>Ga0371490_1000176_pt1 | contig 58512 bp, 40 predicted proteins | sample MB2SIPfraction_FD_207959 | JGI IMG/M metagenome (GOLD analysis project Ga0371490, IMG submission 207959) | Lab enriched peat soil microbial communities from McLean, Ithaca, NY, United States - MB28FN SIP fraction | ecosystem: Environmental > Terrestrial > Soil > Wetlands > Peat | place: USA... | reverse complement strand
GCGCCCCACCGCTACAATCGCCACCGCAAGAACACCCAGGACGGCCGCGAACTGCGCCGTTACTGCCGCCGCTGGAAAATCGAGCGCCTCTTCGCTTGGCTCCACAATTTCCGCCGACTCGTCAGCCAGTGGGAATACCATGAAGGCAACTTCCTCGGCATGCTCCAGCTCGGCTGCCTCGTCATCCTCCTGAGGTATTTATGAGATGGCTTCTAGGCAGCCACATGCTGGCCGTTGCGCAAACATCCGCTCCACAGATCGTTTTCACGCGAGAACACTTTGCCCCAACCACGGTGAGGTTCCAAACCGTGTCGCCCCCTCTGCTGGTCACTTCCTTAGTGATGCCCCAATACCACGGAAAATCTCCGACCCGTTTCACTCTCCCGTTCGGGAGGGCTTATGAGCGCGACGAGAGCCTGGAGGGCCTCTCGCAGATGCGCGAGGTCAAGACTTTGTTTCTCACGCAGTCGAGCCTTCCGCTCACGCAACTCTGGGGCGGACACTTGCGTCTCGCTGGCTTCTCGAGCACGCTTCATATGCAGAACGTGCAACTTGGTCCTTCAGCCGCTGGCGGTCTGCAGGACTTTCGTCCCCCGCGACAAAATTGTCCGGGCGGGCCGCGTTCGTACGATCTCTACGGCGTCAGCATGAGCCTTTATTTTGGCCGTGACTCGCGGACAAGACGCCCGACACAAGTATGGGAGCGTATGACGCGGATTGTCGGCACCGCCTTGTATTGAACTGTATTGCCTCATTCATGATGTCCTCAAGGATGTTCGATGAAAAAGAAATCCAAGGAAGTATCCCGCGAAGCAACACGTGCCAGCGTCAAGAAGGAAATGGCGCAGCCGCGCATGGGCATGTCCGCAAGAATAGCGGAACTGAATCAGACGCCAACGATTTATCTCCCGGGACTGATAAGACCCCGTGAAGAAGGGTCCAGTTGCGAGTTGGAAGCGAAGTCCCAACTCACTAAATCCGCGCAAAAACACATTCACAAAGTTAACCTTCTAACCAGCCGTTCAGCGGTGCTGAAGCACCTCATTCGAAGCTGACAGATGAGCGCCATAGTGAGGCTATGCCGCTGATCGACCAGATAGGGCGCTCTGCTCGGGAACCTAGAACGTGAATCGCGCCGAGAATTGCAGTGTGCGTGGAAGGCCGTTTGGGCTAATTTCCTGCAGCGTTCCGAAATTACCCGGGCCCGTGTTGGGCACCAAATAGCAGGTCTGGTTGGAGGATAGACCGTCGCCGCAGGTGGTCCCGACGGGGTTGTATTGCAATTGATTGATCCCGTTACCATTCTGCACGTAGTAGTTGGCGTGGTTGAAAAGATTAAAGGCTTGCACTTGAAACTCTAGTTCCTTGCCTTCCCTGACCTCAATATTGCGAGCCAACGCAAGATCGATTCTCTCCAGCCAGGGGCCGTAGAAGGAATTCAGGCCGACCCCCGGCGTGGGACCAGCACCATTGATGCCGCCAGCAGTGTTCGCAGTGTCTTGATTAAAGGCAGTGTCGTTCAGGTTGTCATTGCCCGGGGGGTTGCCAGGGGCAATGGGTCCACAACTGCTGAACGCGTCGCTGAATTGCGTGCCCGGGCTGATCGCGCTGGTGCAGGCGGGACTCAGCAAAGCCGCGTAAGGACGGCCGGAAGAGAACTCCATGACACTGCTCAGCCTCCAGCCTGAAAGTAACGCGCGCCCTGCGCCCGAACTGGTCAGTCTCTCCAGCCTGGGTTGGTAGACGCTCGCAACGGTAATTCGATGCCTTTGGTCGAGCAGCGAGGGAGCATGCGTATTGCTGAAGTCGAATTGATTGTTGAAGTCCATCCCATCCCGCATCATGCTCTTGGCGAACGTATAAGAAGACTGCAGCGAAAGGCCTCGTGACACGCGGCGCTGTAATTGTATGAACAAAGAATTGTATTGGTTTTGGCCGGGGCTAATCAGCTCGTTGATCTCGCCGACGATGTTGGGATTGACGATGCGGCCTTCCGTGAGCAGACCGTTATCCATGTTCGGCAAAGTATAGGTCGGCCCGTTGCAGGAAGACGACATGGTTGCGCTGGGAGGACAAACGATGTACGTCGTCGTGCCTTGCAACGGATTCAGGTTCAAGTCATATGCGCTGCCGGAAAGCAGATGCACGCCGTGATTCCACATGGTGCCGATAGTTAGAGTTGTGTTCTCGAAAATCTCGCGCTCAATCTGCAAGCTCGCCTGCAAAATATAGGGCGCCTTGAACTGCGGAGAAACCAAGGAAATGTCCGAAGCCCCAAACAGGGGGGAATTACCCGGAAGTATATTTGGAAACGTTGGTCCATAGGTAATCCCCGACACTGGGTCGACGGAGGGTAACTGCTGACTTGGCGGCAATGCCGGATTGTAATTGGTGCTCGCAGAAGACTGCTGTGACACCAGCCCATTGGAGACCACTGCATTGCGGTAGTTCAGGCCGTTCATGTTGGTATAGAACTCCCCGAATCCTCCGCGCACTACAGTCTTAGAGACCGGCTGCCAGGCAAGCCCGAAGCGTGGCGCCGAGCGTTGAAACTGGTTAGGATACTGCCCGGTGAGCGGGAAGGCCGGATTTTCCGTCGGCTGCGGATAGACCTGGAAATCCTCCCGCAAGCCCATCTCCAGCGTCAACTGCGGCAAAGCCCGGAACGTGTCCTGTATGTAGAATCCGTAGTAAGGCACGGCAAAAGAAAAAGTCGGGTTTCCAGAAGTCTGACTGAAGAGGTTGTATTCACCGAGCGCGAAAGCCTGCAGATTCGAAAACTCATAGCTGCCGAGGAAGGACCCGAACTCGACGGCCTCATTCGGGTCTGCACCGCCATCATTGTTGTCCGCATCCCAGGCGCGGTTCCAATCAAAACCAAACTGGAACGTGTGCTTGCCCATCACATAATCGACCCGGTCGGACAGAGAATACTGTCTTTCAAAAACCCTTCCTACAGAGAAAGGAGCGTTGCCTAGAATAAATGCTGCGGGGCTATCCAGAATCAACGTCGGGGTGTTAGGAGCCAATCCGGTCGGTGTCGAGACCTCGTTGTCTTGCGAAGTGCTGACGTGGAATTCATTCAGCAGTCTTGAGGAGAACGTGTGCGTCCATCCCAGGGTGGCTTGGAAAGTACGCACGTAGGAATTGGCCAGTGTTTGCATCCCATAGTTACCCACTGTGGGGTCGGTGATGACACCTCCGGGCGAGTTGAACCGGTTCACATTGAAGCTGAGGAAGAGGCCATCGCGAGGACCTGGCTGATAGTCCAGCCGGGGCGTAATCACCCAATCGTTGCGCTTTCTTGATTTGGTGCCGAGATTAGAATTCAGCGCGTTGATCGTGTTCGAAACTTGCTGCAGGTACACTTGGTACAATGGATCGCTCGGGCCGGCCAAGACGTCGGCTTGGGTATCGACGTTCGGTACCGGCAAGGGTCCGTCGGGCGCAGGAAGCGTTGGCGCCGTCGTAGTCCCGGGCGGGAAAAAGTTAGCTAGCAAGAAGGAGTCCAAGTTCGGCGGGGTCGTTGCCAGCGCCGAGTTGATGACGGAAATCGGATTGTTCCGGAGTTGCTGTTCATAATCCACAAAGAACCATAAATGGTTCCGTATAATCGGGCCACCCAAGCCGGCGCCGAATTGTTGCAAATTATCCTCGGGTTTCGAAAAGCCGTTGGCTTTATCGAGTGCATCATTGGCTCCAAACACAGAGTTGCGGTTGTAATAGAAAGCACTGCCGTGGAACTCGCTGCTCCCCGAACGAGTCACCGCATTCACAAAGCTCGCTCCGCCTCCATAGATCGCCGAGTATGGGCTCACCGAGACTTGAAACTCCTCGATCGCATCCTCACCATACAGGTAGGGGATGCGGTAACGGCCTATAATGTCGTCAAAGTAGTCGTTGGTCGCGTTGGATCCATCCACAGTGAATGCATTGGAGCCATTTCCATTGGCGTAGCCAGAGTCTTCTCCACCCTGTTGCCCGGCAATGCTCACAAGGCCAGTGTCGCCATCGTAGCTGGTATTCGGCGTCAGCGTCGCGAAGTCGGTGTAACGACGTCCGTTAAGCGGTAATTCACCAATAAACGACCGCTCCAGCAGCGTGCTGGAGGAGGAATCCTCCGGCCGCAACAGCGGTGTGGTCCCGGTTACTTTAACCGTGTCCGCGCTGACACCCACCTGCAGCTTGATGTCCTGCGACGTCGTGTTTCCAACGAGCACTCGCACCAAGACCTGGACATCGCGAAAGCCCTTGAGACTCGCGGTGACCGAGTACGTGCCCGGCATGACCTCCGGAAAGCGGTAAAGCCCCGCATGATTGGTTTCGGCAGATTGTTTCACGCCAGTGGCGAGATTCTGCACCTCCACTAGCACTCCCGGCACCACCGCGTAACTCTGGTCTGTGACCCGTCCGCTGAGCGCGCCCGTTAGAACCACATTCTGAGCGGTAAGCGATGCGCAACTCGCCAACATGAGAAAAACGGTGCATGCCACCACGCGAATAGCCATGGGAAGCTTTCTCTCGTATCGTCGAATGACGGATTCCCTCGTCAGATTGATTCCTTGGAAGAAATGGCCGGCTTCCCGGGAAAACGCCCTAGTGCGGACTTGCAAATTTCTCTTCGTTTCTCGCAGCACGGCTTCCTCCCAAAAGTCCGCTTCACGAAAAACGGATCGGGCTGGTGTTTGCGCCAGCCCGATCTCGTCGTAGCATCTAATTCTTATTCGTCTTAGGCCGTGGGTTGAAGTCACTGGGAACTACGTTTGTGATCCCTTGCTGGCGATCGGTGGTAGTAATCCCCAAGTATTTGCAGCCGCCAAAACCCCACGCTTGGGGCAGAGTCTGAATGAGCGCTTCAGAAACCGTCACGTAGTATGGCGGCAGAGGATCGGCTTTTCCCATCAGACGCGACGGGCTGAAGGCCTCGAGAAGATCCGAGATGTCCGGCGTGAGTGCATCTTCCGGGCCCACATCCTTTTGTCCAAATTGTTTTTCGCCCAGCTTGCGTCCTTCCAATTCGTCCGGAAGTAGCGCCAGCGGGGGCAGACCGAATACCGCGTCGATGAACTTCACTACTGACGACTGACTTCCCTGTGCATGCGCAATGTGGTGCGTGCGAGCGTAGGGCGAAATCAGCAGGAGTGGAACGCGAGGGCCATTGGTGATTAGCGAGCCGTCGGGCCCATAGGTCCGGACCGGAGGTTGAACGTGGTCATAATCGCCCTCGGAGTCGTCCCAGGTGATGATAATGGCGCTCTGGAACCAATAGGGGCTCGCGGCTATCTTGTTGATGGCTTCGGCCACCATCGCTTCGCTGATTTGGCCGTCGGAGTAAGCCGGATGGTCGTCGTCACCAAGGAAGTTCGCCTGAACTTTTGCATCCGGATTGACCGGCTTCAGGCCAAAGAGGTTCGTATAGCCTCCCTTGACAAAAAAGACGCCGCCCTGTTTTGGAAGCGTGCGGTCTTCGATCGCGGAAAAAAAGTCACCGAGACCGTGAAGCTGTTTCGACATCTCGGGGTTGTTTGAGATGTAGCCGAAATACTGTGGCCCGTTGTGGTGGGTAATGTACGAAGCGTGAGTTCCGTTCGCATCCACGGGACCTTCGTTCGGATCGGTCACTTCCTTGTCAAAGCCCTCTTCGTACCAGCCGAAGGGAACGGTAGATTGATGCAATTGGTCGATGAATTCCAGGTCGTCCTTCACGTCGGCAAGGTCGTCAGTGGCATCGTTATCGGACTTGGTCAGTTCTTTCAACTGGCGGCCCGCAAGCGTCAACGGGAGAGTCGCATAAGTCAGGTTGAACTCGATGCCATAGCCCGGGAAATCACCCGGATTGACAGGCATCTTGTTCGCCACTGCCGTGGTATCGGATGGCGACCCCCAAAAAGGATCGCTGTCGTTCATTAAAGGAACCCCGGGTAAGGATCCGCCGTTATCCGTATAGCCTTCACTCGGATGCAGCGCCCACTGCGTTTGGCCCGCCTGTGCACCGATAATCGCAAGATTCCCAGGCGTTGAGGGGCCAGTCATTGTTTGAAAAACATGGTCGAACAATACGAACTTGTCAGCGTATCCCCAGAGGAGAGGTACGGTGTCGCAATCCTCGTACGCCATGGCAAGCTCGCCCATTTGCTTCGCTTGCAGACTCGGATTTGCCGGTGGAGTGTAATACTTGAGTTCCTCGATGTCCGCGAACTTGTCCATCAGAGGAACGTTATTCTGGATGTCCATTTTCGCAACCATACGAGGGTGCGAATGGTCGATATCGTCAGTGTCCGCCGCGTAGCATGGGGCAGGCGATACGGTGCCATTGACCGTAACCGTGGATTTCGGGCACATGTCGCTCGGCCCGATGCGGAAAGGTTGGATGGTGGTTACCGAGCCATCCGTATTGACCAACCCTTGTGTAAAGCCTGGAGTGTCAGCCGCCGGGTGACTGAACAGTCCCTCGGCGCCGGGAAACGTCCCGAAATACGAGTCAAAGGAGCGGTTCTCTTGGTAGAGAACAAAAACGTACTTCACTCTCTTTTGAAGCAGTTGGACCATGGCCGCTTGCGAGAGATGAGGCTCGTGGTCGGCGGAGATGTAATACTTGTTGACGAGGTCTTTGTGATCGGCGGGCCCATCTTGCGCCCGCACCAGTCCGGACGGTTGCAGTAATAAAGCTACAGCCACTCCAGCGAAGAATCTTTGCAGCATAGCTGAACGCATGAGTCTCCTTTTTGTGCGTCGCACGCGGCATGCCGTAAAGCTAGGTTCCAGCTCACCACAGCAAACGGCACCAGTGGAATCTCTTTCTTTCGTTCCAACTTCATTTTCTTGTCGCTTGCCCACGGACACGGAAGACGCCACCTCTGGTGGACTCGGCACTTTTGGAAAGGACCTCAAGCTGGACATCACTGCTCGCAACCTTGTAATGACTCGCCATATAGTTCTACAGGAACTTAGCCAGCTTAGCCACGGTCACGGAGCGTCAAAAGGAACTTAGGCAATCGACACTCTGATTTGGGCGAATGCTATGCAGCGCTTGCAACACCTATATGAACATGTGGTAAAAAATGGATTAATCGGGGACGCGACCCACGAACCGCAAACGCCAGCAAGAAAGCCGAGAAAGTGCATAGATGTGCGGTTGATTGAACCGAGATTTGCCCTGTGGGGCTGCGAAACTGCCGTCCGAGTTGAGCACGGCAAGCATTGGGCAAGACAAAGGGGCGGGATTGTCGCCCGCCCCTCCGTAGAAATGTCCTACTGACCTGTTCCGGCGCTCTGCGCTGTGCTCTCCCGTGAGTGTTCCGTTTGTCGCTGCAGGTTGAATCTGTAGCGTTTAAGTAGTTCTTCGCGATTGGCGCGAAGATTGAGTCCACTGCGAATCACCGGGTAGGGATTCGATCCCATAAAGCCGGTCCAGAGAATGTGGTTGTATTGATCGAAGTTGATGCGATCCTCCGCTGAGAAATCCATTCCCTTGGTAACTTTGGCCCAATACGCCGCATCGTGTGTTGGATAAAGTATGTGATGTCCGGCAGCCAATGTCGGCAGGGGCAGTTGTGTGCTGTACAGGAGATCAGACGGAATTGCATTGAAGGTCCATTTTTTATCTCTCGTATCGAACACGTCAGCCATGGGCACAGCCAACGCATCATTCAGGTTGCTGTGGCCGATTCCGAGAATGTCCTCAATGGTGCGGAACATGCTCAGCGTCGTGTATGGCGTCGAGACTACGGCGCCTTGCTTAACGTACGGCCCGACCACGAAGGCGATGCTTCGGTGTGCATCCACATGGTCGCCACCGTCTTGGGCATCGTCTTCGATGACAAAGACCAGCGTGTCGTCCTTGTAGCGGCTATTGGCGATCTTCTCAACCACGAGGCCGACGGCATAGTCGTTATCGGCTTCGTCGAGTTCCGGAGTGTTTACTCCGAGAATCGCCGTGCTGTAATTGCCGGTGTGATCGTGAGGCAAGCGCATCAGGGTCAAATTCGGCAGTCCGCCATTGGCATAGTTCCGATCGAACTCCCGCTCCCATTCCTTAAAGCGATAGAAGTCCGGGAAGGTCATGTCGAAACCGCGGAAGTAAGGGTCGGTGTAGGGACGCAGAGTCGCGTCGGTCGCATAGGCCACGACCGTATTCGTAGAAGCGGGATTGGTCAGTTCCGGAATGGTGAACTCCGTGTACGGCGCCGGCAGGTTATAACGCGCTTCGTCAATAAAGAAGCCGTAGTTGCGCAAAGACAGCCCGGCGCGAAGCGCGGCGTTCCAGAGGAATCCAGCCCCCTTCTGATCTTCGGGACCTTCGGGGCCGTCGGGTGCCGCGACATTGGCGGTGCCCGCCAGCGCATCCGGATCGTCCGGAGTCAGAGGGTTGGCCGCGAGGCGTTCTGCGAGTGTGGGGTAGCTGACATTGACGCTGCGATTGGTGCCTTCCGAATCGTAACTGAGGCCGCGCCCTGCGTATTCGACCGACGTCTGCCGCTCGACCACGTCGGTAGCGTGCGCCGCTGTAGACCAGGGCCAGCCGTCCATGCTGACTTCGCTTGTGTCGTAGAAATTGTCCAGATCCACAAACTGGCTGGCCAGATTGTGGAGGTTGGGTGTGTTCGCTTGCGGGAATTCCGCCAGGCTCGGGTCGCCATTGCCAACCGGCAAATCTCCCAAAATCTCATCGTAGGTGCGGTTTTCCTTGATGATGTAAATGATGTGGTGAATATTCTGACGCAGGAACGCCATCTTATCCGCGTCCGCGTCGCTGATGTGGTAGTCGAAGTGATTATTTTTCGCCACCTGCTGAGTCAACCCCTGCAATTCGTTCGCTGTCGGCGTCGGAAAACTCTGCAAGCCGGCCTTGATGAGCTGCAGGTCGTACTGGTTGCTCGCTCCGCAGTCGATAGTCTGCTGGGGAGTTAGCGGGTGGCAGTAACCCATGTTCGGCCCGGTCGGTGATTTGTCGTTTGCGACGTACATGTATTTCCCATCGCTCGTGAAGCTCACCGAGTTCGGATACCAACCGGTAGGAATCAGGCCGATTACACTGTGCGACTGAGGTCCCTCCTCAAGGCGCACCACAGCTATGTCGTTCATCCAGCCATTGGTGACGTAAAGCAGCTTTTCGTCGGGAGAGAGCGTCACGCTGTTGGTGTTGTTCCCCTTGAAATGCTCTCTGGCGCCATGAAGCAGACCCTCTGGAGCAGTCACGGGGATGTTGTCCACAAGCTGGTTTGTCTCCGTCGAGATCACGCCGACCGAGTCGGTGTTGTCCTGTGCCACGAACAACTTGGATTGGCTGCTGTTCAGGACCATCTTGTTCGGCTGGCCTGGAACCTTAATCCGCGACAGGACGAAGGGCGAGCTACCCTGGAGGGTAACCACGACGATTTCGCGGTCGCGAATGCTCGAAATGTATGCTGTGTTGTTTCCCTTGATCACCACCCAGAAGGGGTATTCGCCTCCGGGAACACCTGAGTTCTGCGAGTTCACCTTGCCAGGGCGCAGATCAAGTTCGGCGGTCTTCGTCCAACCAGTCCCCGACTTTGAAAGAACGCTGATGGAATCGTTGTAGTAATTGGTGACCACCAACTCGGACCCGTCTTTCGTCACCGCAACTCCGGCGGCCTGCGGCGCAACCTCAAGGCCTACCCCAGCGCTGTGTCCCAGGCTGACAGGGCTGCCTGCTTGCTCGGACCACAGACCGTTTTGGCCGAGCGCGTAGATGTGAACATCGTCATCCACGCCGCCGGCTACATAAAAAGCTTTCCCTGAGGGATCGAAGGCGATCCCGTAATAGGTGTTGTGGACCTGGATCACCTGCGTCTCGATCGGGATGTATCCGGAAATGTTGTAGATAAATACGAACTGTGTGGAGTCGGCTGTATCTCGCGATGCATCGGCGTTGTTGATCAGGTTGTAACCGCTGGTGAGAACCAGAAGGGTTTTTCCATCCGGGCTCACCACGGTGCTGGCTGCCTGTCCGGCGAGGTATTGAGGGTTGTCGCTCAGGCCTGGATTCAGGGGTTCAAAACGCGCTGCGCGCGGAGCAAGAGGGGTGATTTGTTGTCCCGTGTTGGGAAGAATCTGACCAATGGCTTGCGACGTCATGGCGATCAGCGTGAACGCGAACACGCCGGCAACAAATGTGTGCTTCACAAAGCCCTTTGCTTTCATGCACATCCTCCTAATTTTCTTTCTGCAACTCGTTTCCGGTTTCAGCAAGTGGCCTGGGAGTCGTACGCATGGTCACATATCCGTTCAAGCAACAAGGGTTACAGAGAGCAACCTGGCATTGAGCCAAGAGTGAAACAGCTTGTGTTCAACGCATGATGAAACTGGAATGAAATTCCTGCAACGAGCCCCAAGTCATGAAGTTACTTTTTCCGGGTTGGGACCAGGAGGACGGTGGTTCAAATCCACTGGCCCTCGAAACGCCTCCTGCTTCTCCATACGTGGCCGATATATTTCCAGGTGCAGCAGTTTCGCAAGTCCACGTTCATAAACGGACATCTTAGAATGTAGCCTAGATGCCGGGGCCCAGATTCGCAATGCAGAACATTGAGGGGCAGCCATTCCTGTTTTGTCGAGAGATTGACAGCTTGCGCTTCTCGTGTAATTCACAGAGGCTTAACTTGACTACCCCCGGCTCGAAGCGTAGAACGCGTGAGGGGAGCACAAGCCATGCGACCAGTTCACACTTTCGGTGTGGTGCCATCTTTGCCGCCCAAAATCGAAGGATTGCGCGCCGCTGCCTATAATCTTCGCTGGTGCTGGAGCCATGATTCTGTGGAACTGTTCCGGCGTCTGGACGGAGAATTATGGGAAAAAACAGGACACAATCCCGTGCTCTTGCTCGGCACCATCGACCAGGAGAAGCTTGAGCAGGCCGCCAACGACGACGCGTTCCTGGCGCACCTTCGGCGAGTTGAGTCGAGTCTCGAAAGTTATCTTGCTGGCAATTCGACCTGGTTTCAAAGGACCAGCGCAAAATCCGCCGATGTCCCGCTCATAGCCTATTTTTCAGCTGAGTTTGGATTAACGGAATGCCTCTCGATTTTTGCGGGTGGCCTTGGCATTCTCGCTGGGGATCACTTGAAGTCAGCGAGCGACCTGGGTGTACCGCTAGTTGGCGTCGGACTGCTCTACCAGCAAGGTTACTTCCGCCAATATCTCAGCCAATCGGGATGGCAGCAGGAATCGTACGTAGACAACGACTTTCACAATCTGCCGGTCAGCAGGGTCTATCGCCCAGACGGCAGCCCCGTCACGGTGGAGGTGGACCTTGCCGGACATCTTGTGTGCGCGCAAGAGTGGAGAGTGCAGGTTGGACGTGTGTCTCTCTATCTGCTCGATACGAACATACCCTCCAACGCGCGTTCCGAAGACCGCGATTTGACCAACCAGTTGTACGGCGGCGATCGCGAGATGCGAATCCGGCAGGAGATCTTGCTTGGAATCGGCGGCTACCGTGCGTTGCAAGCGATTGGCTTACAGCCCACGGTCTACCATATGAACGAAGGCCACTCCGCTTTTCTGGCGCTCGAACACGTGCGGCAACTCATGAAGACTCGCGGCCTCAGCCTGGCAGAAGCAAGAGAGCTGGCTTCAGCCAGCCTTGTTTTCACCACCCACACTCCGGTCGAGGCAGGTCACGACTACTTTCATGCCGATCTGATAGACCGGTACTTTGGCGAAATAGCGCGACAGTTGGGACTCTCGCAGGCGGATCTGCTGGGGCTTGGACGCACGCAAAGCAACGGGGAATTCTGCATGACGGTGCTAGCGTTGCGCCTGGCTTCGCGCGCGAACGCCGTCAGCAAACTGCACGGCGAAGTCAGCCGAAAAATGTGGCAGTCGCTTTGGCCCAGTGTTCCGGCTGAGGAGATCCCCATCGGGCATGTCACCAATGGAGTTCATTTCCGGAGTTGGATCTCAGCCGAGTTCAATCAGCTCTACGATCGTTATCTCGGGCCCAACTGGCGCGAGGAACCGGCGAATAGCGAGGTCTGGAGCCGCGTCAAGTCGATCCCCGCCGAGGAGTTGTGGCGGACTCACGAGCGCCGCCGTGAACGGCTCATCGCATGGGCCCGGCGTCGCGTGCGCGAGCAGCGCATCCGCCGCGGCGCTCCCCAAGCAGAAATCGACGCTGCTGAGGAGGTGCTCGATCCAGATGCGCTCACAATTGGCTTTGCTCGTCGATTCGCAACCTATAAGCGAGCCACTCTGATCTTGCGAGACATGGATCGCTTGCGTCGGATTCTAACCGACCAGGCACGCCCCTTGCAGATAATCTTTGCCGGTAAAGCCCACCCGCAGGATGACGCCGGCAAAGAGCTGATTCGCAGAATTACCGAGGTCAGCCGAGATCCGGTGCTCGGCCGGCACATCGTGTTCCTCGAAGACTATGACATGGCGATCACGCGATCTATGGTGCAGGGTGTTGACGTTTGGCTGAATACGCCGCTTCGCCCCAATGAAGCTTCCGGCACCAGCGGAATGAAAGCTGCTGCAAACGCCGTGCTGAATATCAGTGTGCCGGACGGCTGGTGGGACGAAGTGTGGAATGACCCCCAAACCTCCAAGAAAATGGGTTGGGCCATCGGAAAGGGCGAATCCTATTCCGACCCAAACTACCGGGACCAAGTGGAAGCGGATGCTCTTTATGCTCTCCTGGAGCGCGATGTGGTTCCAACCTTCTATGATCGCGGAGTGGATCGAATTCCCCGGAAGTGGGTGGAGCGCATGAAGGACTCCGTAGATTCCCTGTGCCACTTCGTCAACACGCATCGCATGGTGCGCGACTACGTCGAAGGTTACTACACCAAAGCACACGGTCAGTTTCGCGCGCTGGAGGCCGACAACGCCCATCGGGCACGTGAACTCTCGGCCTGGATGGAGCGCATTCGCAGGGAATGGAAGGATGTCTGGATTGCGAGGGTTGAGGACGGACCGGCCAATTCGATCCCAGTAGCTTCAGCTATGCGTGTCGGGGCCTGGGTACATCTTGGCGGTTTGAGCCCGCAGGACGTTATCGTGGAGCTTTACATAGGGAGCGTCGACATGCGAGGAGAGTTGTTTGAAGGCAACTCGGTCGCGATGAAGGCAGCCGGACTGGATTCCGAGGGCAATTACAACTACGCCGTTGAGACCTCGATTGCCCGCAGCGGACTGCACGGATTCACGGTGCGCGTACGCCCCAGCCATCCTGACATGTCAGTGGCTTTCATCCCCGGCCTTATCTGTTGGGCTGACAAGTCTCGCGTCGGAACACCAACCGCAAAGTAGCACGGTCACAGGGACAAATGGACGCAATGCCCGAAATGCGTTTGTCGTCCGCTGAGATGGATTGTGCAGCGGGGCTTAGTTGAAAAGCCGTGTCGGCTGCACATATCGCCGGAACGCCCCCGCCGTGGGCCGTGCCAGCTCCCTCGCGGGCGGCGGGGAAGGAAATCCAACCCACAAAGCCAAAAGAAGAGTGAGTGGACGCATTCCACCCTTTAGCATGGTTGTACCGTCGGGTGGAGAATGTTCCGCAGAGTGGAGCAGAGGTCTCCTAGTCCTCAAAACTTCGGGCTCCGCCCTTCATGCGATTCGTGACGATTTGCGTCCAGACGAACTTGATTACGCGAGCGTCGTCGTAGCAATACGCAAGGTTATGGTTAAGAGTCGAGAAACAGTGCCGCTGGCAAGTCTTCTTCATGTTGGTTAGTTGGCTTGCGTCGAACTTCGGTTCGTCCGTATTTCCCCAATCGAAAGAGGAGGAATACATGGGGAAGCAAGGACCAACCGTGCCGTCGGTGCGGACGATAACATTGTTTTGGCCAGCCCGGCAATTCCAGTCGGCAAAATGGACACCACCATGTTCGTCCTGCACGATCCCAGGCAGGCGGGCCAGTTTTCCCGCTGTTGTTCCATTTGTTCCGCTCCCGTCGCCATACCAGCCCCGCGCTTTCAGACCTGCACCGCCGGCCGCCATGCGGAGAAAACCCTTTATCTCCTGGAGGCGTTGGACTGAGTTGACCATTTGATATCCGGCCTTGTTGCGTTCAATCAGCCAATCGATCAATTCGTCCGTTTCGCGCCAGTCCTCCGGATGGATAAAGGTCGGATTCTCAGTCATGTGCTTGAAATGGTCGTCCTGTTCCAACATGGGTGTTTCGTTAATGTGGTAGTCGGTAGCGATGTGATGGGCGTGGGCGTATTCCGTCAATTGCCGAACGTCGTCCCTGTTATTCCGGCAGATATTGATATTCAGGAATACCATGTACCCATACACATACTGCTTCCTGAGCAGATGCTCCGCGTATTGCTCCACAGGGACCAACGCTTTCGGGAGGCCGGGCTTTTCGTCCCATGCATCCACCGCCAAATTGAAAACTGCCACGCCAGCGTCGCCTAGGCGATCGGCCACCTCGGGCCTAAGAAGCCGTCCGTTGGTGGCGATGTAAACCCAGAAACCCTTTTTTGCGGCGTAATACACGACTTTGTGCACGAACTGTGGACGCAGAAGCGGCTCTCCTCCCATCAACGCCAACACACGGCAACCGCTTTCGTAAAGCCAATCTATGGCCTGTCGGGCGGTGTCCTCGGTCATGCCCTTGACCTTGTTATTGAAGGCCCAACAGTACCAACAATCGAGGTTGCATTTATATTCCGTAAACAAGTACGCGATGAGGGGATGGATATCGCCGGGAAGCACACGCGACCGAATGTAGGGAAACAGCCAGCCCTTCATGCTGCGGTAAGCCTGGGGAATCGTCCAATCACGCTTCTCGGGAGGCGTCTCGGGACCCGGGTCCGACAATTTTTCGGGGTACTGAGGGAACACCGGCTCTGGGAGAGTCAGTCCTTTGGCAGTCGGGGGTTGTGGACCTTTGGGAGCTGCATGCATCAGAATCTTGTTGATTTCCGTGTCGATTCGGAATTTTGGAACTGTAGCCATAACTTTCTCCTCTAGAATGTGTATCTGCCCAGGTCAGCGGCAGTGAAACAAAAAGCCTTTTCGCAGCGCGATCGGAAATCTCGCACACTCGCAATCTTCTAAAGGGCCTGTGCATGACTTTGAGCTGCGCCAGCTAAAGGCTGGTTCTCGCACACCGAGGGCAGCGTCTCGCCACGAATCTCTTCCACACTTTCCATGAGCTTTTTCTTTCGCTTCATTTCGTCGCGATAGGACTTCAGAAAGTAGTCGATCGTTTCCACCCGAAGCTTGATCGAAGCCACGGGCTTGTTTTCATCCAGGTCCTTGAAGCAGAAATACGGTGTGCCCGATTGCTCGATAATGCGCTCGACAACGGAGTACACGGGCGCATCGTGGCCGCACTTGAAGCTCGAGATCTCCACGGCCACCAGGTTCGGATGGCGCGCGGTAAACTTCGCCGCCCAGAGTTTCATGTTGCTGCTGGCCGCGGTCGCCGTTTTCCAGACGTCGGAAATATCGAGCGGGTGGCTGATAATCCCTGCGCGCACTTCCTCTCCAAACAATCGTTCCAGCAGGTCCTCATCCATTGGTAGCGTGCTCTGGGAAAAGACGGGATAGCCGAGTTTTTGGAATTCCTCGAGAATGCCGTGGTTCAGGCCGGGATCGTGGTGATAGGGGCGACCGAGCATGACCACTCCCAGACGGTCTTCGCGCTCCAGCATGTCGAGAGCGGCCCGTGCCTGCTGGCGGATGTCGCGTTCGTAACCCTGCCAGGCTGCGAACCCGGCTTCGACCGCCCGATGGTTCTCCTTTTCGGAGAGGCCGAGAACGGAACGCCAGCAATCAAACATCTGCTTTTCGAAGAGCCGCCTATCGGAGAGATTGAGCAACGGATGGAGATATCCAATCTTGCGCTCCGTGAAAACATTGATCTCTTTCGTATATGCTGCCTCCACCGTCTCCGGCGTAACCGCCACGGTAGGGCATGCATTGCACGCGCGCGTATGCACCAGCGGCGAGCACAGCACGTCGAACATGGGAAGGAAAATACAGTCGAGCGGTTTGCGAGCATGCTTGGTGTAAATCAAATTGTGGAAATGAGCGATGGCGATTTTCGAAGGGAAGCACGGATCAATCGCTCCGCGGCTGGAACCCGCGCGATACATCTCATTCGTCGTATAGTCCGAATACACAATGTTTTCGGGGGAGACGCCGAGACTCTCCAGGTAAGCGCTGAATAAGGGTGCGTACAGGTACATGGCCAGCACGCGAGGGATCCCGATCCGCACTTTCGAGCGGTTGGTCATCAGCGCGGTTCGTTGCTTGACGGCTTTTCTCCAGCTTGGGCCGGGTAGCGAATCCGCCACCAGTGCTGGGTTGCGCGATTTCCAGACTTGATGGGCCGCAATATCCACCAAATTGGGGTTTGCTGTGCGGACGGAATCGAGACCCGCCTTGATTTCGCGCATGCTGTCGAGATCCTCGACGGCACCCTTTTCACAAGTAGCGATGATGACGCGACGTTCGCCGGGTTCAAGCGGCACGTTACGTTTCTGAGGATTCGAGCTCTTGCTCGTGCGGTCTCCCGTCTGGATGTCAAGGAACGTCCGCAAGCAGGTGTTCTTGCAGAAGTGGCAGCGCGTGTCCTCGTTGCGAGTAACCCGATAACGGATTTTGCGCACTGCATCCAACCCGATGAACGTAGTGCGATGTCCTTTTTCGTAGAGCCGCTGCGCCTCCATCGCCGCGCCGATGGCCCCGGCCTCTCCGCAGTGCTGGTGGACGAAAATCTCCGGCTGGCGCTCGCCGGTTCCGAAGCTCCCGCGGATGAAGTCCACCTCGGCTTTCACGACGGCCAGGTTATTCTGCGTCCCTCCCTGCAGGACGAATCGTGTGCCCAGATTGGCCACATTGGGCACGTTGGCCACGTACAGGAAGATGTTCTTTGGAAGCACGGCTGCCAAGCCGGCAAGGATTTCCTCCGCCCGCCAACCACTGCGCTGGAAATTCACAATGTCGGATTGCAGAAACACGGCGCAGCCATAGCCAAATACAGGCATGGCTTTGGCGGTGAAGGCCACGTCCGCAAATTTCTCTGTCGCCACGCCAAAGGCCTGCGCCGTGGACTGTAAAAAATAACCGTTGCCTGCCGAGCACTGTGTGTTCAGCCGGAAATCTTTGATTCGCCCACCGCGCAGGACTATGATTTTGATATCCTGCCCGCCTACGTCCACGATGCAATGCGGGTTCTTGTAATAGCGAAGGGCGGATTGCGTGTGAGCGACAGTCTCGACCAGCGCCACGTCCGCGCAGAGTGCGTCGTGCAGAATGTCCTTGGCGTAGCCGGTTGTGCCCACGCCCAGAACTTGCAGCTGCGCTTGCTGCGACTCCACCTGGCGGCGCAGCGATTCGAAAAGCTCTTTCGTGTCTTGAATGGGATCGCCTTGCGAGAGCTTGTACGCCTTACAAAGCAGCTCTCCAGATTCGGAAAAAAGGACCGCCTTGGTTGAGGTCGAGCCGCCATCGATGCCCACGAATGCGCGGACTGTTTCGCCGGAACGGAATCTCGCCGCGACGAATGGTTTCGTTGCGTACTTCTTCCTGAACTCCTTGAGCTCCACCTCTGAAGAGACCAGGCCGGGCTGGCCCGCTTTGATCTTGCCCTTCTGGCGGCCTTCGCAAACGTAATGGCGCAGCCGCTCCGTCCCGAGGTACCGTCCGCATTCCTCCTCTTCCATCCTTCCGAATTCCACGGCGCCCAGCGCGGCGTAATACAGGGCATTCTCCGGCACTTTGATTACATCTTCGGCGAGCATTCCTGCCGGCAATTCGATTTTGCGTTCCTTCCACAGAAGAGGAATGTTGTGTTGCCATGCCTCGCGCATTCCGCGAATCAGGGCGTTGGGCCCGCCGAGCAGCAACACTTGCGGACGCAGGGTGTTGCCGCGCGTCAGCACCGTCAAGTTCTGCAGCACAATGGCGTCGAACAGGGAGGCCATGAGTTCGTTAGGAGGAATCCCTTGCTTCTGCAGGCTGTTGATGTCCGTCTCGGCAAAAACGCCGCATTTGCCCGCCACCTGATGCAGACGAATTCCGGCGTAGGGCTGGTCCTTGAGTTGTTCGGCGGAAATATTCAGTTTCGTGACGATTTTGTCGATGACAGCTCCGGTCCCGCCGGCGCACTTATCATTCATCGTGGGGATCTTCGTCTTGTGCCCGCCGTTTGCGTTCTCCTTGAAAATGATGATTTTGGCGTCCTGTCCCCCGAGCTCAACGACCGAATTCACCTCTGGGTGCAGCTTCTCCACTGTCAGGGAGACAGCGTTAACCTCCTGCACGAACTTGGCTCCGATGAGGGCGGCCAGCGAATTGCCACCTGAACCGGTGATAAACACGCGACAGTTGCCGGGAGCGATGCCCGCTTCGCTCTCCATTCTGGTGAGGAAGGCGAGCAGCATTTCCGGCTGGCACGTGTCGTGCCGCAGGTAGTCGCGCCAGAGGATGTGCCCGCTCTGGGTCTCGACCACAACCGCTTTCACGGTCGTGGACCCGACGTCAATTCCCGCAAGAAAGGAGGTGCTCATGTCGCCCCTTCCACTTGAAATGCAGCCCATCTGGCCTTGCTTTTCATTCGCTGGCCTACATGCAAAACCAAATTCGCGGCAACTCCAGCGACGCCCGGATGTCGAGGCACGTGATAGAGAGGGTTCCGCAACTCAGGATGTCCCTCCACGTAGGCGCGAACATCTTCGAGCCGAACCCCACTTGCCTCCAGGCACCGCTTGAACTCCGCACGCGCTTTGGCTTTTGCTTCCGTCAACGCCATCTGCACCCGGCTGTGCGCATTGATTTCCCCTTCGCCCGCGGTTTCGATCGGCAGAAAGATCATTTCAGCGAACCGGTTGACCACCCCCGACTGCACTCCGTCCGATTGTGACGAAGGCATGCATCCAAACGGTTTCAGCGCCAGCACCATGTGACACCGATGGTTCACCGTGTAATAAACGTTCTTGCCCACCTCCAAATGTCCCTCTCCGCCGCGCGCGAGCGAGTGATAGAACGGATGCGCCAATCGAGCCAACTCGGCCTGCGGGAGCAGAGGCTCCGCAATGTTTCCCAGGGCCTCCGCTACGCGCTGGTACTGCCGCGCCCAAATCCGTTCCCCAAGGGTCAGCGGCGCCCATTTCTTCTGAAAATGCATTTCATTTAACAACCGCTTCTTGATTTCCCACCAGGCCGCTTGGGGATGGGGTGCCTCCACACTTTTTCGCTCGGCGGCGTTGGCTTTGGCCTGGTGCATCAGGTACATCACCCAGTTGCCGATGGAATCCACGACAACCTGCGCTCCTTCACTTTCCAGAAACGCGAGCATGTTGAAATTGCCGTCGCCTTCCGTGAGCTGTGCCCAGAACTCGCCCGTGACTTTCACAATCGGCTTCACACGCAGACGGTCAACTTCGATTTCGTTCAGGCATTCCCGGCAACGCTGGAGCGATTCCGCATAGGCCTTGCCGTACAGGTGCTCGCGGACTTTTCCCAACGTGTTGAATGTGTCCTTGAGTTTCTTTCTTGGCGCCAAGAGGGCGGCCAACCACCGCGGCGAACGCTCGAGGATCTCGAACACCGGCCGGTTGCGCAGCAACCGGTAAAGTTCCTCCATGATGCAGTCCATCACGCGGTCGGTTTCTCCCGGCACGACTTCATACGGACGGACGCGGTATGCAATTTCATTCGCGATGTCGCCGAGATTAATGGCGTTCATCGAGCCCATGCCCAAGTCCACATTGAATTTCAGGCCCGGTTCACCCGACTGGGCCTTGACCCCGTCGTTCTGCGAGAACAGGAGCACGCGGAAGCCGCCGAAGCCGGCGTTTTCCAGTGCCAGGCGGTATTCCGATTCGTACATGCCGAACCGACAAGGTCCGCACGAACCGGCCGTGAAAAAGACGTAGTTGTCTAGAATTTCTTGTTTTGAGAGGCCCTGCGACTCCAGCTCGCGCAGGTATTGGATAAGGTTTCCCACGGTGAAATACGTTGGGTTACATTGCCCCGGGTTCCCAAATCGTCGCCCGAGGTGATAGCTGGAAAGCGTGGGGTTGGATAGTGGTTGACAACGATAACCGCACCCTTGAAACGCAGCTTGAATCAGCTTTTCGTGTTTCCAAGTCAACCCGCCGAAAAGGATGGTTACGTGATTGCGTTCTTCAGCGGTGAAGGGCCGCTCAACCGGTCGGCGAAAATGGCGGCTCAGCAATTGACTTCTGGCGACATCGGTTGCCACTCGCGGCCCGGAGGATGTTTCCGGAGTCTCTTCCTTTAAACTGGTAGCTGCAGCTTGAGTCATAGCTATTCCTTTAGTGTGATTGCACTGCACCTGCCAAAAACGCTTCTAATTGGGACCGCGGCAACTGATTGAAAACAGAAGAGTTTTTGCTTCGTAAGACTGCGGTCCCTAGGAATAGTGTCGGAATTCTCGTCATTTTCCTCGACAGATGTCGAGCCCCTACGACACTTGAAGAGAGTCACTATTTGTGACGACAGGAGATGGATCGATTCCCAGCCCGCTCGGGAACCAAATCCATCAGCGCGCTTTCAACACCGGAACAAACGAACATTCGAAGCTTCGGGCTTATGGGCGAATACACGAGATGAAAGGCGGTGTCCGTCTGCTTGCTATGCGATATCCGCCCTCCTCCAAGAATTCCAACTCCCGCCTGAGCGCCCCCAGCTTAGCTTTGGCGGTTGGCATCCTTCACATCTTGACCCATCCGAACAATACTCCCCCACACAAGCCTGGCGCTCGGTTCATTAAGATGCTTAGCCAGCATCTTCTGTTGTTTCAGGCGATTCGAGAGCCGCCAGAAGTTCGGAGTCCCAATCGTTCAATAGGAACACTGGCAACTCCGATTGCGCGCGATGCACACTAGCGGTGAATTCCAAGATCTCCGGATTTTCCATTTCCTCAATAATCACAACGGCATCAAAGTGTTCCGTGCGGACCAATGCAAGCGCTTCAAGGCACGTCCTTGCTGTAAGCACCTCGTGCTCACGCGACTTCAGAAGTTCGGGAGGCGGTGCCACATCACTTGTTGGGTCGAGGAAAAGGAGTCTCATCTCACTCGTTCAGTTGTGCCTTAAAGAATCTGCTGCGACCTTGCCAGCCGCCCTTGCCAGTTGACTGCAAATTGGTTTTCGTGGCGAATCGCTGTGACAAAGCCCACACCCTCGGATGTGCAACTGCTGCTCCACATTAGGAGCCGCGTGATTGATGGAAGCGCAAGGACTTCCTCGCCCGGCCTGCCCGCGCATGGACGAATTCTGACCGTATGGGGTCACTCCGACCGAATATGGGCACGCCATTGAAATGAGCCTAGGACAATCCAGAAACTTCGTCTGGCAGTGCGAACAGGCCTGTTTTGAGGGTCCAACGACCGCAACTGCAGCTACAGCTCTGGGTTTTGAAAGTTGGCAATGTTAGGGGCAGCTAGGTGGCGGCACATGTCCTCATTCAAACAGGAGCTGCATGCACCTGCGCGGGCTTGTGATTAGGTCACTCGAAGCCATGGTGTGTGCCGTAGTCCTTGTCAGGAGACCAATGGAACTAGCTGCCGTCGCGCCTACCGATCCGGGCACTCGCTGCGACCACTTCCTTCTCGGCATTGGGACCTGCGGCCAGCGCTGGTTTGTCCCTTGAGGAGTCCTCGTTCCATCTTCCAAGGTGGCCGTGCTCCAGATCGGCTGACCCCATGCGGGCAATGCCCACATTGCGGCAACTTGCTTCGTGAGTCCCTCGTGTAAGGTGATGTCCCACCAATGGTATAGAGACTGAGACGTTGGCAAGCGATTTGCCAGTACGCATAGGGCGGTGTGACACGGCAAAGCCGCTGGCACCCGGAAACGAACAATGCTACGCGCAGAGTTTCATCAGCTTGCGAACGCCATGACGCTTGGGTTGGAGGGGAGATTCGTCGGTGAGTGGGCAGAGCAGGTAAAGTCTCTGGTCACCAAGCGTTCGCTACCGCCAAAACTGATCATTGATCTTACCGAGGTGACTTACGTCGATTCCGTTGGCGAGCAAGTACTGATCTGGTTTAGCAGTATCGGTGCGACGTTTATCGCGGAGATTTGTTATGCCCGAGACGTCTGCGAACGACTTCATTTGCCGCTGAAAGGCGACCCAGGTAATCCTTCCAGCGAGCGGCATAACGGGACTCTTCACCCGAGCACGTAAGCCAGGAGGAACTTTGATCAATGTGGTCACGATTGCCCGCGAATATGGAAGCGGGAGTGCGGAACTGGGACGATTGGTCGCGTCAAAGCTTGGCTGGGAGTTGTTGGATCGCCAGCTAGTTGAACGGGTTGCGGGCATCGCCGGGTTGGACTCGGAAACGGCGGCCAGTCTCGTTCCGCACCATCCAGGCGTGTAAGTTCCCTTAGAGATGCACTGTATCGTGTGGGAGAAGTAGATGGAGCTAAGCCATGATTGATTGCCAGGGCTTCCGCACTGTGCAATACTCCACGCAAAAGGGGGGTCCGACCATGCGAACCCAGCGGATGTTTGTCTGTGCGGCCGAGTTCTTGCTCTTTGTGGGCTTTGCTTGTGCTGCCGCCGTGCCTGCGCTGGCAGGCGGTAATGGAAAGGATGCGAATCACGCGCCTGCATACCGGCCCGCACCGGTTCTCGAAAAAAAGGTCTTCACGAACGAGGACCTGGAAACGATTGCTCGCCAGTACGGCGGGCCAAGCACCGTTCAGCCGTCTCCCGCCGCCACTCCCTCTGCGAGCGCGCAGTCCGCGCCGAGTCAGGCGGGGCGCATACTCCTGCCGACGGAAAAGGACCCCGGATGGTACGCGCAAGAAGCGGAATCACTGAGCGCGGAAGCCGATGCGATTGACGCCCGCGTACAGCAGTTGCGGCAATATCGTTCGACGGGAGCGACCGCAGGCGCCGCCATGGGGCTAGTTCTGGATGCGCCGTGCGAGGGGATTACCACCGACAATGAAATCCAGCAACTCATCCTGCAGCGAAGCCAGATCGAGAGCAAAATCGCGGACCTTGAAGACACGGCACGGCAGAACAACATTCCGCCTGGAGTCTTCCGCACGCCCGCTGCGTTTGCGCAAGCTGTCCCGATCCTGACGCCGGAAGAAACGCAGTCAGCCTTGATCGGCCGCTTACAGGAACTCGATGAGGATGAGGTCCTGATTGAGAGCGTGGTTCAGGACATGAAAGACGAGGCCGCCTCGCGTCACATGACGCTCATTCCCGAAGCAGGGTTTGGCGGAGGCGTCACGGCTGACTTTCTCCAGCAGCTTGCTACTCAGGAGAGTGCGCTCCGCGAAGAAGCCAGCGCGGTTGCCGATGATGCTCGGCATTCCGGCGTCCCAACCGGGCTACTGCCATAGAGGAGTGCTTGCTCCGGCCTCGGTATACGGCGCTTGCCACCAAATTCACCACTGGCGGCTGTCGGCTTCAATAGTCGAGGGGTAATCTCTGCAACTGCTCCATCGTGAGGATGGGACCTTCCTTGCAGACGTAAATTGGCCCAACGTTGCACCGCCCGCACTTGCCAATACCACATTTCATGCGGTTCTCAATGCTCGTGTAAACGGACCCTGCGGGCACTCCCATTTTATCCAGAATCGGGAGGGTGTTCTTTATCATGATGGGCGGCCCGATGACGAGAACGACCGGGTCCTTGGAGCCGATCTTGGCGCGTTCGAATACGTGGGGCACGAAACCGATCTCACCTTTCCAATCCGGCGTCTCGCCCCCGGGATCCACGCAACGGACCACCCGCACTCGGTCGAACTTGGCCCATTCATCCAATTCGTTCACGTAAACTAGGTCAGCCACGGTGCGCGCGCCATAGACGATTGTAATTTCGCCATAATCGGCGCGATTTTCGAGCGCGTACCAAACGGCGCACCGGATGGGCGGCATGGCGATTCCGCCGCCAAGAAAAATGAGGCTTCGGCCTTTCCACTCGTCCATCGGGTAGCCGTTGCCGTACGGGCCGCGGAAACCGATCACGTCTTTTTCCTCAATCCTCCACATCGCTTCGGTGACGCGTCCTACTTTGCGGAAACAAAAATCAATATGGTCTTTCCAATTGGAACTCGAGCAGATGTTGAACGTGGATTCGCCATATCCAAAGACGGAGAAGATGCCGAACTGGCCGACGCGAAAAGAAAAATCGCGCGCCCGCTCCTCATCGATAAAACGCAGCGACACGGACTTGACGTCCGCGGTTTGCTGACGAACGGCCGTGACCTCCATCAGGTCGGGTTTGTAAACGTTATCCATGACTGATTTCTGTCGCAACATTCAACACGCCCAACCCCACCGGGCAGTTTCGAGTGCAGTTGCCGCATCCGGTGCAGAGAATCTCTCCGAATTTTTCGGGATAGATGGCGAACTTGTGCAAGACCCGCTGGCGCTGCCGGCTGGGCTGGGCAGCGCGCGGGTTGTGGCCGGAGGCGTGAGCGGTGAATGTCGAAAACTGGCACGAATCCCAAGTTCTGAACCGGGCATTGCCAGCCGCAGGTCCGGCGTCCACGATGTCGAAACAATGGCACGTTGGGCATGTGAACGCGCACGTGCCGCAACCCATGCAAGTGAGCGCGTGCTCCTTCCAGAACGGGTCTTCAAAATGTTGGGTGACAAACGCCCGAATCGCTTGAGCATCGAATTTTTTCTCTGGCCCGGAATCGGCCTTGCCGACTTGGTCCGACTTCTCGAGCTTGCCGCCAAACAACGCGCGGCCCCTGTCTGTAATGCAACGGACTTCGTACGAGCCATTGCCAAGCTCAAGCAAAAGGGCGTCCGATCCGCATTCCGACGAGGGATTGAGCCCGACCGACGTGCAAAAGCAGTTCTCGTCGTGATGGCTGCACGCCAACGTGATGACAGCTGTAGCGGCGCGGCGACGATTGTAAAACTCGTCCCTAAAATCCCAGTTGAACACATGGTCGAGAATCGGCAGAGCAGCGGCGTCGCAGGGACGCGCTGCAATCACGACCTGTTCGCGTTGCGCCGCGTCGCCATCGATGAGTTCAATGCTGTTGCCCCGCAATTTGTAACCATAAAGCTTTTCCTGTTTCGGAAAGATCGACTCCTTGATGGAATTCGCTGGCCGCACAAACCCTTCCAGCACCAGATCGTCGGAAGAACGCAACTCGTCATAGAGGACCAGGTTCGGCTTCACACGGACCGGCCCCGACAGGCACTTTCCTTCCGCGATCCACTCGCCGACTAGTGCGCGCAAAGCGGCCTGGGAGATGATCTCACTCACCGGATGAAGTCCTCCTTATCCTGGAGAGTGTAAGAGCCAATCACGGGTTCAGCATTCGGGTCCACTCCGGCGTCGAAGCCAAAGTGCTCCTGAGCAGCCTTGTGCAGGCAGATATTGAGCAAGGCAAGGTCGATCCCGGCGGGGCAAGCGCGCGAACATTCGCCGCACCCTACGCAGCGCGCCGCTAGATGGAATGCGCGCGCGATTTGCCAGGCGAAAACGCCTTTCGTGCTCGGCGCGGGGTCGATGACAATTGGCCGGTTCTTGTCCACAATGCACCGCTCGCAGTAGCACATTGGACAGACCTGCCTGCAGGCATAACACTTCACGCAACGATCGAACTGCTTCGTCCAATACGCCATTCGATCCGCCGGTGCCATTTCCATCAACGCGGCAAAGCGGTTTGGCGCAGGGCTTGGTTGCGGCGCTGGACCCGCGGGCTCGCCAAATGATTTGTCGGCAAACCGCGGCGTCCGCGCGGCGCAGAAAGTGCACTTAGGTTCGCCCACGCCTTCGCAGGCCATGCCGATTACGTGAATACCTTTGCGCTCGATCTGCGATTCTTTTTCGAGAACAACCAGCGACTTCTCGTCGCAGGGCTTTACGACGATGGCGGGCCTTCCCAGCGTTTTCACTTCCTTGCGCTTCAAATAAGCGGCGAGGTTGCTGACACATTGATTGTTCCACACCAGGCGGTCCGCGTCTTCTGGGCGTGTAACGATCACCGGGCCACGCGCACCGTATCCAATGACAACTTTTACAGCGCCTTCGGAGAGGAGCTTGCGACAATACTCGCGAAGTTCGTTTTCGGCCGCCAGGGTCTTGAACTCAACCGCAGCTGCCGCATTCGCGGGACTATTCTTGAAATTGCCCGCAGCATACAGATTCGTGTACGGCCCAAGCTGTCTGGTTTTCTCCGTGATTTCGGTTACGACCTCCTGCCACTTTCTTCCTTCGGCAGCCGAAATCCAAGTGAAGTGAATGCGTCGCAGATCGAATCCCAGCGTGTCCAGCAATTCGCGGAACAGAATCCAGCGCCTTCGCGCGTGATAGTTTCCTGCAGAGTAGTGACAGTCGCCCGGATGGCATCCCGAAACCAAAACAGCATCCGCTCCGATTTCAAACGCCTTGACGATCAAATTGAAATCGATTCGCCCTGTGCAAGGAAGCCGAATGATGCGCACGTTCGATGGATACTCGAGACGCGTGGTCCCGGCGAGGTCGGCGCCGAGATAGGTGCACCAATTGCACACGTACGCCACGATCTTCGGCTCGAATCCGTTCGCGCCGCTCATGCCAGGCTCTCCACCATCGCGTAGATCTGCTGGTCAGTGAATCCCTGCAGGTCGGCGCTCTTGGATGGGCACACGGAAACGCAAGTGCCGCAACCCATGCACAATCCGGGATTCACCCTGGCCGTATGCTTGACGAACACGCCTCGCGGCGTCCACACTTCCGCCTGATCGATGGCGTGGTAGGGACAAGCATGGACACACGTGAAACAAGCCGCGCAAGTCTGCTCATTGACCGCTGCGATTTCCGGTTCGCGCGTCAACTCATCGGCCGCCAGCATCACCTGCACTTTGCTCGCTGCGGCCGACGCCTGCGCGACAGACTCGGGAATATCCTTGGGACTGTGACACGCGCCTGCGATGAAAATGCCTGCCGTATTCGTTTCTACCGGCCGCAACTTCGGATGCGACTCGAGTAGAAAACCAAACTCGTCGTGGCCGATATTCAGTTTTTGCGCGAGTTCCTCGACGCCATCTGCTGGCCGCATCGCGCTTGCGATCACCACCAAATCCGCCTCGATTGTTACGGGAATGCCTGCCAAGGTGTCGGCGCCGCGGACGATGAGTTTGCCGCGTTCCTCCGTGATTTTCGAAACGCGCCCGCGGTAGTATTTGGCGCCGTCCTGTTCGATGGCGCGCCGCACGAACTCGTCGTATCCCTTGCCGCCCGAACGAATGTCCATGTAGAAGACGTGCGCCTGGCCCTCGTGCACCTTGTGCTTGTAAAGCATGGCGTGCTTCGCCGTGTACATGCAGCAGATCTTGCTGCAATAGGGCAGGCCCTTGGCGTTATCCCGCGAACCGACGCAACTGATGAACACCACATTCTTGGGAATGGCGCCGTCGGATGGGCGTTTTAGCACGCCACCTGTCGGCCCCGAAGCGGATACCAGGCGTTCGAACTGCAGCGAATCGATCACGTCTTTGTACTTGCCGTAGCCGTATTCTCCGTAACCCGACAACGTAGCCTTGTCCTGCTTTTTCGCGATGCTGTAAAGCTTGTAGCCGGTGGCGACAACAACTGCTCCGACAGTTTCTTCGACCAGCCTGTCCTCGTCTTTGAAATTGATCGCTTGCGCTTTGCACTTCTTCTCGCACAAACCGCAACCATTGCGAATCAGCTTGGCACAAACTTTCTTGTCGATCACGGGCCGGGCTGGCACAGCTTGCGGGAAAGGTATGTAAATCGCCGGACGCATGCCCATCCCATAATCGAATTCACTAAGATTCTTCTTTAGCGGGCAAACGTTCCAGCACTCACCGCAGCCGGTACACTTGCGGACATCGACGTAGCGCGCTTTCTGGCGAATCGTGATCTTGAAGTTGCCCACAAACCCTTCGACGGCTTCCACTTCAGAATAGCTGTAGAGCTTGATGCGCTGATGCTGGCCCACTTCCACCATGCGCGGAGTCAGGATGCACTGCGAGCAATCGAGAGTGGGAAACGTTTCCGAAAGCCCGGCCATTTTTCCGCCAATGGAGGGCTCGCGCTCCACCATCACGACTTCATATCCCGCATCCGCGATATCGAGAGCCGCTTGAATGCCGGCGACTCCACCGCCAATCACCAGAGCGCGCCGCGTCACCGGAACGCGTATGGGTTGCAGCGCAGTATCGTTGCGGACTTTCTCGACAGCGAGCCGGATGATATCGACTGCTTTGGCTGTGGCTTTGCCACGATCGTGATGCACCCACGAGCAATGCTCGCGGATATTGGCCATCTCGACGAGATAGGGATTCAGCCCCGCGGCTTGCGCCGCCTTACGGAACGTCTTCTGGTGCATGTGCGGCGAGCATGAAGCAACTACAACTCCATCCAGTTTCTCAGAGGCGATTTTCTCGCGCAGGATGGACTGGCCCGGGTCCGAGCACATGTACTTGTAGTTCAGCGAACATCGCACGCCCGGAAGTTCCGCTACCTGCTTCGCCACTTCGTCCACGTCAACGGTGCGCGCGATATTTTCGCCGCACCAGCATGTGAAGACACCGATTCTCGACATCGCTCAAGCCTTTGTGACGAAATGCCGATTGATTCCCAACTGCTCGGCTGAAAGTCCCAGTGCCAACCCAACCAGGTCGGACAAGTAGTAAACGACCATGCCCAGTTTCTTGCCGTAGTGCCGCTCGATTGCCGCCTGCTTCATGTCCAGGTTCACATGGCACATCGGACACGCGACCACCAGGCAGTTCGCACCATGCTCCGCGGCATTGCTCAGGATTTTTTGCGACAGGTCCAAAACTGTCTCTTCGCTGGCCATGGTCATCCCGGCACCGCAGCACTCAGTTTTGTAGTTCCACTCGACGGTCTTTGCGCCCAGTGCACTGACTACTGCTTCCATCGAAGTCGGCTGCTCGAAATCGTCGAAATGAACCACATCAGGCGGACGGGTCAGGAGACAACCGTAATAGCAAGCCGCAGTAAGCGACCCAAGGGGCGTTTTGACGGCTGACTTCAAACGGTCGAGCCCAATGTTTTCGAAAAGCTGTATGAGATTCAATACCTGGCCATCCCCGCGAAGGTCAGCCTCGATGATCTGGGAAAGTTCGCGGCGGGTTTTCTCGTTGGCGGCTGCCTTCTTCACGTTCAGCAACTGCATCGAGCAAAGAGGGCACGGAGCGAAAAGTTGTTGATGGCCATCCCGCTCCGCCATGGCCAGATTTCGCGCGGGAAGCGCGAGAGAGAGCTTGTGGTTCAGCGAATGCGCTGCCGTGGCCCCACAGCAAATCCAATCCTTTAGCTCGTCGAGTTGCACGTCGAGAGCACCCAGACAAGCGCGCAGCGATTGTTCGTAATCATTCGACGATCCATGCAGCGCGCAGCCGGGATAGTAGCCGACGTTCATTGTTCCGTTTGGCCCGAGCATCGCGCGAAGATGCGTCTCACAATTTTAAGATCGCGCGCCTTTTCCGAAACAAGATGAAGCTTCTTGCGTTTGCTGAGTTGGGGCGCGAGGCCGGCGTCCTTAAACAGGAATGCGGGCCTGCCCGTGCGGAAGAAGACGTCGGCTTTGAACTGGCCGATCAACTCGATCTCATTGAGACGCCCATTGCGCCGGATGTTGGCGAGGAATGCTTCTTGAAATGAAACTACGGGCTGCCGTGAAGGTGCGACCATGCCGCTTGCAAGTGAGGCTTCGCGCAGTGCGTCCATCACGCCGGCACAATCCACCTCTTTGGGACAGCGCGCCGAACAAGTCTGGCATGACACGCATTCCCAAATTCCCCGCGAACGCAACGCGCCCTCCAACTGCCCCAGTTGCACCAGACGCATGAGCTGGCTTGGCGTCATTTCCATGCGCGCGGACACGGGACATCCTGCCGTACACTTGCCGCACTGGTAGCATTTGGCAGGATCAATATGGCCCGGTATCTGGACCTGGAGGGATTTCGGCATTTCTTGCGTTAGGGACGTGTTTTCCACCCAGATACCTCTAAAGAAATGCTAAATATCAATCGGGACCATGTATGTGAGGTGAGTCACACTGGCCTGTGACGTCTGACGTATTTCCCATTCTCAAGACGCCAGTTGAAGGTCTTTAACCGCTCCTGTAGCGGCCGTCCCTTGGGACGGGCTAAGCGGTTCAAGCAGCGCGGGTTGCCCTGCGCGGGGATGGCCGTCGCTTCGCACGCAGGGCAGCGCGCGCGGACCGGATTTCGAAGCGCACGCCTTCCGCACGCTGCAAATAGGGGACAATTTCAAACAGATTGTTGGCGGTCGGATTCCCGTTGGGGCCAAACATCTGATGAAGGGTTTTCACGTGGATTTTGGTGTGCGCGGCCAGCTTGGGAAAACCAACTGTGGCATTGATGTAATCGCGCAACAGTTCTTTGCCGAGCGCCACCTCGCCAGAGAGAAGGCTTTCGACCGCCTCGCTCAGAAGCCCCTTGCGAAAGGAAGGGTCGCGCTTCACGCGCGCTTGGACCGTTTCTCTAAATCTTCTCGTCAAAGCCATGCTCATTCCTTTTTTTCTGTTAATGGTAATATATATTTTACCATCGTCGAGAGTTGCCTAGGCAGTCCTGAATTCTCTTTCGGATCGACATTTCTAATGGCAAATCGGGGAGATTAAAAACGCCCGTAAATCGTTGAAAGCAAGAGAGAGCACCTTATCTAATCGCAAATTTTTGCAGGGTAGAGCGATGGCTATTTTTTCTCCGGCCTGACCAAATACAGCGCCGATGCGTGCGCCGGAAGCGTCACGTCGACGCCGTCCGCCGCGCCCAATTCCTTGTGTTCCCACAAATCACGCACCGCGAGTTCTCCTTCGCTCACTCCAATCTCCTTCCACGAGTACTTCATCTGCTGCGCTGCGTCGCTTCGATTGAACATGGCAACGTAAAATCCTCCGCCCGACTCCGGCTGCGCCACCCACACGGCCGCTTTTCCGGTCGTCAACACTGCACGATTTCCTTTCGAGTGCTGGTCCACGGCGATCACTTCCGGGTTCGTCAGCAGCGACTTTGTCCAATCGTCGCAGAGGAGCAGGTTGCCGCCCATGATCAGCGGCGAGCGGAAGATCGACCAGAGCGTCAGGAGCGTTCGCTGCTCGTCCTTCGTCAATCGCGTCTCGCGCGGGTCGCCCCACCCCGCCGATGGTTTCAGTTGGCCAATCGCAAGCATGTCGGCATCCGGCCAATTTCCCGGCTTCGAGTACGCCGCCCATTTCACTGCGCGGTCAATCTGGTTGTTCACGCCCTGGGGAAAATCTTGCGTTCCATACCAGAGGTCCCACTCATCGTCCGATATGCGCCACATCTGCGCGTACTTCGCCATCTCCTCAGCTTTCTCAAGCGGCGCCGGACCCGGCGAGAGGCTCAGCACGATTGGTCGCCCCGCTTTTCGAAGCGACTCGCTCAGAATGCGAATCTCCTCGCCCTTGTAAGGATGGCTCGCGATGCAGTCCACCTTGAGGAAATCCACGTGCCACGCCACCATTTGCGCCGCGAGAGATTCGTAGTACGCACGCGCAGCCGGCTTTGTCGTGTCCAGCCCGTAGTTGTAAGAATTCCAGGGGCAAACGTCGGAAGTGTCCGCCGCGTCCTGCGCATGGTACGGAGTGTTCGCAATGGGCAGATTCTTTGCAACTGCTTCGCGCGGGATGCCTCGAATGAGGTGCAACCCGAATTTCAGTCCCAGAGAGTGAACGTAATCCGCGAGCGGCCCAAAGCCCGCGCCGTTCGCTGCCGAGGGAATCGAATTCACCGCGGGCGTGTAACGTCCAAACTCATCCAGGCTGAACTGCGCTTCCTTCGAGTCGATCGGCTGGTCGTGATTCTTCAAGTACCAACCCGCGTCCACTACAACGTATTCCCAGCCAAATGGCTTCAGATTCTTTGCCATCCACTCCGCGGTGGCGCGAATGTCGGATTCCGTTACGGTCTCACCGTATGCGTCCCAACTGTTCCATCCCATCGGCGCCGTCTGCGCGAGCTTGGTCTCCTGCGCGATCGCCGTTCCCGCGCAACATGCCACCATCGACATCACAAACATTGCCTGGAAAATTATTCCGTGCAGCTTCATAGGTTTCACCTCGCTCGTGGCGGATTCTATCACCTTCGCGATCCCAGTATTAGTGACCACGTGCCAATGCTGAAGTGTGCTTCGTCACTTCAATGTGGCTACGGCAATTTTGAAGAGCAGTTACTGCGGCGAAGGAAGAAGGGAAGTGCAAAGAGCGCGAGGGCGGAGCAAAGCGAAATCGCGGCGCCGAGCGAGCGATCCCATGTTCTGCGGAAGCGCATCTCCACATCGTGTGCCCCTTGGGAAAGAGGCATGAGCATTTGTGCTGTTTCCGGCAGGGAATCAGCGCGCGCCGTTGCGCCGTCCACACGAACTTCCCAAGCCGGATAATACACCAGGCGGACTGCCAACGTGACCGGCGCCGGTGAATCGACGGAAAAAACTTTTTGCTCGGCGGACCATTGCCTGACGTGAACCCTCAATCCAGCGGCAGGAACAACGCTGTCTGAGTCAGCGTCGTATTTTGCGATCCGGGGAGTGGGCGGGGGAGTGGCGCTCGGATCAAAAGTGCCTGAGGGTGACTGGCCGAGAACATCATCGGGGTCCGTGCCGCTGCCGGACAATTTGTACCGGTCGCAACTGATCGGCGTGTATTCATCGGTGCCTTCGTACCCGTGGCCTGTTTGAACGCTCTTGACGAGCGACGGGATGTCTTCGCTATCCCACCAGGCATCGTTGACCATTGCCACGCCAGCCGCGCCGACAACAACCAGAATCACGAGCCATGCGACCCATTGAGCGCGCCGCGTCTTTCCGATGCAGCCACTGGCGGCGGCTGCGAAAAATGCGAGGACGACGCTTAACGGTTCGAGCCATCGCCACGGGAATTGCACGAACTGCAATTTGGGGAGAAGCCGCCACAGCAAGACGCTCGGCGGGAACATCAGCAGGACCGACGCCGCGCCCAGCGCGAGAAACATCCACCAGGTGTCGGGGAGTTCTTTTCGGCGCCGAGCGGCAAAGACCGTGGCGACACCCCCGAGCAGCAAAACGATCATTGCGACCGTGGAGACCTTCCAATTGAAGAAGACAAATTCAGGATCGGGTGCGTTCGTGTAAAGAAAATTCTGCTGAGGGCAGAGATTTGTGGCGAGCACCTGAGCGATCTGCACCCATCGCTGCTCCCACGCCGCGGGCAAGATGTAAAAAGCGGCCAGCCCAAACCCCGCCGCCATTGCTGCGCCACCGGCTGCGAATGGGCGCAGGCTGCGCCGCAGTATGCATCCCACGGCGATGAGCAGGGAGAGCGAGTACGTTGCAATCACGGCTGCGGGCGCATTGGAAAGCCAAATTCCAGCGAAAATGATCGCGAGCATTGGAACTCGCCGCCAGCCGTCGCGAGCCACACGCAAAGCTCCGAGAACCAGGAGCGGCAAGAAAACGCTCGCCAGCAATTCTGCAAAGTCACTGCGGTAGTAAACGATAACGAGATGGTATGGGTTGGCGGCGAAGAAGACTGCCGCTGCAACGGCTTGCGTATCGGGCAGCCGTTCACGGGCAAGTCGCCACATCCCCATGCCACCGGTGACGAGCGACAGCCAGATGAAGGCTCCGGGAACCAGCGCCCATGGCAGCACAAAGCCAAGCGCGGCTCCCAACATCCATGATGCAGGCGGGTAGAAGATGAAACGAGGCTCGCCGAACCCCCAGTTTGCCCATTCGGCCCAGCGCGGGAAAATGATTCCTTCTCGCCATTGGCCGCTGACATCCAACCACGACCCGACATGGAATTGGAAGTCGTGGCCCGAGGCGTTGCCGAGAAAAAACATCGGCGCGACAATCGCCGTCGCCGTCAACGCGACAAAGAGGAACGCCATGCGCCAGGAAGAACTTCCCTTGGATGCAAGAGATGTGGGTGGTTGCGACCTCAATTCAGTAAGAACAGTATCTCCCTCGTTTAGACCGTTGAGAATACAGAATTTCCCACCCTTTGCGCCACAAATCAGTCTGCTTCCGCGGCTGGGGCTGGCGCATCTATCAAGGCAACACGAATGACGAGCGAAGAGCTACGCCTACAAGACGTTGACGAGCGCAGGATCCACTGGCAACGCTGGGGCCCGTACCTATCCGAGCGACAGTGGGGAACCGTGCGTGAAGACTACAGTGCTGATGGCGACGCGTGGAGCTACTTCCCGCACGACCATGCGCGTTCGCGCGCCTATCGCTGGGGCGAAGACGGCATTGCGGGAATCTGCGACCGCCATCAGCACATTTGTTTTGCCATTGCACTTTGGAATGAAAAAGACTCCATCCTGAAGGAACGCCTCTTTGGCTTGTCGAATAAGGAAGGGAATCACGGCGAGGATGTCAAGGAGTGTTACTTCTATCTGGATGCCACTCCAACCAGTTCGTATCTGAAATACCTCTATAAGTATCCTCAGACGGCTTTTCCATACGATCAATTGATCCAGGAAAATGCAAAACGCACGCGGCTCGATCCTGAGTATGAATTGATCGACACCGGCGCTTTTCACGAGAATCGCTACTTCGACGTCATTGTGGAATACGCCAAGGCTACAGCGGAAGATATTCTGGTCCGCATCACGGCGTGGAACCGCGGACCCGATCCCGCGCGCCTTCACGTCCTGCCGACGCTTTGGTTTCGCAACCGATGGGCATGGGGCGACCCGTACGAAATGCCTCAAGTGGCGCGAATCGACGGGCCCGAAGGAGCCGCGCTCTTCGAACTCCACGAGTTTCACTACGGCAGGCGCTGGTTTCTGGCCGAAGGCGCTCCTGAGCTCCTCTTCACTGAAAACGAGACGAACATGGAGCGGCTCTTCGGCGAGAAAAGCCGCACGCCGTATGTGAAGGACGCTTTCCATCGATGTGTCGTGAATGGCGAGCGCACGGCTGTGAATCCGGAAATGAAGGGTACGAAAGCGGCGGCATACTACGCGTCGGAAATCGCGCCCGGTGAGAGCTGGACGATTCGCCTGCGGTTAATGGACCGAAATCCGGCCGAGGACCGCGCGTCCGGGCAAAGTTTTTTCGGGCCTGCGTTTGACGCCGTTTTTGCAGACCGCCTGAAGGAAACCGACGAGTTCTACGCGAAGAGGGTTTGTGTGGAATGCAGCGAGGATGCGCGCCTCGTCCAGCGGCAAGCGTTCGCCGGTCTTGTGTGGGGCAGGCAGAGTTACCACTACGACGTTCGGCGTTGGCTGGATGGCGATTCCACGCAACCTGCGCCCGATCCTCACAGGCGACTCGGCCGAAACCATGATTGGACGCACCTTTACAATGCGGATGTCATCTCGATGCCGGACAAATGGGAATATCCGTGGTACGCCGCTTGGGACCTTGGTTTTCACTGCGTCGCAACGGCGCTGATCGATCCAGTGTTTGCGAAAGAGCAGCTCATCCTCTTCCTTCGCGAGTGGTACATGCACCCGAACGGTCAAGTTCCTGCGTATGAGTGGAATTTCAACGACGTGAATCCGCCCGTGCACGCCTGGGCGGCGTGGCGTGTCTACAAAATTGAAGGACGCATCACCGGGAAGACGGACCGGAATTTTCTCGAACGCATTTTTCACAAACTGCTGCTGAACTTCACTTGGTGGGTGAATCGCAAGGACCCGGCGGGAATGAACGTTTTCCAGGGCGGATTTCTCGGCCTCGACAATATCGGTATCTTCGACCGGTCGACTCCTCTAGGCTCCGGGGAGTTCATCGAGCAATCGGATGGGACAAGCTGGATGGCGATGTTTTGCCTCAATATGCTTGCGATAGCGATGGAACTGGCGCGCGAAGATCCCGCTTATGAAGACGTGGCCAGCAAGTTTTTCGAGCATTTCGTTTACATCGCAAAAGCCATGAACGACATGGGCGGCCAGGGAATCGGATTGTGGGACGAGCGGGACGGGTTTTATTACGACGTACTTCACATGGGAGCTAGCGCGCACATCCCCATGAAGATACGCTCGATGGTAGGCCTTGTGCCGCTTTTCGCAACCGAGACCTTCGAGCCGGAAGACTTCGAACATTTGCCGGGTTTTCGCCGGAGGATGCAATGGTTTCTGGATCATCACCAGGATGTGGCCGAGCACGTTGACATGAGCCGGCGCTCGGACCGCGGGGCCCGGTTACTGCTCACGATTGCCAACCGAAGAAAGCTCCAGCGCATATACCGCTATTTGTTTGACGAGAATGAATTTCTGTCGTCTTACGGCGTTCGCGCCCTATCGAAATTTCACAAAGACCATCCGTTCATGCTCCAAGTGGACGGAGAGATGCACTCGGTGGACTACGAGCCCGCGGAATCCACGACCCCTCTGTTTGGCGGCAACTCGAATTGGCGCGGCCCCGTTTGGTTTCCCATGAATTTTCTTCTCATCGAATCCATGCAGCGAATCCACTATTACTACGGCGACGATTTTAAGGTGGAATGCCCGGCCGGATCGGGCCAGCAGAAAACACTCTGGGAGGCAACGACCGAGATATCACGCCGCCTGGCGAGAATATTTATCCGATGCGACGGACGCCGGCCAGTGCATGATGACACCGCAGTCTTCCAACAAGATCCCCACTGGCGTGATTTAATCTTGTTCTACGAATATTTCCACGGAGAAACGGGGGCTGGCCTCGGAGCGAGCCATCAGACAGGCTGGACGGCGCTGGTCGCCAAGCTGATCGAGCAGAGTGGGGGATAAAGTGTCAGTTCCCGAACTCACTTGCTACGGTGCTGCGGGTGGTGAAGCGTTGACGTTTGAGAGCGCGACGCGCGCTGTTTCGCCCGGCCGGACCGTCACCCGAACATCCCAGCGAGGCCTTGCGTCGCCGACCACCGCAGCGACATCGAGCGTACTCAGCCAATAAGTTCCCGGCGGAATGCCTCGCAGCAATCCCTGGCCGTCGAGGTTCGTCACGGTTCTCGCGACAAGATACTTGGACTGTGCCAGGTCGAGGGTTCGGCGGTGGATTTCGGGAGCGCGCTTTCCCAGAAGAGCATCCCACTTCGGGCCTGGGTTGATTTCCGAAAGCCCGAGATCGATTCCAGCGATGGTCTGCGGGTTTTGCGCGATATAGCGGCGGATGACTTCCATGTACTCCGCCGTGAGCTTGTCGAATTTCGCAGGATCCTTGACCATATCCGAGGGTTTGGCCTTCGGCCTTGGGAAGTCCGCGGACTGGTCGCCGGCGTTTCTGTCCATGTAAGCCTTGAAGAATTCCGGGACGTCCATGATGTCCGCCACTTTAAGTTTGTGGAGGAAATCCTCACCGGAAAGAGAAACCCATCCATTCTTCTTCATCCACTCTTTCAGTTCCTTCGAGGTTTCCAGATTGTCGATGAACGCATTCTTGTCAGGTGGTGGGATAGCAGCGTCGGCTTCCTTACTGATATTTTCGTAACTCTTGCTCAGGAGATAGAAAGGGAAGCCGCGGACTGGTTCTTCCAACCCGCCCGAGGGAGTGGCGCGCGCGCCGAATTCAATCGAGCCTGTTTGCGCTGTGGCGCGGGAAGAGGTTGCCAGGAGGGCCACAACAAGGAAAGCAGCGGCGAGGTATGCGTTTCTCATGCCCGTCATCGTAGCAGAATGACAAGATTGTCGATATGCGTGCGATTCAGGCCATTCCATTTGGTTAACGTGGCGAATCGCCATGCGGAAATCCGCGCTGCGCGGATACTCAGTAGAGGTGGAATGTAACTTCGATGATTTGACGAACAGCGGACGGTCTGCCATCCGGGCCCAAAGCAGGTTTGAAGCGCCATGTGCGAACCGCTTCGATAGCTTTTTCGTCGAGGCCCATGCCGAGGCCCTTCAGTATATGGATATCAGATGCCTTCCCGTCTGGCGTGATTACGGCCCAGAGCGTGACCACGCCCTGGTACTTTGCCTTGACGGCTTCATCAGAGAACTGTGCAGGCGGGCAATACAGGCAAGCCGGATAGCCGTACCCGCCAGTTCCCGCACTTGGAGGCCCGCCGCCGGTACCCCAACCTTGTCCTGGACCGACGCCGCCGCCAGTGCCGCTTCCAACGCCTCCACCGTACCCAGAGCCTATTCCACCGCCACCACCAGGCCCGCTCGAGTCGTTGTAGGTCTTAGCAAGCGGATCGCCCCAATTTGGGGCATCGGGACTCGGCAGGTGCAGATCGGGCGGCCCGAGGACCGTTGGAGTCATCGCCATTTTCGGATTCTCTGGCGGCTTCACGAAAGCCGGGGTGAACTGCGTCCACGAGAACTTAGGCAATCGACCTTTGCTCGCAGGAATTGGATTATGCTCGCCACCACCACCGCCGCCGCCCGCTTTCTTTGCAGCGGGTGCAAGTTTTGCCAGGTAAGGCGAGGGGATATCCAACTGCGTGATGTTGTACGACTTCGCCTGCGTAATCGGCGGAGACATAAGCTCCGGGAGCAGCGGCACGATAATCAAAACAAGCACGACGACGTGAAAAGCAATCGATAGCGCCTGGACGCGCGTGAACTGCGTGTTCTTGGACCAGATTTCCGGCACACGAACCGGCTGGCTGGAAACCTTCAGTGGCGGCAGCCTGCGGGGAAAAACAAGATCGCGCAGGTTTTGCCACAACCCGTCGAAGTCCGCATTCCAGTTGATGAGCAGGTCGGAGCGAACCGCACCACGCGGCGCGGGGCGGAATAACTCTTTGAAGTTTTCGCCGAGGCTTCCGCCGAATCCTTGGAGTTCAAAAGCCGTGGGCGCGCCACCGCGATTCTTGACGGGACGCTCGGTAAGAAAGTCCCTCACATTCGACAGGAAGTTATTCAGTCCGGAGCCGCGCACAGGCGAAGGCAAGCGGCCGAGCCTAAGAGTAGGCTCGTTGGTTGAGCGACCGGCTTCGTCTAGTCTCGAGCTGAAATCTGCCATACGGCTGTCTTTGCCCCCGTTGCGGAACTCCCAAATATTAGACGCACCGCAAGGAAAAAGGATGTATGGACCAGGTCAGGCTGACACGCTACCGAATTCATTGTAACATAACGACGCGCGACTCTAGATTCTGGTTTCACAAGCTTGCAACAGTAGAAAGGGCGACTCAACCCCACAAGATGGCGAAAATTCTCGACCTGAAGAGCACATTAAACCTGCCTCGAACCGATTTCCCAATGAAAGCAAAGTTGCCCGAGCGCGAGCCCGAACAATTGACCGCATGGGAGCAAGCGGGCTTGTATCGCCGCATTTTGGAATCGCGCGCCGAAGCGCCGCTCTTCGTCCTGCACGACGGCCCGCCCTATCCTACCGGTGAAATCCACCTCGGCACAGGGTTGAACAAAATACTGAAGGACATGATTGTCAAGTCAAAAACAATGGCGGGGTATCGCGCGCCGTACATTCCAGGCTGGGATTGCCATGGTCTTCCCATCGAGACAAAGGTCGAGAAAGAACTCGGCGGAAAAACCACAAAGGTGACAGCTGCGGAATTCCGCAAGAAGTGCCGCGAATACGCGGCGCGTTACGTGGAAGCGCATAAACGGGATTTCAAGCGCCTGGGTGTTTTCGGCCAGTGGGACAAGCCTTATCTCACGATGGACCCGGAACACGAAGCGGCCATCGCGGCGGCGTTTATAGAATTTTTCGAGAAGGGTTATGTCTATCGCGGCGTGAAGCCGGTTTATTGGTGCATTTATGACCGTACCGCGCTGGCGGAAGCGGAAGTCGAGTACGAAGACCACACGAGCCCATCGATCTGGGTGAAGTTCCCGGTCGTCAGCGGACCAAAAGCAGGCAAGTTCGGCAGCGATGTGAGCGCACTCATCTGGACCACTACGCCATGGACGCTTCCCGCAAACCGCGCCCTCGCCTTTCATCCCGGATACGAATACGTGGTGGCGGAAACCTCTGCTGGAAAGCTCCTGGTGGCGAGGGAGCGGCTCGATGCGCTGGCCGACGAATTGAAACTCGAGGTTGGAAACGTTCATGGTCCCTGGAAGGGCGGCGAATTCGAACGCCTCGAATTCCAGCACCCCTTTCTTGAAATCCGCGTTCCCGGCGTGCTGGCCGATTACGTCACGCTCGATCAGGGCAGCGGAATTGTCCACACCGCCCCCGGCCACGGCGCCGAGGACTTCTATACGGGACAGAAATATGGGTTGGAAATCTACGCTCCGCAGGACGACGATGGCCGCTTCATCGAAGGTTTGCCGGAGTACAAGGGCAAGACAGTATTTGAGGCAAATCCAATCGTCGTCGAACTGCTGAAGAGGCGCGGCATGCTCGTTGGCGAAAGGAAGCTGACGCACAGCTATCCGCACTGCTGGCGTTGCCACAACCCGGTGATCTTTCGCGCAACGGAACAATCGTTCATCGGCCTGGACCACAACGATCTCCGCAAGAAAGCGCTTGCGGAAATCGCCCGCGTGAAATGGATTCCGGCATGGGGCGAAGACCGGATTCGCGACATGATTGCCGAGCGGCCCGACTGGTGCATTTCGCGCCAGCGATTCTGGGGCGTGCCGCTGATTATTTTCTATTGCGAGGCGTGCGGGAAGCAGCTCCGCGAACCGCAGGCGCTTGCCAGCGTGGTGCGCTGGTTCCAGCGCGAAGGGTCCGACGCGTGGTACACGCATTCCGCGGAAGAGTTGCTCCCTTCAGGAACAAAGTGCTCCTGCGGCGCGGCAAAATGGCGGAAGGAATCCGATGTCCTCGACGTGTGGTTCGAGTCCGGCTCGACGCACCTTGCCGTGCTGAGCGAAAAGGACGGCACTTGGCCCGCCCATGTCTATTTGGAGGGTCCCGACCAGTATCGCGGCTGGTTCCACAGTTCGCTGCTTGTTGCGATTGGGACCCGAGGCCGGGCGCCTTACCGGCAAGTTGTCACGCACGGCTGGACGCTTGACGAAAAAGGCGCGCCGATGTCGAAGTCGCTTGGCAACGTGGTCCTGCCCAACGAAATCTGCCAGAAGTGGGGCGCCGATTTATTGCGCGTTTGGGTCGCTTCGCAGGACTACACCGCTGACGTGCGCATGTCCGAAGCGATGATGAACCAGCTTGCGGAAGCCTACCGCAAGATCCGCAACACGTTTCGCTTCGCGCTCTCGAATCTGTACGATTTCGAGCCCGCGCACGATTCCGTTCCCGACGCCGATTTATGGGAGATAGACGCGTGGATGCTGCGGCGCACGGGAGCGCTCGCTCGGCAATGCCGCGAATGGTATGAAAAATACGAGTTCCACCGCGTCTATCACGCGCTCCATGATTTCTGCGCCGTGGACTTGAGCGCGTATTACTTCGACGTGCTGAAGGACCGGCTATACACTTTTGCGCCCCGAAATCGCGGACGCCGCTCGGCGCAGACTGCCGTCTACAGGATTGCGAGCGCCCTTGTCCGCTTGATTGCGCCTACGCTCGTGTTCACTTCCGAAGAAGTGTGGAAGCACCTACCGAAGGTGCAAGGCGATCCCGAGAGCGTCCACATGGCTTTGTTCCCGGCCGCTGAACAACTGGAAACGGCATTCGATGAGGCCCGCTCGAAGGACTGGGAAAAACTGCTGGTTGTCCGCGAGGAAGTTTTGAAAGCGCTCGAACAAGCGCGCGTTGCCAAGACGATTTCAGGAGCCCTTGAAGCCCGCGTAACTCTAGCTGCCAACAGTGATCTTGGGGGGCTGTTGACGAAATATGCCTCAAGTCTCCCGGCGCTGTTCATTGTTTCGCAAGTCGAATTGGCCGCGGCTCCTGCTGAGGGGCTCCAGGTGCGGATCGAGCGCGCGCAAGGCGCGAAATGCGAGCGGTGCTGGAATTACTCGACGCACGTCGGCGAGAACGCCGATTACCCGACGCTCTGCGAACGCTGCCTTGCCGCGCTCGCGGAGATTGCGCGCGATGGCCATGCCAGCGGCGGGAAAGAGGCGTCTTGATGGCACACAGTCCACGCACGGGCTGGTACGTCCTTGGGTTCCTTGCACTCGGTGTTCTGGCGCTCGATCAGGCCAGCAAATATGCGGTCGAGAAATACACTCCGACCGGTTCGTTAAGTGTTCTTGTGCCGGGAATTTTGAATCTCGTTCATGCGAACAATCCAGGCGTCGCATTCGGCCTGCTGGCTGATTCACCTACTCCATGGCTTTCCTCCGTGCTGATACTTTTTTCAATGGGAGTGATTGCGCTGCTCTTCTGGCTGTTGGCGACGGGCCGCGCAGGAGGCTGGCTTGGCCAATCCGGTCTGGCGCTGATTCTGGGTGGCGCGGCGGGGAACGTTTTCGACCGGCTCTTGCGGCACAGCGTGACCGACTTCATCGATTTTCATCTTGGCAGCCATCATTGGTACACCTTCAATCTGGCTGATTCCGCGATTGTTGTTGGCGCGTCTCTCGTTGTCCTGGAACTGCTGCGCGATTGGCAACATCCCGGCGAGGAGCGAACCTAGCAATGCATCCAATCCTCTTCGAACTCGGCCCGTTCACGATTTACACCTACGGCGTGTTGGTGGCGACGGGAGTTCTGCTAGGGCTTTGGTATGCACGCCACCAAGCCACGCGCGCCGGCCTCAACCCCGACAAGGTCTGGAATCTCGGCATCTACATGATTCTCTCGGCGCTGCTGCTTGCGAAACTATGGCTCGTTGCGAGTGATTGGCCGTTTTACGCGGCGCATCCTCACGAGATTTTCAGCATTGCGACATACCAATCGGGTGGCACCTTTTACGGCGGCGTCCTCGGCGCGTTTCTTATGATTGCTCTGTACACTTACTTTCAGAGGATGCCCTTTCTCTCCGTGCTCGATACGTTTGCAGGCGCGCTCCCGCTGGGCCACGCTATCGGTCGGCTCGGATGTTTTGCCGCCGGCTGCTGCTACGGGCGACCCACTTCGGTCCCGTGGGGAGTCACTTTCACCAACCGGGCGGCCGAACTGCTGATCGGAACGCCGCTGGGCATTCGACTTCATCCGACTCAGCTCTACGAAGCTGCCGACGAGTTCCTGAATTTTGCATTCCTGGTTTGGCTGGCCAAGCGGCAGCGCTTCCGAGGTCAAATCGTCGGCGCATACTTCGTGCTTTACGGTATCGGGCGCGGGACAATCGAGTTCTTCCGGGGCGATCCGGGCCGGACGATGATTTTTCACGACGCGGTGTCGTTGATGCAGCTTGTGAGCGTCGCTTTGATTTTGGCGGGCGCGTTTCTGTGGTGGCGAGGCCTCCAGGGCGGCGCTCCGCTGACGCCATCGGCCGTCGATGGAGCACACGCAAAACGCTCGTGATAGCTTTCTAATTCCGGACCATTCGCAGCAGTCTCGGAGTGGTTGCGCAAGTTGAAAGATTCCACTGTACAAATAGAATTTGTTGTTCCCGCCGACCAATTGGGCCAGCGGCTGGATCGTTTTCTCACTCTACAGATGCCGGAGATGAGCCGCACGCGCGTTCAATCGCTGATTGACGAGGGACGCGTGCGCGTCGATGGAGTTGCGCGCAAGCCATCCTCCCGTATCGTTCCCGGTGAAATCGTGATCGTGGAGATTCCGCCCGTACCGCCGCCGGGAGTCGAGCCGGAAGATATCCCTCTCGAAATCCTTTACGAGGATGAAGATGTCGCCGTCCTCAACAAGCCCGCGGGAATGATTGTCCATCCTGGCGCAGGAGTGGGCAGTGGCACGATGGTTGCCGCATTGCTTCACCGCTTTGGCGGGATCGAAGGGCTCTCGACCGTCGGCGGGCCATTGCGCCCCGGAATTGTTCATCGCCTCGACAAAGACACATCCGGCGCTCTTGTAATCGCGCGAAACAATTCGGCGCACCGCCAGCTTGTCGAGGAGTTCCGCGAACGCCTCGTCGAGAAAGCCTATCTCGCGTTGCTACATGGAAAAGTGAAGAGTGACGCAGGCTGCGTCGAACTGCCCATCGCGCGCGATCTGCGGCGTCGCTCGCGAATGACGGCGCGGCGCCGTGAAGGCCGCCAGGCGCGCACCGACTGGCGCGTGCTTCTGCGGTTCAGCGGTTTCACTCTCGTGGAAGCGCGCCTCCACACCGGGAGAACTCACCAGATCCGCGTGCACTTTTCCGCGCTTGGATGTCCCGTCGTGGGCGACACTCTCTACGGCGCGCCGCGCCGGGAACATGCCGGATCGGAGCAACTTCCTCATCTAGGAAGGAACTTTCTCCACGCAGCGCGCGTGGCATTCGCCCATCCGCGCACGGGCGAACGCGTCGAGGTTCGGGCGCCCCTGCCATCGGACTTACGGGCCTACGTGAAGGACCTCGCTCGCGCTTCAGGGACCGATGCGGGTTTGGTTGACGCTGCGCTGCGGAACTTCCTATAATCCTTCTATGAAGCCTCTGCGGCCTTTGCTCGTGTTGAGCATGTGGTTTGCGTTTGGGTGGATGGCGACCTGTGCGCAGCAGTCCGCCGCGCAGCCATCTTCCCCATCTACAAGCGCGCCGCAAGAAGGGCAGGTTCCCCCTCCCAAAGGTGAAGCATCCAAGATCGTGTCCACGACGGGCTTGGTGCGGCTTGTCGCCACCGTCACGGACCGCCGCCACAATCTGATTACGGACCTCGATAAGAAAGACTTCGCCATCAAGGAAGATGGCGCTCCTCAGGACATACAACGCTTCTTCCGCGAGACGGACCTGCCGTTGCGCATCGGTCTTTTGCTTGACACTTCGAATAGCATTCGACAGCGCCTGGAATTCGAGCAGGACGCCGCAAGCGATTTCCTGAGCAGCGTGATCCGGCGCAACAAAGACATGGCCTTTCTGATGACGTTCGACAACGAGCCCGACGTCATCCAGGACTATACAGGGGACCTGGCGCTCCTTATGTCCGCCATTCGCAAGCAGCGCGCAGGGGGAGGCACGGCTTTGAATGACGCGATCTTCATGGCGTCTCAAAAGCTGATGAATGCTCCGCTTCCCAGGAGCGGAGATTCAGAGGTCCGCCGCGTGCTTGTCGTCATCAGCGACGGGGGCGATAACCTGAGCGATCATGCTTTGAGCGAAGCCATCGATGCCGCCATCCGGGCGGAAGCTTCGATTTACACGGTCAGCACGAACACGGATTGGGTTGCCCTGGACACGGACAGCGCCCAGCCGCAGAAATATCATTTGACTGATGGCGACAAGATCCTGCAGAAATTTTCCGACGAGACGGGCGGCCGTGTGTTTTTCCCTTACAAGGTGGAAGACCTGGCGGAATCATTTCTGGATATCGGGAATGAACTGCGCAGCCAGTACTTCATCGCCTATTCGCCCGCAAATCCTTTGGCCAATGGGAATGGCGAGTTTCGCAAGATCGAAGTCGCGGTTGACCGCAAGGGCCTTGCGGTTCGCACGCGCAAGGGCTATTACGCAGTCGCTCCGGGTTCCTCGCCGCCTCCTGGGAAATAGGCTGACACACCTGAGACCTGTGTTGGAGCGCTCCATGGGAATGCCTGTGATGGCGGGGACGATTGCGGCGAAGCTCGTTCGTCTATTGGGAGGGAGCGTAGTAACCCTTGCGGGCAAGAATTTTTACATCCGACCGGTCCAATTCGACTTTGATCTTGCGGAATGTGCCGTCGCGTTTCGTGTTCGTTGGATAGTAGCCTAGCACGTATTGCGATCGCAGTTCCTCTGAGATTATGTCGAACGCTTTCTCGAGTGATTTCTCGTTGCGTACCTCGATCTCGCGGCCGCCTGTGTCTTCCGCCATTTTCCTTGCCACGCTGGCGCCGCTATATCCCATCCCCATGCCGAAATAAAAAGGCTCATCCGAAAGGCGGAGAACGTGGATCACCGTGTCCGCTCGCTGCGCCGCCTCAATGCTCTGTTGCATGGTCAGCTTGCTGCCGGTGTCCTCCGCATCGGTCAGAAGGATGACGGCTTTTCGGCCGGCCTCGGAAGCGAGTTGGTCGTGGCACGCAAGGTAAACTGCGTCGTAAAGGTCGGTTCCGCCATTCTGCCCCGTGGGAAGCGTGCTCGGCGTGACGACGCCGCCGCTCGACACAGCATTGATTCGCGTGCGCCGGATGGCATGCTCGAGCACGGAGGCGTCCTGAGTAAAATCGGCGAGCAAGTTCACGTCGAAATCGAAGCTGATGACCATCGCTTCGTCGCGCTTGCGCATCACTTCTCGCAGGAATCGCGAGGCGGTATCTTGCTCGGCGCCAATGATGTTTGCCATGCTCCCGCTCGTGTCGATCAGAATTCCGAGCGTGATGGGCATGTTCACATCCTTCGAATAAAAGGCAACTTTCTGCGGCTGTCCATCTTCGTATATCGTGAAATCCTTTTCGGCCAAATCGGAGATGATTCCGTTATGCTTGTCTCGCGCCGTGACGAACACGTTGACCAACGTGGTCTGGACTTTCAGCGTCCGTTGCGCTTCGGGCAGCTTCTGGTCATCCTGTTGCGAGCCGCTTGTTGCCGAATTTTGCGGAGACCCTGCGGAGCTTTGGCCACGGGCGCTGGCCGGCCGGGTTGCCTCCGTGCTCGGCGCCGGGTATCCTGCCAGGGCCAGTGTGATAATGCCCGCCGCGAGGGTGGTCAGTCGCATTGTATAATCCTCTCCAGTGAGTGGGTCAGTTGGTTCGATGCATGGGGGACTCCGACGGATGTTTGCACCGGACTGCCATCTGCGATGTAATGGTTGGAATCCGGAATGCTGCATGCGGGCAAGAAAAGAGACAAGCCAATGACGCAAAAGAAGCTTCTGTTAGTCATAGCGCTGCTCATGGTTGACATTACAATAGCACAATCGCAGGATGCACCGCCTGCGCCGCAACCGGCAGCCACGCAACAGCAGACCGCACCGCAGCAGAAGCCAGCGCCCGCGGCCGAAACTCGCCCTATTGTAATCCCAACGAATCTGGTCATTGTTCCTGTCACGGTTAAGGATCACGCCGGGCATCTCGTCAGCGATCTCGATAAGGACGATTTTCGCGCTTTCGCGGACGGGGTGGAGCAACAGGTCAAAGTCGACCTCAATCCGGTTCCTCTTTCCGCCGTCGTTCTGATCGACAATGATCTTCCGCAGAAGTCCGTGGACCAAGTCCAGAAAAGTCTTGTGACGATCGCCGCCGCCTTTGGCCCGAATGATGAAGTCGCGCTCGTAACTTATGAACAGTTCCCGGAGACCGTCGCCGACTTTTCGTTCAACAACGACCGGCTTTTCACTCAGCTCAAACGCCTAGAAGTCGGCTCGCATACAACCACAGTCATCGCAGACCCAACGACTGCCGGTCCTGTGATCAATGGCCAGCCTCTGCCGAATGGGCAAGGCATTCCGGTGCATGGCGCGGCGCGTTACCAGAACAGTGCGGCTCTCGATGATGCCATCTACGCCGCCGGCCAGATGCTCAAAACGCGAGGCCGCGACCGCCGCAAAATTATTTTCCTGATTTCGGACGGAAGCAATTCGAAGCACAACCAGCACACGTTTGATGAGACTCTGCACGCCCTTCTTGTTGCCGACGTTTCCGTGTATTCGATTTCCGTGACCCGCTCGCTTCCCACCGGACGCTTTCTGTTGCAGCAAGGAATCGCCGAGATCGACAAGTACGCCACCGACACCGGCGGCGATACTTTTTTCGCCCCCAAACAAAAGGATCTCGAGCGGCTCTATTCCGACGTCACCGAACAAGCGCGGAATGAGTACACGCTCACATTCTCTCCCCAGGATATTCATCAGAACCAGGACTATCACCCGATTGAGATTCGCGTCCGGCGTCCGGGCCTGACTGTTCGCGCGAGGGAAGGGTATTATCAGAGCGCAATCGCTCGCGCGAAATAAATCGGCAGAAATGTTTCGCCTGAGGAATTCTCTCCCGGCTTTTTCTGCTTGACTTCATCCGTGCCCGCCCTTATAGATGGACAAGCGAGTTGAGCGCGGCTGAAATTTTCACGCCCACTTTCTCGCGGGAGAAAGTTCCACTGTAGTTCATGCGCGGAACCGATCCAGGTTTCTTGGTTCACGGAAGCCTTCGGAAAAAATCAGGCGGGGCATTCGCGATGCGGATGCCCCGCTTTTGTGTTTGCGGACTTTCGCGAGTTTCGGCTCAGCTCTTTTCCGACGGACGCGTGGCGGGGCGGATCGAGACCAATTGTTCGTGCGCGGGGCAGAGCGGCTTGTAATCGCAATAGCCGCAAGAAAACCCGGGCTTCGCGGGAAACTCTCCAGCGCGGATCAAGTCCGCCACTTCCGCGATCTCTTGTTTCGTTTCCTTGAGCGCTTTGTCGTCGCGCGTGGTGGCTACTGGCTCGTTCGTCATTAGGTTGTAAAAGACGAGCCTCGTCGGCTCGACCTCGAGGACTTCTCGCGCTGCGAGCGCATAGACGCTCAATTGAAGATCATTCGCGGCCTTCTTCGCGTCCCGGGGCCTGCCGGATTTGTAATCGACGATTTCAACCTCGCGCTTTCCAAGGCGGTTCACCTGGTCCATCCGGCCGGTGATCACCACGTCGTGCTCAAGCGGCAATTCGAAGGTTTTTTCTTGGTGGAGAACGTCCGCCGGCTTCGCCGCGTAGCTTTGATAGAAAGCTTCGAGCTGCACTCGTCCAGCTTTGCGGTACTCTTCTTCCTGGTATTTGTCGGGAAATCCGGCCGATGACCATTCGCGCTCGTAGGTTGCCAGCAATTCTTCGAGCGACATTTTGTGACCCTTGTGAATCTCGCCGACCAGCTCTTTGATCGTCGTGTGCATCACATTTCCGAATGTCGTTTGCGCGTGCGGCCCGCCGCGAATGTTCCACAAGTGTTGAAACACATATTTCATCGGGCAGCGTGTGTACGAATCGATCGCCGACGCGCTCAGTTGCAGCGGTTCCGGCCGTGGCGGATGATATGCCTTCGCCCAAAGCGCCACTCGCGAATATGCGCGCGCGTCTTCGCCGCCTGGGCCGAATAGTTGCGCCGGGTCCGCCGAGTCCGGCGTGGCCCCGATTGTTTCTTCCGAGGGAGGCACTTCCACCTTCGGGGAAATTTGGGAAGTGTCGAACCGCTGAATCTTCGGGTTCATCAAAAAATCGTCGAGGAACGGCGAAGGCTTGCTGCGCTTGTTCACCACCGTGGAAAGAGTCAGATGCTGGCGCGCTCGCGTCAGCGCGACGTAGAACAGTCGCCGCTCTTCCTGCACTTGAAAATCGCTTTCCGGTTTCTCTTCTTTCATGAGTTCGCTTGGAAACTCGAATACAGGAGGACGCGGTCTGGATGGAAAATCTCCCCGGCCCAGCCGCAGGATAAAGACATGCGGAAACTCGAGACCCTTGGCTCCGTGGACCGTCATCAATTGCACGGCGTCTTCTGAGAGTTCTTCTTCGAGGTAAATGTCGCCGTCGAGTTCGTGAAAGAAGCCAAGATATTCGATGAAATCGCGGAGGCGCTTTTCCTCGCTTTTCTTTTCCCAATCCTTTACGAATTGAACGAAGCGCTCCAAATACCGGCGATCCGCCTCCGATGGCAGCGGCGCAAGCTTGAGGCTTGCGATCAACTCATTCAGAAGCTCGCTCGCGGTCGCCTTCCTTGCGGTCTGCCGCAGCCCGTTTAGCATCTCGACGAATTCCGGAAGCCGCGAGCCGTCGCGATTGAAGGGTGGTTCACGCAGTGCGGTTTCGAGCTCGTCGCCAAGCGGTCGGCGATGATTCTTCTCGGCGCGTTCCGCCAGACGCACCAGGTCCCGCGGCTTCATTTCCCAATAAGGTCCCGCCAGGACGCGCGCGCAAGAAACGTTGTTTGCTGGGACAGCAATCAGCCGGAGCCACGCCAAAAGGTCCCGCACAATCGTGCTCGAAAGGATCGAGAATTTCCGTATGACGAAGGGAATTCCGCGGAAGCGCAATGCTTCGAGAAGCCGCGTACGGTGCGTGTGTTTGCGGTAGAGAACCGCGAAACTCCTCCAGGGACTCCCGGGCCCGTGCAGGCGCTCGATTTCGGAGGCCACCCAATGGGCTTCTTCATCCGGCGTGCCGAATTCCACCACGCGGATTTTGTCGCCATCGGAATTTGTGGTCGTCAGCACTTTCGGGGGCAGGAGTGGCGACTTCTCGTTGTGCGAGATCACCTCTCCTGCGACGCGCAGGATACGCTGCGTGGACCTGTAATTCTGCGAAAGCGACGCGAGATACTTCCGCGCGCCGGAACTCAACTTGGCATCGCGGATGCCACAGAACCTCTTCAAGAAGATCGTGAAGCTCCCGAACGACGCACCGCGAAAACGGTAAATCGCCTGATCGTCGTCGCCGACAGCAACGAGATTCCGCCGATCGCCCGCGAGCAGCCAAAGCAATTCGAGTTGCGCGATGTTCGTGTCCTGGAATTCGTCCACGAGAATATGGCGGTACTGCCCGCGCATCCGTTCGAGCAGCGCCGCGTCGCTCCGGAGTAGCTCCACGGCCTGCATGAGCTGCGCGCCAAACGTGCATAGATTCCGCTCGCGAAGCAAACGGTCGCTCACGCGATACACCCGCGCGAGTTCCTCCTGCCGCGCCAGTTCTTCCTCCTCGAGCTGCCGCGCATCGGCTTCAAGCGATTTTTCTTGCGCTTCGTATTTCCGGCGCAAGCCATCGACGTAATGCTGATAATCGTCCGGCGTGATCAGTTCGTCCTGGCATCGCGAAAAAAACTTCACAAAGTCCTTCAGGAATTCGGCCGGCTCCGTCAGGCGCCAGAAATAGACGAGCCCAAGTTCGGCGATGTGTCGCCGCAGCAAAATCCCGTGATCGATTTCATCGAGCGCTTGCACGCCGGGATTCGCGGTTCGAAGAATCTTTTCGAGGCAGAACGAGTGGAATGTGCTCAGCCAAACGCCCTCGGCGCGTTCGCCAACGGCTTTCACCACACGATGCTTCATTTGCGCCGCGGCTTTGTCCGTGAACGTCAAGCCCAGAATGTTCTCGCCCGAAAGCTCCGGATCGGATTCGAGCAGGTTGCGGATGCGTTCGGTGATGACGCGCGTCTTGCCCGTCCCCGCTCCCGCAACCACGAGCAGCGGTCCCGCGCCGTGTTCGACCGCCGCGCGCTGCTCCGCATTTAGTGCATGCGGCTCTCTTTGCCAAGTTTCCTGTGTCGTCATATCCCACACCCGGGCGGGCCCGTCCAGTTGTTAATGAGTGTGTATTATAGGAGGAAGAGTGCCGCCGCCACTGCTAGCATCGATGCCAGTATCCCGATGCGGCTCATTCTGCCTGTTCTTCTCACGGATATTTGCGGCTTCCTTTTCATAAGGCTTGGCATCCGCGATGCGATTCAGTTTGCGAAGAGTACGTGCTAATTTTTCAGCAACGTCTGCGACGTCCGGATTGTCCGGTCCCAAGGCCTTTTCATCAATGGCCAATGCGCGCCTGTACAGCGGCTCCGCCTCCTCGGGCTTGCCCTGTTTATCGCGGATATCTGCCAAGCCGCTGAGCCTGGAGGCAACATCCGGGTGGTCCGGGCCCAAGGCCTTTTCATCGATGGCCAAGGCGCGCTTGTACAGCGGCTCTGCCTCGTCGTACTTGCCCTGGTCAAAGTAGACCAATGCCAAGTTGCTGAGCCTGGTGGCAACGTCTGGGTGGTTCGGCCCCAAAGCCTTTTCATCGATGTCCAAGGCTTGCTTGCTCAGAAGCTCTGCATCGCTGTACTTGCCCTGTCGATAGCAGATCTCTGCTAATTTGGCGAGGCTGTTCGCAACGTCTGGGTGGTTTGGCCCCAAAGCCTTTTCATCGATGGCCAAGACCCGCCTATACAGAGGCTCTGCCTCGCTGTATTTGCCTTGGGTGGTATAAAACTGTGTCAAGTTGTTGAGATCTCTCTCAACGTTTGGGTTGTCTGGCCCCAAAGCCTTTTCATCGACGGCCAAGGCTCGCTTGTACAGTGGCTCTGCCTCGCCGTACTTGCCCTGGTCAAAGTAGAGCAAGGCCAAGTTGTTGAGCCTGATCGCAACGGCCGGGGTGTCTGGCCCCAAGGTCTTTTCATCGATGGCCAACGCTCGCTTGCACAGCGGTTCTGCATCGTTGTACTTGCCCTGAGTTCTGTAGAGCAAGGCCAAGTTGTTAAGGGTGATTGCAACGGTCGGGTTGTCCGGCCCCAAGGCCTTCTTGTCGATGGTTAAGGCTCGCTTGTACAGCGACTCCGCCTCGCTATACTTGCCTTCCTCTTCGTAGAGAGACGCCAAGTTGTTGAGGTCTCTCGCAACGTCTAGGTGGTCTGGCCCCAAGGCCTTTTCATCGATAGCCAAGGCGCGCACGCAAAGAGGTTCCGCATCGCTGTACTTGCCCTGCCGATAGTAAACCTCTGCCAGGTTGTAGAGGTCTCTCGCAACGTCTAGGTGGTCCGGCCCCAGCGCCTTTTCATCAATGGCCAAGGCACGTTTGTACAGCAGCTCCGCCTGGCCGTAGTTGTTTTGGCGATAGTAGAGCAATGCCAGGTTGTTGACCGCGACCGCAACGTTTGCGTCGTTTGGCCCGAAATTCTTTTCGTCTATGGCCAAGGCGCGCTCGTATAGCGCCTCCGCCTCACCAAACTTGCCTTGCACTTCGTAGAGAGACGCCAAGTTGTAGAGGTCTCTCGCAACGTCTAGGTGGTCCGGCCCCAACGCCTTTTCGTCGATGGCCAATGCTCGTTTGTGGAGCGGCTCCGCCTCGCTGTACCGCGTTTGGGCATCCAGAACCAGTGCCAGATTGTTTAAAACCATCGGATCGTCATGATGGACGGTGAGCACCTTCATTAATGCCGACTCGGCCGCCGGATAGTGCCCTTGCCAATACTCAGCACTTGCTAGCTGGACGTTATGCGTAAGGACGTTTCCCTTAGGCGCGTTGAGTGACTCCGAAATATGCTGGCTGGCTTCTGCATACCGCCCGTCGTAGAGCGCCGCCAGTCCTTTCTGATAAGGCTCCTCAGCGGACTTGGTCCATGCCCTGATGGCCGATTTGAGCTCTTCTACCGAGAAGCCTAGTTCTTTGGCCTTCTTCGCCAAGAACTCGTCTCTGGCTGGGTCAGCCCCGCTGGGCTTTTGCGAGGGCGGCCGAGGGACTGCACCCGATTGGGATCTTGGCGCAAGCTGGGAGAATTCCTCCTCAATGAGACATCCGATGATCGACTCAGTCGCAGCCGTGGACTTGAGCCGGGGATCGCCCGGAGGCAAGACAAAGATCTCAATGGGCCCTGCTGCGTGATCGCGAAGGTATGTACGGCCGTTTTTCAGCTCGCAAGGCTTAACCACGACCCAGTTCTCAACGTGGAAGGAAGCTGCGTTGCCGGCCGCGAGATTCCCGGAAAGGGAAATTGCGAACTCTCCAGAATCACCCGTCTTCGTAGAACCCGCGCCATCAATGCGCACAGTTACATGCGCGAGCCCTGCTCCACCCACCTTCTGGACTTTTCCGGAAGAGGTGGGTACCTGCTGGGCTGCCGCTGTAATGCAGAAACTCGCCACTATGACAGCAGAGAGCGCTCGCAATCCTGGTAAAGGCGGCATCCTACATATTCTCCGAAGCTAGCATACGCTTCCTGTGCCGCGTCCTCCCGGCCTGCGTTGAGTCAGTTAAGGAGGCCAAACAATTCGAATGGCTTCCATTTGATCGCATCTGACGCATCCGATAGGAGTATCGCACCGCAAGCCCCGTTAGTCACAGCCAGTTTTCCAGAGTCCGAATCGTTCATCTATTGGACGTACAAGAATGTAGCGCGGCCGATGCGGCTTGCACCCTCGGCACTGGCTGAGCGCTAGGCAGTCACAGGGCGTTTTCAGCTCGTAGATCTCTTGATGTTCTTCGCTATCGCTTCGTTGACGCGCCGGAATAGGGCAAGGCTTCGCAGCATTTCTTGCCGCCGCTTTTTTGCGCAGAGATCGGCTGCGATTTTCAAATCTCTCGCGAGGCGAGCATGCACGAACTGCGGTATACACGCATAAACCTTTGCCAAGTGCAACTGGCTGATGGTATCCACTCTCGCGATGCATCGAAAGGTTAGAGAGAAACTCGGTCGCGTGTCTCGACCAAGATAGACCCAACACCGTTTTCCGGGTCGAGGATCCTACACCGAATCCAGTCTTCCCGAAACATGCTGTCCACCTGCGGGCTCATGAGCCCGATTGAGAATATTGGCTGCTGAAGAATAGTGGCATTCGCGAACATTACGTCTCGCTGGACCGGTCGCATTATTCTTCGCGTTCCTGATTCGATATGGACTTGCATTTTCCCGTCATCCCTAAAGTGGAGCGGCTGTGCATAAGGAAATCCCAATCTGCGGCTGTTTATCGACGTACCCGCCATTTTCAAAAAACACCACTGATTAATCAGAATTGCGAAGCAGGTCGGAGGATTGGAAGCACGGGGATTCAGGACCGAAGAAGTTTATCCCCGGTTGTCGATCCTCTCTGTGAATGATTACGGCAGCTCGGTCTGTTTGGCGAACCCGCATTTGGAGGTGGTAGCTCGGAGTTATGCCAGCAGGGTTCTTGTCAAGGTAGGAATATCCCAGCCAGAGTCCAACCCTGATCTTGTCTAACCAATCGAGCAAAACGCTGAACTGTTGGGCAGAGATTCCTTCTTTGGCCAGGACACATGCGAGAATCGGTTTCGCAGCGAATTCTAGATTACTAAATATGTCGTTGCACCCTTGACAAGCTGGAAATGTAAGTGCATCGAACGCGAACTCTCTCACCCGGAGAGGAGACTGGCTCAAATCGACACCAAAACGAGCAGTTCGGTTGGGGTTGTCAGTTGCTTGAATTAGCCAATGGGAGATAACGTGTTCTTTATTCTTAGCTTCGGGCTCGCGACCACAAAAAATGCAGAATCTTGTCACCTGTCGCGCTCTGTTCGCCGGTCACTCCTGCAGACTGCAAATTCCGCACGTGTCGTGTGCCGGAGGAAAGCCTTGAAAGCTTACGAACACTCCCAGTGTGCTCGGGGCTCCGACGCGCGGGCTGGACACGGTAAATCGCATCGTAAGAACTGGGAACTGCTTGCGTCAGTTCTTCACAAACTTGGCCTAATTTGAACCTTCTGGCTTAATTCATTACTCCTTCCTGGCGTGTTCCATGCGACTTCGAAAGAAGTTCTCGGTATTCTTGTCCATAAAATGGACATAACATCCCTTCATGCCACGGGTCAGCAGAACGCGGTATGTGTTCTTTACCATTTGTGTGAATCGGTCACCGGATCTCTTCACCACAGTGTCGTAGGATTTCGTCTTGTTCCCTTTCCATTCTGCCGCCTCGGGTAAGTAGACAAGATCAGGCCCGAAGATGACACCGACATAATCGAATTCGAAACCTTGCGCCGTGTACACGCAACCAATTTGGTCCACGCCGCCCGCGTCGTAGGCCCAGAGGCTCTCTTTCGGAATGCCAGGTGCCAGACTCCCCGAGTCAGATTTGGCGTTCCAAGGTCGGGCATATTCGCCGATGACCACGTCATTTACAAGTGTCCCGTCGGACTTGGGATTGGACCAGGGCCAACAAAAACCCGCTGTTAGTCGCGCAGTTGATTTCTCTCCGAGTCTCTCCCTGATTTCGTTTTCCAGAGCTTGGGGAGTGGGCATAATTCTGAAGTCGAACTCATCGTCCTGATTCCAGATCACGTGGGCCGTGCGCTGGATCCCCAGTGTGTTGTTTATCCAGCTAACGAACGCCGCGGAACCAGCGCATCGAAACTGGGCCTCCAACTCAAACTCATGCACGTCACAGTGGAGCTTTTCAGCCTCTGCCTTAATATAGTGGGTGGAGCCGATCTCCCCTGGTCTCACAATCTGGTTGTCATCGATGAAGAACACTGACGTGCGACTAGCCTTCAACAATTCTTGGATCTGCGAGAGCCTGCTTTGCTTTGACTTTGGCGTGAAGCGGTTGTTGCTAGTCTCTCGAATTCGATGAGCTTCATCGGCGATCATGACGTCGATCACATTCCCATCCGCGCTCATGTAGCTGTTGAAGTATCGGACTTGTGCAGCCCCACGAGTGCCTACGATCTCTCGGATAGTCGAGGTGAACGCGCGGGAGCCGGTCACGTAATGCGCATTGAGCCCCATCCCTGAGAGATCACCGAGCAAGTTCATGGCAATGACCGATTTCCCCGTGCCGGGGCCGCCCCGCACGATAATGGCAGCCTTCTTCTTCCCTTTGACACCCTCCGTTGCGGCCTCCATAACCTTGTCGTAAACCACGAGCTGCTCATCGAGCAGCACGTATTCCGGCTTACCCATGATCAGTTTGGCGATGTAGTCGAGCAGTTTCTTGCTCGGGCGGTACTTGCTCTGCTCTACCGCAGCCGCAACCGCGCCGCTGTCACCGCCATGGATTCGCTCGTCTAGAAACGTGGTGAGATCCGGCACGTGGTCAGCAGTGAAAACCGGGAACCGGCTAATCTGTTCTGTAAATTGGGAAGAAAAAAGAGGATCATTTTTGATCGGGCTATAGTTGTGAAGATAAGAACATGCGTGCGCACTGATTCCGTCCTCGCCCTGAAAAGCCGTATGGCAGTCGACAAGGTACATCATGTACTGTCCCACTTGGACAGCCGGATGCAGCACATCGCGGACATTGCCGCCGACGAAGGTCGCCACCTCGTTCTTGCCAGATGCACCTCTGCATCCGCCCCATTGCTTTAGTTCGATAATGACAGCGTTAGGCTTTCTTTTGCCGTCGTATCCCGTCACAAGGCAATCGAGACGTTTAGAGGTGAGCGGAAGTTGGAGTTCTAAAAGAACCCCGTGATCAAGCAGGCAGGCAGACTGAAACACCTGAGAGACGGCACGGAGAGAATTGTTCCACGAGTTTACCTCAGCGGCTGACGGCTGATATCGAAATGCGAGGAAGAAGGCATCCTTCAGCTTTGTGGCAATGCGGTTGAAAGTTGAGTCTTCAATCAGGGTTTTAGTGGTGCCAGAATAGAGGCGCATTTGCTTTCACATCTGAAATCGAGACTCGCCCTAGACTATGACACCTTGCCCACTGCGGTCTACCTCCAGAGTCGTTTTCGCCGCGAATGTTAATGGCCTGCTGGAGCGCGACGGTTCCCAGTACGCCTACCGGCTCACCGAAAAAGGAATTCGCGTGGCCCTCCTGTTCACTCTCTTCCACCGCCAGCCCACGCAACTCCACACACCACCAGCAAACTCCAAGCCGCTTATGAAAATGCCGACGCCTCCATTCAACAGCTCATAGATCCGCTTGCCGCTTGAAATTCTGAGAGATGAATTCTCAGACCTGAGCTTCAGAAACCTATCACTCATTTGACCAGCAATCGAAACGCGGCTTATCGGGGACTTGAACGAGGGATCAGATTTTGAAGATCGTTCTTGAGGAAGTGCCGAGATTCTAATAGCAAGCGTTACCTGGTCTTGTGAGGGTTCGATGGACCCCAAATCAAGCGCACGGCACGTTCATATTTACCAGCTCCAATTAAGTGCAATGCGTCTTCATAATCGCCGCCAAAGTCAACTCGGGTGATTTCGCTCAGTCGGTAGGTTTCCAGCCTGTCGTCCCAAGTCGCATCCGGGCCGATCTCCAGGAGTGTCACACGAGCTTTACCCACGTCTACTACTCGACCAATCCAGCACGCACTCCTATCAACCTTCTCTCGGTGAATCGTCACCAACGGGAAGGCGCGGTTGGCTGTCAACAACAGTTCCGCGAGGCTGCTGACGACCACAGGAGGCTTTTTCGGAATTCGTTCTCCGCGCTTTCTTCATACCGCTTCGTGGAACAGAGCGTATTTATCGGGCACCCGCAATCTCCGTACGTCTGACAAGCGGTAGCATTGGAAACCGTTGAATCGGATGCCGTCGCTGACCAGTGCGATAAGAAAAAACTGCGGGCCGATATCGAGCACGTAGCCGCTTACTGTCCCTCGGTCCAAGGCACTCGCAAACCTCACGAGCAACTTGTCGCGAAGTGCGAGCGCAAGCTGAGATTTCTTCCTTTTTTGCATCAGTGGTCGATTCGCTCCAATGCGAGTGTAACCCATAAATCGAGAGCCGTAGCCAAGTGGATTTTTCAGGTCCGCGCCCTCGGATGTACCAGAGGAGGGTGGTCCCTTCTTCCTGTCCGTATCCGCTATCCCGCGGCGAAATTGACGGGGTTCTCTACGTGCACCCCAAATAACCACACAGACCTCTAGTACCACTGTTTCTGGAATGCGTCTCGCCATGTGGACCGTCGCCTCCCCGCGCACAGTCTGCCCGCAACCGGCCGGAAACTATATTGATCACGACCGAGTTTTGAAACTTGTGGCTTCGAACCATTCAAAGTGCAGGTTGTCCAATAATTACTGTTGTATATACCTTATGTGAGGGAGATCGGATGCTCTTTCTAAAATGGCGACTTAGGCATACATACCCAAGTTGCCTTACTCATATCGGCAACAAGATCGGCAAAAAGATCGGCAATCTAAAATATATGGCTTGACTTAAAGTACTTGTACTAATAGACTTACATAGTAATAAAGATCGGCAATAAGATCGGCAGAACATGGATCATCCAACGACTGACATCTCTCAAATGGAACCGATGCTCCCTGAAGAGGAAGTTGTCCCGCCTTTAGTTGAAACCTGAAAGAGAAAGCAGCGGCTCTCGACGTTCTGCACGTTACGCGACCTGGGCCTGTTGAGTCAACGACGGGTTCATCCGGCGATGCAAAAGTTCCAGTTC
>Ga0371490_1000173_pt1 | contig 58696 bp, 66 predicted proteins | sample MB2SIPfraction_FD_207959 | JGI IMG/M metagenome (GOLD analysis project Ga0371490, IMG submission 207959) | Lab enriched peat soil microbial communities from McLean, Ithaca, NY, United States - MB28FN SIP fraction | ecosystem: Environmental > Terrestrial > Soil > Wetlands > Peat | place: USA... | reverse complement strand
CAAGGCGAGCGCTCATCGTTTTCTGCGCTCGCAACGCTCCGAAGTGCATCTTGCTCTTTAATTCGAATCTATGAAGCGGCCTTCGCATGTGCCATCTCCGGTTGTCCGACCAGTTCTTCAAAAAGCGTCCGGTAATGAAGCATGGCCTGGCGCAATTCTTCGGTGCTGGCCTGCCCCCGCGTTTGACGACCGGCGATTCCGTGGGCGGCACGGTAATTTGCGAGCACCAGTGGATAGTCCACAGAGATATCGGCCGCGCGTTGTTCAAAGTCGCTCACCGGATAGCCGCGTGCGGACATCACGTCACCAAGTAATTGGTCGGCTTCCGTGATTGCCCCTCCAGGGCCGTCAACGAAACGCGCCTGCACTCTGCCCCAAGACTCGACAAATCGAGCACGGTCACCCGGCGTGAGCGGCCGGATGTGCAAGGCTTCCACTCGCTCTGCTCGCCCATCGAGCACAGCTTCCGCTTTCCGTTGGCTCCCGCCTTCTTTCACCGCGCGGGCATATTCTGCGCCACCAAACTGAGCGCGCAGCCTATGCGTTCGCCGTTTACGAATGGAGTACCAAACGGAAATACCTGCCGCCAAGATCACGACGACAGCAACGAATATGGCTACTTGTGTCGCGCTTATTGCTGATAGGTTCATGACGTGCCTCCAGTTTTTGCTCGAATCCTTGACCTACGTCCGCATGCCGTCGCGGCTCTACTGCGTGAAGCAGTACGGGCCTCAAGGTCTCTCGACGATTTGTTGCACCTGGCCGATTTTCTTTTGGACCTTCCCGGCTATCTTTTCGCCCCTCCCTTCGCCTTCCAAGCTCGGGTCGTTCGTTAGTTGTCCCGCCTCTTCCTTAATCTTGCCCTTCACTTCATGAATCCTGCCTGCGACCTGATTCCTCGTGCTTGACTTCATGTTGTTGCCTCCGCTAACGAGACTTGAATTTCACTGCTTGAGTAAATGCCTCCGTCGGCTCCCCACAGGTTCTAGAGTCGGCCGAGAAGCAGAAGAATCACGACAACAAACAAGACCAACCCAACTCCGCCCGTCGGGGCATAACCCCAATTCCGGCTATGCGACCACCTCGGCAGCACACCCAGGAGCGCCATCACTAAGACCACGATCAATATAGTTCCGAGCATTTTCTTCTCCTCGCTCTACTCAGTCGGTGTAAAAACTAACTTTGCCGTTCTCCCAGCACGGCCGGGGCGACTCGACTCGTATGCATCTCAGTCGCCCCTAAACCTGGGCTGGAAAGATGGTCACAGCACGACTTCAATGACAATCCGATTGCCCGGATAGTACGGGTCGTATAGGAAATACTCGCCGTCAACATAATCAACATAAACGTCGTCGGTGTAGTACCAATCCGACGGCCACGGCTGAACGAATCCGAACCAATAGCCGCCGTACTGGAAGCGAGAATATCCGTCCACCATCCTGGGGCTGCCGATGCGGAATCTATGCCCACTCCCAAAATTGGAACGGAAGCGATCGTCAGGGATGCGGCCTTCGCCTCTGGCACTGAGTCGCAGTGCCGGCTCCGCGCGTTGTCGGGCCTGTGCTTGCTGTGTGCGTTGCGGGCTTCGTGAAGATGCAACTTGCTGTTGACGCTGTTGCCCTTTGGCTTGCTGCGTTTGTTCCTGCTTAGCGGCCTTCGCTTGTTCCTGGCCTTGCCGCTGTTGCGTCTGCTGACTCTTCGCCTGCTGTGTCTGTTCCTGCTTAGCGGCCTTCGCTTGCTGCTGGCCTTGCTTCTGTTGCGTTTGCTGACTCTTCGCCTGCTGTGTTTGTTCTTGCTTAGCGGCCTTCGCTTGTTGCTGGCCTTGCCGCTGTTGCGTCTGCTGACTCTTGGCTTGCTGTGTTTGCTCCTGTTTAGCGGCCTTCGCTTGCTGCTGGCCTTGCCGCTGTTGCGTTTGCTGACTCTTGGCTTGCTGTGTCTGTTCTTGCTTGGCGGCCTTCGCTTGTTCCTGGCCTTGCCGCTGTTGCGTCTGCTGACTCTTGGCTTGCTGTGTCTGTTCTTGCTTAGCGGCCTTCGCTTGCTGTTGTTGTTCCTGCTTTGCCGGTTTGGCCTGTTCCTGTTGCTTTTCAGGCTTGGCTTGCTGCTCCTGTTTCGGGGCCTTAGCCTCTTGCTCGTGTTGCTCATTCTGTGCGTACATGGGAGCTACGGCTCCGAGAAGAAGGAGCAGAACTCCCGTACTGATAAATCCAACTGATTTCATGATTGTTGCCTCCATTACGGTGACTTCATGCGTCTCTCGCTCGTCGCGTCGGGCGCGCTAGTTGTTTCCGGTGGCTGTCTCCGGCAGACGACACGCGAATTTCCCCGCTGTCGTTCATGCAAGCTCAATTACGTCCCAACGTGGATGTGGGAGAATGAATGGAAAAGTCCAAAAATGTTCAGCAGCCACAACACGACGCCGATCACCACGATCGCATTCAATATGGACTTGATCGTTCCCTGCATTGGCACGTAGCTGTTGACCAGCCAAAGCAGAACGCCCACCACGATCAGAACTAGCAGGATTTGAAGTATAGGCATCTGGTTATCTCCTTTTCTTCGCAGGCAGACACTCCGGCCTCTCGCAAGGCATGGCACCAATCTCTGTGTTGAACCAAGAACTGTTTGCGCCGGCTGAATTAGGAAGGAACCTGCGATCTCCAGTGCTGTTCAGGCGGAAGCTCTTGGATTTGTCTTCGCCTTGGTCCTCTTGCTTCACCTACTGGCGAGCATCTTAGAAGACCCAGGTATGGATATCTGTTCACTTGCGTACACATTGGCACTCTTCTTGCATTTGCAGCCTGTCAGCGGGACGCCTCTGCCGCTGGCCACCTTTCTCTTGCGCCCAGTCATGCCCCTCAAAGCCGATCCATTGATGGGCCGTAGGCCGTCTGCTTGGAGTTTTTCCGACGCGAAATGAAGGCTTCCCTAGGAGATACAACGAATGCTGGATAAGAGCCACAACTGTGCCCAAAGTTTTTGTGCCAGCTTAAGGGTTCACCCCAGGGTTCACTCCACAAGTTGGGTCCAACTTGGGTCCAAATGCTGCCAAATTAGGTCCAAAACCCTGTACCATGACGCAGAACAAAGCCAGACGGACCAACAAGATAGATTTTTTGCAACTGCCTTGGGGGCAGGAGGTCCGCTGTTCAAATCCGCACGCACCGACCACTTACCACTGTTTTCAGAGACGAATGGTGCGAGGTGCGGTTTTCGCGAGCCAGGCGCTGCGGCACCTTCCGCGGCGACAACGAGTTACAATTCCCTATCACGCTATGTGGACTTCTCAGCAAGTAGATTGAAGTCTCCCTTTCGATCCCGTCCAGGACCATAAAGTTTTTAGGGAACATTTATGCTTTCCGTAGCTCCTCGCAGATAGCTTGTGACCACATGCTCGGAGAGAGTTAAGGACGACACCTCCGAGGATGTGGAGGAGAGAACATGAGGAAGGCAACCCTATGCGCGTCGATTTTGCTCGCTGGCATGCTGCTGCCGTGCGTCGGAAGGACAGCGGCATCTGGCTCGCAGTCGGCGACAGCACACGTGACGCTAGCTGGCCTGGTGACCTGCGCGCACTGCGGATTGAGTGTGCCTAAAGGACAGACACGGATGTCTTGGGCGCTCAAGAACGTCAATCGCGGCGATGATATCGTGCTGATCACCGATTACGGGAAGGCTTTTAAGACCTTCTCTTTGAATGGGCACAAGAGCGACCTCCTGAAATATCTCGGCGGGGAGGCAACAATTACGGGCGATCTCGACGGGACGAGCTTGGATGTCTCCACAGTTAGCCCAAGAACCAAGTAAGGCTGGGAGTAAGCCGAGCAGAGATTAGAGAGACCTCCTTCGACCAAGAAGGAGGCCTCTCTTGTGTGTTGTGAAGGAGCACGTCGACGCCACAGAAGGTCGCGCAGCCACTCGCGCTGCGACTAAGGCCACTCACCATTTCATCGCAGGAGCCCACTTAACAATCCGATTGGCGATTACACGCACAGGCGTCTAACCAATTCAACGAGGCTTTTTGATATCAAGAGGCTTCACGCAGTCGGCGGGAATGAGGCTGTCCGTTGGTTCTTGGCGACTTGGACGGCTTCTCTCCAGGAGCCTCGAACTTATAGCCGATCAAAGGTTCGGTGAGAACAAAGCGTGGGTTGCTTGGGTCCGGTTCGATTTTCTTCCGAAGCTGATTGATGAACACTCTGAGCCGCCATCGTTCAAATGCATGCTCGGGACCGCAAATCGCTTCGAGCAGCACCTGATGAGAGAGCGGCTTCCCTGGGTTCAAGACAAGAAGCCTGAGCAGATCGAATTCAGTCGGGGTAAGGTGAACGGACTTCCCGCCGGCGACAACGCGGCGGCGCTCAAAATCAATTCCCAACTCTGGCGAGATAAACGGAGGGGTGGATTCCGCGCCCGGTGCCCGGCGCCGAAGCGCCCGAATGCGAGATAGAAGCTCTTGTATGCCAAAGGGTTTTACGATGTAATCGTCGGCGCCGGCATCGAAGGCGGACACCTTGTCGCTCTGATCCCGGCAGACGCTGATCACAATAATCGGAACGTCAGAAAGCTTTCGAATCTGGCTGCATGCCTCGATACCGCCCATGCCCGGCATTCGGAGGTCCATCAACACCATGTCGACATATCCGGTTTGGATTTCCTCGATGGCTTCCTCACCGGTGCGAGCTTCCATAACGACGTAACCAGCGCTCGTCAAAGTGGCGCGCAAGGAACGGCGGATCGGCGCCTCGTCATCAACCACCAGAATCTTCATTGGGTTCATGTGACCGATCTCGCACGACGAATTAAGGAACTAATCGAAGGCTAATTCGGGACGCCTATGGAAATCATAAACAACACCTAAGTTTTTCGTTAAGACGAGAGCATAAGGAAACTCTACGGTTTTTATATCTGGAAGGCACAACGAGGTGAATCCGCGCGATTAGTTCTTTGAGTTGGACCATTAACACCTGTGGTCCTTATCTTGTCTCCGACATTCTCGTGCCGGCGACCCCAAGAGGAGGAGGGGGTTTATGAAATGTTTATGGGTTCTTTATTCGTTCCTTAGAGGGTCTTGGGTTGAATGGCTAACGAAAACGAGAAATGAAGATGCGCTGTTGTACGACCGTTGCATCCGGGAATGGGAACTGATCAAAAGTTGGATGGGCATCCTAAAAGGCCGCGCGGCTTCAGCAAAACAGACCGGCCGCGACTTCAAACCAGGAAGGAACCGAGACGTGAAAGCCACGAACAGTCGGATGCAAGCGAACGCAGCGGTTAGAGTTTCCGTTCTAGTGCTTGTTTCGAGTTTTGCATTCGTTGGGACGCCGCACAGCTACGCCCAGGGTCAAGCACAACCCCCGGCCAAGAGGGAATTGGCGGATCTGCGCGCGACGGACCAACCGTTGCCAGACAAGCCCGTTCATGTATCGAACAACGCCACCAGCGAATCAGCCGGAGGGCCGGCGAGTTCGGCAGAGGGTGAAATCTCCCCCGCAGTTGCCAAAGAACTTGAGGAGTTGAGGGGGCGCATTGAGGAGCTCGAAGCGGCTCTGAAGGCGCGAAATGCGGCAGAACAGCCAGCCGTGGCCGCAGCCCCTGCAAAAACCCTCGAGCCCGCACCAGTCCCTTCGGCTGCCAAACCGGATCCAGCAGCGCCGATACAAGTGCCGGCCGAGGCCACGCCAACGTCCACCCTAGCCGCAAAGCCTGCGCCAACAGAGCCTTTCTCGGTGGACGACTGGACTTGGCTCAACGGCAACCCCCGCAACCATGACACTCCACTGGCAACAAAATACTTCACGCCGGAATTCAGAGCCGACGCTAACTACACAGAAGATTACAACCAACCGAAAGACCATACTCTAGGCGGGTCGACCGAGACCTTTCGGAACGGCGAAGTTCAATTAGAGCAGTTGAGCTTCGGCGGCGACTTGCGCGTGGGGAACGTTCGCGGCCGGGTCTTGACCATGTTCGGAATGTTCGCAACCACCACACCACGCAATGACGCCAGCTACGGAGTCGGCCAGTGGGACCTCCGCGACGCATACAAGTATGTTTCTGAAGCGTGGGGCGGATATCACTTCAACGTGAACCACGGGCTGAATATCGACGCTGGAATCTTCGTGTCATACATCGGTCTCTTTAGCTACTACAACTACGACAACTGGACGTACCAACCCTCGTACGTTTCTTCGAACACTCCGTGGTTTTTCAATGGCGTGCGAATCCAGTGGTTCCCCACAGAGAAACTAAAGATCGAGCCGTGGATCATCAACGGTTGGCAATCGTATGCCAAATACAACGGGCACATGGGCTTGGGAGGACAGATTCTATATCGCCCGAAGCCTTGGCTTTCGATGGTCTTCAACAACTACGGCATGGGCACAGATACGCTGGGGGTGCCTGGACGCTCACGCATCCACACCGACGACAGCGTCGAGGTCAGATACTTTAATCGCCCGGAGAATCTAGGCCTAGACAAGATGGCCTTCTCCCTTACAGGCGATCTGGGATGCGAATATGGTGGTTCAGGGCCGGGCACAATCGTGAGCTGCCACAACAGTAGCCATGGCCATCCCAAGCAGTCCTTCGCGGGTTGGATGGTTTACAACCGTTTCTGGTTCCACAAAGACCTATTCGGCATAACGCTCGGCGGCGGTAGGATGGACAACCCGGGCCGTTATCTGACGCTGCTCCCGCCTATCGCAGGAGCGGATGCCGTCTCCGGATCGCCCTACTTCCAGGCAGCTCCAGGGACAATATACAAGGCCTGGGACAGCACGATAACTTTCGATTGGATGCCGTCCCAGTTCATCACCTTCCGCTTTGAGACTGGCTATCGCCACGCGAATGTGCCGTATTGGACAGGTCGCCAAGGGCTCACGCCTCCGGGCTTCAATCCTAGTTTCCCACCCAACCCTGCGGACTACATCTGCAGTAACGGCACCAGCTCCGGGATAGGGGCGGGGGGTACGAATCCTTCGGGGAGCATCCTGACTGATCCGAACCTGCCGGCTGTGGAAGCGGCCTGCGGCACCCCTGGCAGTCTCAGCGGCGTCTGGCAGCCGGATCTTCGCAAGACCCAAACAGTAAGCACGATCGCGATAATGGTTAAGTTCTAGCGAACGCAACGGACAACACGAGACGGGGCAGCCTTCAGAGTTCATTTCGGGTGGGGCACTGCCCATGTTTCGTCAGCTCAATCTACTCAAGCTCTACAGACTTACGAAACGTTTAGGTGCTGTTTATTAATTCCGTAGATGTTCCGGTGTTCAATGGAGCCGAGAGACGAGAGAGCGCGTGACCAGCAGGAGCGTGCGCCTGCCGTTCGGGAGGACGGTAGCGACGCGTCACCAAGCGCTACAAGTTTTCGGCCCGGAAGGAAATTGCGGCATGCGATATGGTAACGCCCTAAAGAAAAGTGCGCTGCATCAGTCGGTCGCGCTCTTCACCGTAACACTGGGTCTGGCCCTGTTGGTCACGATCAGCGCGGGCGGCCAAGCTGCGGGGCATATGCGGGAGCCTATATACGTGGCCGCAGCAGGCTCCTTCCCAAACAGTTCACCCACGCCGACAATCGGCCTTAACGTGGGATTTGCGATGGCGGACTTCACGGGCGATACGCATCCTGACCTCGCAACCGTGGAATTCAATGGGTTCGATTCTGCCAGAGCCCAATACGTTATCGAGGTTCGGCTGTCAGAGGGTGGACATCAATTCTTGCAACTGACGGCTCCATTCGGTGGCCTTCTTATAACGCCAAAGGATGTGACTGGCGACGGGAACTTGGATTTGGTCGTCCGAATTGCCAAGTCTGAAACGCTCGTAGCCGTTTTTCTTAATGATGGCAGTGGTCATTTTTCCCCGGCAGTAGAGCCTGCTTCGTTTGCGCGGGCCCTCCCGGAAGCACCTTCAGAGCTTGAATTCACAGCAGAGCAGATCGGTTTCGGTGCGATGGTTGTTTCTCCAGGGTCCTGCGCGGCCGAGTGCCACGCCGGATCCGCGCGCAATCCCCAAGGACAGGGCGTCTCGCTTCTCTCTGCGAACTACGGCGCTCCGTCACATTCGGTTCTGCCCTTCGGCTTGAACCGGGCCCCACCCACTGTCGTGTAAGCATTCAATCGGACTCCTACAAGCGGTTTAAGAGCGGCATCGTCAGTCTGAATGCTAGATGTGTATCCCTAAGTTCGCAAAGAGATTCAGTTTTGGTCGGGAGGTTCCAAAGATGCGCGGCAACGATCTTTACAAGCTGTGGCCTCTTCTAATCCTGACGGTGGTCGGAACCGTATTCATGTCCGGTTGTGGCGCGAAGGATAACGCGGCCGCAGAGGCGCCTCCTCACGCCACGGTCGTGCCAGGAGTGGACGTAACTTTCTTCGCAGTGGAGCACCCAGAGCAGTACCCGGCCGCAACAGCTACTGAATACCAGGCTCCTTCGCAATTGGTGGTGACTGGCACGGTGCTTTCGGACGTCTCGCGCACAGTTCCGGTGATTTCACTTGCCTCCGGTCGCGTTGTGGACATTCGCGCGCGCCTCGGCGACACAGTGAAAAAGGGCCAGGTCTTGCTGCGCGTGCGCAGCGACGACGTGGCGGGAGGCTTCGACGCCTACCGCAAAGCTGTGGCCGACGAGCTTCTCGCGCGCAAGCAGCTGGATCGAGCCAAGCTTCTATACGAACACGGCGCCATCGCGGAGGCTGACCTTGAAACTGCGCAGGACACCGAAGACGACGCCAAGGTCACCCTCGAGACCGCGGCCGAACATCTTCGCCTGCTTGGCAACGACCCCGATCAGCCGGCAGGAATCGTCGATATCGTCGCACCAGTTTCTGGCGTGATCACCGATCAGGAAGTGACAAATGCATCGAGCGTGCAGGCTTACTCTTCGCCGAACCCATTCACGATTTCGGACCTGACCGCCGTGTGGGTCGTTTGCGACGTATTCGAAAACGACATGCCGAATGTTCGCGTTGGGGAACCCGCCGAGATTCGCTTGACCGCGTATCCAAACCAAGTTTTCAAGGGCACGATCAGCAACATCGGCTCGATTCTCGATCCGAATATTCGCACGGCTAAGATTCGCATCGAAATGGCCAACCCGGGGACGATGCGGCCTGGCATGTTCGCAACAGCAACTTTCTACAGCCTGAAAAAGGAGACATACACGGCTGTCCCTGCGTCCGCGATCGTGCATCTGCACGACCGCGATTGGGTGTTCATCCCCGCGCAAGGGAAGTTCCGCCGGATCGAAGTCGTCAGCGGCGCACAGTTGCCGAACCAGATGCAAGAGATTCAGTCCGGCCTGCAACCTGGCCAGCAGGTCGTGACAAACGCAGTCAATCTCCAAAATGCAATCGACAATGAGTGACGCCGGACACCGAGGCTCAAAGGAAAAAAAATGATTCGCGCACTCGTAGACTTTGCACTCAATAATCGGTTTGTCGTGCTGGCGGTTACCGTTCTGTTGCTCGGCTGGGGGGCGATCTCGTTTCACAACCTACCCGTCGAGGCCTATCCGGATATTGCCGACAATTATGCGACAGTCATCACCCAATGGCCCGGTCGCTCCGCCGAGGAAGTCGAGCAGCAAGTCACGATCCCCGTCGAAATTCAGATGAACGGGATTCCGCATCTCACCGCCCTTCGATCTGAATCAATTTTTGGCCTCTCCTATGTGTTGTGCATCTTCGACGACCAATCCAACAACGACTGGAACCGACAAAAGGTCCTCGAAAGACTCACTTTGGTTTCGTTGCCCCCAGGCCTTCAGCCTCAAATTGGAACGGATTGGAGCACGACGGGCCAAATCTATTGGTATACGTTGCGAAGCACGAATCCGCGGTACGACCTCATGGATTTGAGGTCCATCGAAGACTGGGTTCTCGAAAAAGAATTCAAGTCCGTTCCGAACGTCGTGGACGTTTCGGACTTCGGAGGCACGGCGCGAGAATATCAGGTGCGCGTGGACCCGAACAAGCTCGTATCGTACGGATTGAGCATCGGCCAAGTGGAGCAGCAGTTGGCCATCAACAATGTGAATGCCGGCGGCAGTTTCGTTGAGACGGGTCTGCAGCAAATGAACGTCCGCGCGCTCGGACTCTACCGCAACGTGCAGGATATCGAGCAGACGGTCCTAAAAACGCAAAGCGGCGCGGCACTTCGTGTGAAGGACATCGCGGCCGTTGAGCAGGGCCCCAGGATTCGACTGGGGCGCATGGCCAGAGCGACCCATCGCCCGGACGGCACGATCGTGGACGAGGACGACGTGATCCAGGGTGTTGTCCTGATGCGGAAGGGAGCTGAAGAAGGTCCGACGCTCGAGGGGATTCACAAAAAGGTGCAACAGCTTAACGATCAGATTCTGCCCGAGGGCGTGAAGATCGTTCCCATGCTCGATCGCAGTGACCTGCTTCACTACACCTTGCATACTGTGATGGATAACCTGGGCGAAGGGATGATTCTGGTGACCATCATCCTCTTTCTTTTCCTCGGCAACGCTCGCGGAGCTCTAATTGTTGCGCTCACGATTCCCTTCTCTTTGCTCTTCGCCTCCATTTGCCTCGATTTGAGCAAGATTCCTGCGAATCTCCTCTCCTTGGGCGCATTGGATTTCGGGATGGTGGTGGATGGGGCGGTGGTCATGGTCGAAAACATCGTTCGGCACATGAGTCGTAAGCAAAACGGTTCCCCGCCCGCCGCCGATGGTACGCCGCGACGTAACACAATGATTGTCAAAACGCCTGCGGCGATGATCCGAGAGGCCTCTCACGAGGTTCAGCGACCGGTGTTTTACGCGATTGCCATCATCATCACTGCCTATATGCCCATCTTCACGCTCCAACGTGTGGAAGGCCGGCTGTTTAAGCCCATGGCATGGACTGTTGCCTTTGCTCTTCTGGGCGCAATGACTTTTTCGATTGTCATCGCGCCGGTCTTGGCCAGTCTGCTATTCCGCAGCAGCGTTCGGGAACGGCATAACCCAGTCATGAGCTTCTTGACTACGACTTACCGAAGACACTTGCGCTGGGCCATTGAACATAGCTGGGTCGTGGTCGGCGCTGGCCTGGTTGCCCTGGGAGTATCACTCTTCCTAGCCTTCAGCGGCATCATTGGTTCGGAATTCCTTCCGCACCTAGACGAGGGCGCCATTTGGGCGCGCGGCGAAATGGCAAACAGCACTAGCCTCACGGAAGGCACACGTTTCACTACCCAATCCCGTTACATCTTCGCCTCGTTCCCCGAAGTCACCACGGTCGTCTCGCAAGCCGGAGCGCCCGACGACGGAACCGACACGGGAGGATTCGGCAATACCGAGTATTTCGTCGATTTGAAGCCTAAGAATCAATGGCGGCCAGTCTTTCATCAGGATAAAGTTGAGTTGATCGCCGCGATGAATCGCGAGCTTGAGAAATACCCGGGGGCTTTTTGGAATTTCTCACAGCCCATTGAGGACAACGTCGCCGAAACGCTCACCGGCACGAAAGGCGGACTCGCAGCCAAGCTTTATGGACCGGACTTGGACGTTCTTGAGGAAAAGGGCGAAGAAATCAAGGATATTATGGCCCAAGTTCAGGGAGTCAAAGATCTGGGGCTGCAACGCGATACGGGCCAGCCGAATCTTAATCTCACCGTCGACCGTCAAGCGTCTGCGCGGTTTGGCATCAATGTGGCGGACATACAAGATGCCGTCCAAACCGCGGTGGGCGGCAATGCGGTGAGCCAGGTCCTGCAGGGAGAGCAAGTCTACAACCTAACCGTTCGCTATCAGCAGCCGTATCGCAATACCAAAGAGGCTATTCAGAACATCCGCCTGCTCTCTCCCTCTGGAGAGCGCATCTCTCTGGCCCAACTGACCAAAGTCCAGGTTAAGGACGGCGCGTACGACATTTACCGCGAAGGGAATTCCCGCTACGTGGCAATCCGCTTCGAAGTTCGCGACCGCGATCTGGGTACGACAGTCAAGGAATGTATAGACAAGATCAAAGGGAAAGTGCAACTGCCACGCGGCTATCACCTTGAGTGGGCAGGAGAATACGAGAGTGAAAAGCGTGCCGAAGCCCGGCTGTTCTTCATCGTGCCATTAACGATCCTTTTGATCTTCATCATTCTCTACACGATGTTTCGATCGTTTAAGTGGGCGCTTCTTATTTTGGCCAACGTGGCGCTGGCGCGCATCGGCGGTTTGGCCGCGCTTCTTGTCACCGGCACATTCTTCAGCGTATCTTCGGGCGTCGGCTTCCTGGCGTTGTTCGGCGTCTCAGTTCAGACAGGGGTCATCATGCTCGAGTACATCAACCAGCTTCGCGCTCGGGGCTATACGGTCGCCGATGCAGCTGTTGAAGGCGCGGTCCTGAGGCTTCGCCCCATTATGATGACGATGCTCGTGGCGACTCTTGGGCTCCTGCCTGCGGCGATGTCGCACGCCATCGGCTCCGATTCGCAGCGGCCCTTTGCGATTGTGATCGTGGGAGGCCTGATTGCGGACCTGGCCATGAGCGTTTTCATCCTGCCCACACTTTATGTGTGGATCGCACGCCCCGGCGATAAGCTCCCGGAGCCGGAGGAATCCTTTGAAGCCTAATCCTGGTATTTTTAGTCTCCGAAATGTGCAATTGGCTGCAGTCGCCTGCGCGTTCATGGCTTGTGCCCTGGCGGCCCCAAGTGTCTTACTAGCCCAGAGCACAGTGAAGATCTCACTGGAAGACGCCATTCAGATGGCGCTCCAGCACAACCATACTCTGCTCGCCGCTCGCACTACGATCCAGCAAAGCGAAGCCGAAGAGATGACGGCGAATATGCGTCCGAATCCCGTGTTTTTCACCGACTGGGAGTATCTGCCTCTTTCAGTGAGTGGGCAGAACGCCACTTACCTCCATGATTCAACGGAGGCCGATATGGGCCTCAGTTACCTGTTTGAACGCGGGAAGAAGAGACAGCACCGTTTGCAAGCGGCAAAGGACATTACCGCTCAGACCCGCTCCGTTGTGGCGGACAACGAACGGACCCTTACGTTTAACGTTTCGTCCCAGTTCTTCAACGTCCAACTGGCTGAATCGACCTTGGAACTCGCCGAAAAAGATGTGAAAAGCTTTCGGAAAACCGTGGACATCAGTGAATACCAGTACAAGGTAGGCGGCATGAGCGAAGGTGATTTTCTGATGATAAAGCTCCAGTTGCTGCAGTACGAGACCGACTACCAGCAGGCAATACTGGCCAAGAACCAGGGACTCGACGACCTGCGAAACATGATCGGGTACGAATCGGTGCCCGCTGACTTCGACGTGGCTGGACCGTTCGAGTATCAACCGCTCAAAGCCAACCTGGAGGATCTGCAAATGAAGGCTTTGCAGAATCGCCCGGATCTTCGGGCGGCACAGCAGGGCATAACCGCTGCCAAGAGCCAATGGGAACTGCAGAAAGCCATCGGCAAACAAGATGTCACGGGTCAAGCCAACTACTCGCACGTGAACGGCATCAACGCCGCCACGGTGTATGTGAGCGTCCCCCTCCCGATATTCAACCGAAACCAGGGCGAAATTGCTCGCACCCGATTCGCCATCACCCAGGCGCAGGAGCAGGAGAAGGCAACGGATGCGCAGGTGCTGACCGATGTACACGACGCCTACGTAGGACTGCAGGAGAACGATAAAATCATTGTCCTGTATCGCTCGGGCTATCTCGACGCGGCAGAAAAGGACCGCGATATCAACGAATTCGCCTACCAACATGGCGGCGCGAGCCTGCTCGCTTTTCTCGAGGCCGAACGAACTTATCGAGCGACGCAGCTCGCCTATCGCCAGGCGCTTGCGTCGTATCTGACAGCCCTGGAGCAACTCCGCGAGGCAGTCGGAACAAGGTCTTTGCCTTAGCTGGCCTTCTTCACAAGAATGAATACAGGAACCATGCTCTTGTGCAGAATAGCAAGGACGTGCAGGGAAATCGGTCGATGAACGACGGAAGGAAACACACGCATGAATAGGCAAAAGGTTCGCGCTCGCATCCAGGAAATCGGCATTGTCCCGGCGGTTCGAGTATCGTCGTCCGAAGACGCCCGGTTTGCAGCCGAGACTGTTTCCTCCGGGGGAATTCCGATCGTCGAGATTAACCTGACGGTTCCTGGAGCAATCGACTTAATATCGGATCTTGCTAAGCGCATGCCTGACACGATAGTGGGTGCGGGCGGCGTTATGGATCCAGAAATAGCCCGGCGATGCTCGGATGCAGGCGTCGCTTTTTTGACGAGCGATGGGCTCGACGTGCGGGTAGTTGAATTCGCCATCGAGCGCGGAATCGTGGTGTTTCCAGGCGCTCTGACGCCGACTGAGGTGGCAAGGGCCTGGAGGACAGCGCCGGACTTCGTCAAAGTGTTTCCTTGCGTGCAGGTAGGCGGTGATAGCTACATTCGCACCCTGAAGAAATCTTTTCCGGAGATACCCTTGATCGCGGCGGGAGGGGTGAACCAGTTGAATGCTCTCAACTATATCCTGTCAGGCGCCACGGCGCTTGGAGTCGGCAGCGAGCTTATTCCTAGGGAAGCAATTCGGCTACGCCAAGAGCGCAGAATTCACGAGTTAGCGCGCCGCTTCATCAGTTTCGTGAATAACGGCCGCTTGCAAGCGCAAGCACGAAGCGACCCTACCTACCCGCGAACGTAGGCGCGTCTTGTTTCGGAGTAACTTGCGCAAGGGGCAGCGACGCGGGCGTTGAAATTACTCGCCAACTTCTTGCGATCGATCTATTGGCAAACTGAAGTGGAAGACGGAGCCCTCTCCCGGCTTGCTGGTAATACCTATGGTCCCGGAGTGCGCCTCGACAATCGCCTTCGCGATAGACAAACCCATTCCCGTACCTTGGATACTGTACCGGTGTTGTTTGCCCCGGTAAAATTTCTCAAAGATCCGGTCCGCCTCAGTTTGATCGATTCCCGGCCCACGGTCCGCAACGCTGAAGAAGACAAATCCATTTTTTGTCTCCGTGCGGAGCGTTATAGGCTCTCCTGGAGAGGAATACAGGTTCGCGTTACTAATCAGATGGACAAGGACCTTGGTCGCCCAAAACAGATCGGCCCTTATTGCTACGCCTTCCTTTGCTTTTTCGTGCTCAACGGGCCGCGTGCCCAGCGCGCTTTTGCAATCAGCCAACGCCGCTTCGATCAATTCTGCAATGGAATGCGGTTTGAAATCGAACTCGATTTCGCCAGATTCAAGTCCAGATAATTCGGACACCTCGCCTACCAAGCGGTCGATTCGGTCGCATCCTTGGTCGATCACAGCCAAGAGATCCCTGCATTGCTCTCGATCGAAGTCCAGATCGGAAAGCATGCCCGTCACGGATATTTTCATTGAGGTGAGCGGTGTTCTGAATTCGTGCGCGATCGCGTCCCTTAAAGCCGACCTCAGCCGTTCGCTCTTTCGCAACGCCTCGATCTTTCCTACTTGTTCGACCGCGCGCGCGCGCTCGATCGCAATCGTCACCAGCGATCCCAGAGCCTCCAACGTCGTGATGGAAAGAGCCGTTCCCGCAATGCCGATACTTCCCATCACGTTAATTCCCAATCGGAGGGGTACGAAGCAGAGGCCTTTGCCGGCTTCGATCAGAACCTCTCTACGATCGAGACTCGCCTTCAAATCTCCAGTGCCAATCTGGTGCGAAGCTCCGGGCGAATGAAAAACTGTCTCTCCGTCGGCAAGAAGCAGAGCCGCAGCTCCCGCGCCAAAGGCATCCACAATATCCTCCGGGATTGAGCTGCACAACCCGTCCGGGCTTCCCGCGCTCAGGAGGTTCTGGCTCAGATCATACAATTGCTCTGCTTCCCGTCGCCGGCAATGAGCTTCTTCCGTCTTCCTCCGCGCCCATGCCGAAAGCCCACTGCCTACGACCGATGTGACAAGGAAGGCAGATAATGCCACCCAATCTCGATAGTCTGTAATGTTCAAGGTCCCGACAGGGGGAAGAAAAAAATAGTCGTAAGCCAACGTGGCTGCCACTGACATGAGAATGGAAGTCCGGAGTCCAGCGGCGGCGGACGCAATGAGAATCGCAAGAAGGAACGTAAAACCCACTGTCGTTTCGTTGGCTAGCTCTGCATGCCGATAGATCGCGGTGATCAAGAGAACAAGACAGACACCCGCTGCAGGCTGACCAATCGCCTTCCAGAGACGCATCCATGGCGAGGAAACGCGCTTGTCGAGAGGGTTTGTTTCCGAAGCATGCCTGTGGGAATGGCCGGGGAAAGACGGCCGAGAAATCTCGAGCGACATGGCTGAGTCAGGAGTTAGCAGTTTCGATGACATAAACTTTGTTCACTGTCCACAGACGTCTTTTCCCCATCTCATGCAATGCGGCGTCAGAGATTTCCCACCCACTACACTACAAGTGTCTTGGAATTTAGTCCAATTCACCAAATTTATGGCTTCCATAGAGCTGAAACTTACGTGACCTGCACCTTTCTCCGAGCTGCGTGAAGGGCAAAGCTCCGTCTTGCTAACCCAAGCGGGCCTCCTTCTGCAAGCGCGTCGAGAACATCTGTTCGAATTTGGCGACTCGGAAGCCGACGAATTGACAGCGAAACGATTCGGATGTCACTTCGTTCGCGTGAAAGACGGCTCGTGCGAAGCCCGTGATGGGAGTTCGGGCTCTCCAATCACCGCCGCTAGCCTTCTCGAAGCTGTCCGACTTATTCTCAACGCTGAAGCCAATTCCTACATTCGATAGGCAATTCCCTGCTTTTTCCTCCTCTCGGTCGAAATTGAAATGGCTCAATGTTAAAATCGCTCCATTATGACCACCGAACAACGAACGCCGTCCGCTGATCCAATCCGCCAATTCCTTCGCCACAATCTTGCAACGATTGCTTACCGAGGCGCTGCGGCGCTTCGCGGAGCACCGGATAGTTTCGCTGAGTTTCGCGTCTTTGAAACCACGCGCACGCCGGGCCAGATCCTCGCGCACATGGGCGACCTGTTTGATTGGGCATTGTCGATTGTAAAGGGGAAAGAGCAGTGGCACGACTCGAAGCCGCTTCGTTGGGACGAACAGAAACAGCGGTTCTTCGCCGCGCTTCGGGCATTGGACGATTTCCTCGCGGGCGACTCGCCCCTCACTTGCCCTGCCGAGAGGCTCTTTCAGGGTCCAATCGCCGACGCGCTAACCCATGTCGGACAGATCGCGATGCTGCGACGCCTCGCTGGCGCACCCGCCCGGGGAGAGAATTTCTATCAGGCTGAAATCGTGGCTGGGCGAGTTGGAGAAGACCAAGCCTCTCCGCGCCGCCAGTTCGATTGAGGGAGCCGCGCGCCAAACCTGAGCGGGTCCCGGCCGCGGGGAGAAGTTGAGGGTGCTTCGTTTCGGCCCCCAGCTCCCTTCCAGTGGTTGATCGTCCAGGATACCCCCATCAAGTCGTGTGCAGATGCGCTAGGTAGTGTTGCCTTAACAGATCCTTCCCGTAGTCGTTCCCGTTGGGCGTTCGCACAACACAGTGAACGTGCTGCTGGGTTGGCTTGCGGGGATCTTGCGCAAACTTCGCGAGGTTCGCCGGCCGCTGGTGGTCGAATTCGATCAGAATCACGGGGCTCTGAACGCGATAATAGAATGCGCTGTCGTCCTGCGTGCCGCCGATCCAGGCGAACCATGTGTTTTCTAGGTGATGGTCGACTTCGTCCATTTTCACGCGGGTGTGTCCGTCGTCCATGTTGCTGACGTAGAGGTGAATCAGGTCGCGCATGCGGCGACGCGCCTGATCCGTCAGTTCGTTGGCGCGTAAGCCGGCAAAGTCAAGAATGACGTTGTCCTTGAAGGCCTCCGTCAAATTGTTGTTGCCCGTCTTGGAGAAGCTGAGAATTGCCTGCTGGCGTTGGGTCTCCGTGAGGGCCCGCAGGGTTTCCAATCCATTGTTCTGTTCCTGCTGAAGGACCTCCAACCCCTTGTACTTTCCCGAGCTCGCTTTGACGGGCTCCGAACCCAGGAAGAGCGGCGTCATGACCACCTGATCGCCCAGAACGAAACAGTTGATGATGATGTGATGGCCATCGAGCTGCCAGCCCCAAGGTTCGGTTGCTGAGGGCTTGCCCATGACGGTGATGAAATACATCCATTCGCCGAGGAACACATGGTCTTCGGCCAGCTCCGCGAGCGTCTCGTTCAAGCGCATGATGTTGTGCGCCAATTCGAAGCCCTTCGTGCTGAGCGATGCGCGCATCAGTCCAAAGACCGCATCGCGTTGTGCTTCGGTCATCTCGTCGAAGCTGGTCCCCTGGCGCACGTAGAAGTGCTGATTCATCCACTTCCGCCATTGGATGTCATCGACCAGGAACATCGTTCTGGCGAGTTGCGCGTTCGTCAGGGTAGCGATGAACTTTTCCGCGGCGTTTCGAATGGGCTCGGTGGAAACCCCGCTGGGGCTGATTTGGAATAGGCCGGGAACGACGTGTCCATCGGTCGTGATTCCCCTGAACGGCGCAGCAAGGCCCTCTTGCTCAAACTCCTCGGACAATTGGCGGAAGCGCTCGGCCGTGTCGGCAGGAGTCCGCTCCTGGCCGTAGGCCCATGGGACTAAGACAGCCGCCGAAATCAAAGATGAAAGAAACTCGCGACGCGTAGCGTGACTGAGCTTGGAGTGAGAATGGGCGTGACCCGAATGGTGAAACTCGTGCGACACGTTCACCTCCGCTCAGGATTCTGTGGATACGTTGGAGGGAACGTACCATACACGGCGCGGCCTGTGCAACTGGGCTTGCTCAACCGACTGCTGCGGATTTGAGGGAACGGCGCTAGCGGAAGAGCACGGCCCAGGCCCACTTGACTGCTGCGATTCCAGCGAATCCAGCGGCAAGGTAAGCGGTGAGATAAAAAATCAAGAATGCAAATGCGAAGACCGAATCGCGCAGCGGGATCTTCTTTTGCGGCGGCTGCCAATTCCCGCGGGTCATGGCGCACGGTGGCACGGCCATTGGTGCGAATGTGCCAGCGTGGTAATTCAATTCGGAACTCTCTCCCATGCTTCGAGTCTAGCGAGGATTACGGATGAGAATCCAATTCAACTTTTCGTTCGAGGGAATCACATTTCAGAATGGCGGCCGGTCACGATGCATGCGGGCAAGCGCAATCCATTCGGCAACAAAAAATAAAATCATGGGCAACGCAGGGTGGCCAAGGTGAATGCCGAGAGGGTATGAACGAAATTGGCCGGGGGCTCGGCTGAGGGACCCGAGCCGCCCGGCCTTTCTCACCCGTCTCCGCAGGGTTAGGGTAAGAACTCGTTATGCCGCGTTCTCGCCGTTTCGCATGAACTCGTACCGCTCGATGGCAGCCGCCACTCCGATTTCACCGCTGTTTTCAGGGCTGCTGCGCAGCACACGCCCGAGGCAACGAACGCGGACCGGACCTGCCTGCGTGAGTTCATGCGGAAGTGTCATGACGATCTCAACCGGCGAGCCGCTCTTGAGTCCCTTGGGCAAATGGAAATAAAGGCCACGGGAGCTCACTTCGCGCGATTCAGTGGCAGCTTCGCCGACAACACTCTCATCAGTCCAGCGGACGGTCAGCGGCAACCGCATTAGAAAACGCCGCGATGCACGTCGCTCATTTGAGGACACAGGGAACATACCTCCTAATAACTTGTACAGGGTATGGTCGGGCCACATCGCCGCCAATAGAGCAATAGAGCCAATTCACATAGGCCATTTTGGTACAGAAGTACTAGGCGATTCCAGCGCGGAACAGAAACGGTATATATGAGTCAGGCAAGTCCCCCGGAAACTGAAGCAGGGACAGGACTTCCGTTGAAGCGAAGAAGGCATAGTTGTGGATTGATGGGGAGCAAAAAATGGCGGAGGCCAACCCGTCAGGCTTGGTCGATCAAGCGGTGATGGATTGCGTACAACGCGAGTTCGAGGCGATCAGAAACGCCGAGCTTATCGAAGATATTGTGCAGGTGGTTTTTCACCGTCTGCTCGCTGATAAACAGCTTCTCGCCGATTTCACGATTTCGAAATCCCTGCGCGACGAGTTGCACAATCTCTTTCTCGCGATCGCTGAGCAGTGGTTTCTCGCGCCGCTGTCCCGATTCAGCCGACTTCTTGAATGCGTCGATCACTTCGGCAGTCATGCGATTGTCGAGCCAAATCTCGCCATCGAATACCTTGCGAATGCTCTTTACGAGGAGATCGCTGGCCGATTGCTTCAGAACGACGCCGCGAGCCCCCAAACGCATCGCGCGGACAACGTCGCGGTCGTCTTCCGCAGCTGTCAGGACAATGACGCGCGTGGATGTCGAATCAAAGTTGACTTCTTCGAGCACGCCCAATCCGTCCTTTTCCGGCATGCGCAGGTCGAGCAAGAGGATATCGGGCTTGTGCTTGGCGAGCATTTTCGTGCAGTCAACCCCGTTGGCAGCCTCGGCGACTATCTGAATGTCCTCGGCTCCCTCGAGGAGCTTGCGCAAGCCGTCGCGGAATATGGCGTGGTCGTCCGCTACGAGAACTCGAATGGGCTGTTTTGTTTTCGTCATTTCAATTCAATGGAATTTCGATGGTGAGACGCGCCCCGTGCCCGGGATTCGATTCCACCGTCAGCGTTCCTCCCACGCTCCGTGTTCGTTCTTTGATCGAAATAGGCCCGAGCCGCAACTGATCCAGTTCCTCACCCACGTACTTGCCGGAGAAACTAAAGCCAAGCCCGTTGTCGTCAACAATGAGGCGAACTTTCGCCTCATCTTGCCCTAGTTTTACCACGACGTGGCTGGCATTCGCATGCTTTTTTATGTTGTGTAGTGCTTCTCTGTATATCTGGAACAGTTCCCGGCAAATGCGGTCCGGAAGGCGCAAATTGGGGTCCTCGATGAACAAATCAACCGCGAGTCCCGATTCATTCCGGAAGCGTTCCGCAAAGCCGAACATCATTTCGTGCATGTCCGCGCTCTCGACGCGCAGCGGCCGGAGATCGGTGACCATCCGGCGCAAATCGTCGCCTTCCTGCTGAACCGTTTTCTGCAGGCTTGCCAGCTCAGCTCCCGTTTGTTCAGGGGACATTTTTTGGACATTGCGCCTTAGCACATCGAGTTGAATCTTCAGGCTCAGCAACGTTTGGAGGACCCCGTCATGCAGGTCTCGCGAAATGCGGCTCCGCTCCGATTCGATGGCGCGCGCTCGCAAATGCCGAAGAAGGTACATATTTTCAAGCGGCGGACCGATGTGCCGCACAACGTATTCCAGACGGCGCAAATCCGCAGGGGAGAATCGACGGGGCGATTCGCCTGGCCCAAACGGATTAATCAACAGGACGCGTCCCTCGGGGCGCCCGCCGGTCTCCATGGTTACAGCCAATAAAGACTTTGCGCCGAACTCTCCCCGCGTTGAATCAGGGGGATGGGGGACGTCGCGAAACCATTCGCCCGTAAGGCGGTCCCAGCCAAAGCCGCCTCCCTTCCCATTTCCGAACTCCCAACACATCGAAATTTCCATGCAATCGATCAGGAATGTATCCGAGCGAGCTAGTGGGAGGGCCTCTGGGCCAGCCATGTCGCGGTTATCCGCGCGCACTTTCCACATGAACAAGCGTTCGAGCTCATCATCCCGCATGATCAGACATGCCTGTTCGCATTCAAATCTGAGCGCGATTTCCCCCAGTACTTGGCGAATGGACTCCGCCAATCCACGGTCGAACTGAAGGAGTCCCGTGAGCCTTTCTAGGAACTGCTGGCGCGCAAGATGCTCCTGCTCGCGGCCGCCAAGAAACTCCATCGCCAAACCGGAAACGAGGGTACCCAGTCCAGCTGCGGACCAGCGCCAAATGCCCTGCCAATGAAACGAGTCCAAAAAGGCGAGCCGGGCGAGGACTCCCAACGTTGCCGCGCCGGCAAGCAAGATCGCAGGGCGTTTGTAACCTCGGACCGCAAAAACAAAAATGACGAAGAGAAAAACGAACCAGAATGCAGGAATCGAAGGCGTGAGAACCAAAAATACGGCGAGCACCAGAAGGTCCACAGCGAGATATATTTGAAATGGAATCCTTGGAAAGAAACGTTCGGCGATTGCGGCTCCAACCGAGACAAGCAGGTAGACCAAAAGAAACGCGACCGGGGCGCGCCGGACATGCGCACCGGGAGCGGCAAGCAGGATGATAAGCGCGAGCGCAATAGAGATTGCGCGCGCGAGTGTCACCTGGCGTTCGACATATATTCGCTCAGCACTCTCGAGAAGCATTGTGGCGGGCAACTGCCCTTAAAAGTTTAGCAAGCCCCCAGCGCCGCGCAACCGCGTGTTATCTCTTGGTAATCGAAGCGGGAGGGGACGCTCCGCGACTTTTCACAGCTGATGTGCTCGGAGGGTTGACATTGGGTGCATAATCGTTCGCGGAGATGGTGATTCACAGGGGCTTCTGGGCTTGTTGCAACGATACACGCGAAGAGAAGTAGGGCGGATCCTGGGGTTGAATCCTAGCCGTCTTCGCTACTGGGAAAAGCTCCGGCTGGTTAGTCCCCAGGCGCGGTGGGGAGAGCGATTCTACAGTTTTGGCGATCTCGTTGCTCTGCGAACGATTCAGCGCCTCACGCAGAACCGTATTCCCGCCAAGCGCGTGAAGCGCGCGGTAAGCATCGTCGAGCAACAATTCAGCGAGGTACCCCTTCCGCTGCACGAACTTCGATTTCTCGAACATGGGCAAGATGTCCTTGTGATTCCTCCGGGCGCCACCAGGCCATTCAGCCCGCTCAAGCAGCAATGGGCGCTTCCGTTCGACGTGTCCGCGCAGCCGGAAAAGTTGCACCCCATGGCGGGGCAGACTCCCGAGGATCTGTTCGAGCGGGCGCTGAACTGTGAGACCTCTTCAGAATTGTTGCCGCAGGCCGTTGAAACCTACCTGCGAGTGCTTGAGCTTGCGCCCGACTGGGTGGAGGCGCATATCAATCTTGGCGTGGCGCTATATCAGTTGGGCCGGATTGAGGAGGCAATGAACGCGTTTCGGAACGCGGTCGAATTGGATCCGATAAACGGCATATCACGCTACAACCTCGGCTGCGTGCTCGAGGAAAAGGGCGAGATCGACGAAGCGATTGAACACCTGCGCAAGGCTGCGCGGACGATGCCTGCTCACGCCGATGTCCATTACAATTTGGCGCTCGCTTATGAGAAGCGTGGCGAGCCGCGCCTTGCGCGCGAGCAATGGGTTCTCTACCTCCGGCATGCACCCAGCGGTCCTTGGGCCGAGCAAGCGCGCGCACGCCTGCGACAGTATTCTTCGCGCAGCAAGCGGATTCCTCCCATTCCCTTCCCGCGCAAAGCGTAGTTTTGTGGAAAGAGGGCTTGGTCTCGCGCCCAAATGGGGAGTGACCCAGGTCAATAAACTTGAGCAGGCTACGGCGGAGTCTATCCAGATGCCCCCTTCCACAGCTCACCTATGCCGGTTGGATGGCGAACGCCGCGATTCTAGCTAATTCCACCGGCTACAAGAACACGACGCAAGGTAACGAGCCTGTGCGATTGGTCATGAAATGGCCGTTTTTGACCAAAGCGACCAAGTTGCGAGGCAACAGGAAGCAGCGTAAGATATTGATTACAAACGAGTGGTGAGCGTAGCTCAGTTGGTAGAGCATCGGTCTGTGGATGCAAGCGCCACTGTTCCCGTCCTTTGTTTTCAATCGGTTACCGTTCCGTCTTTCGGTGTAATTCGGGATATTTGGTGGGTTTCGAGGGTGAGTTGGGTACGTTTTGGGTACAGGACTTTGTTTTTCAAAACGAGTAGCAGATGTAGACTTTGCTTGGTCTACACTTTTGTTTCCCATCCTGAGCCATCTGTGCCAGTTTCTTCCCCATAGGATTCTGATTCGGCCTGGGCATCCTCACGACTCGCTTGTCGGTCCAGTTTTGTTCCGTTATGCTTGCGGCGGATGTTCGGTCGTCTGCACAATTGCAGACCAAAACGGCGGGACTGATTAAACGGAGCCAAGCTGGCTTTCGCTTGAAAACAATGAGCACTCAAGCCCTGCAAATCAACTGTAACACTCGGCCCGTGCGTCTAGCCTTTCTAGTGGACAAACCTGACCCGTCCACGCTCGAAAAGGTGTTTGAATTAAATACACTCTTATGGGGTGGCATCCTCAATCCTGTGGTGGTCCTGGACGGAAGCACCCGTAAACAAGTTGGCCGTCACTACATCCTTAGAGACTCCACATATGAACAAGAACAGTTGTGGTTGTTGCAATCGTTCGACCCCGACATCCTTATCAATTACTCCAACACTCTACTACCCGATTATCTCGCTCAATTCAAGGGACGCACCTTCTCACTTGAGGCTATGCGCTGGAACCCGTGGGGGACTCAGGAGATAATCTCATTTCTTGAAGTGTGGCCGTTTCTTGAACAGCATTGGCGCAAGGAAGTTCGCTTTCTCCAAAAACCTCATCAGACGAAATACGGCCACATTGACGTGGACGTTTTTGGCCCCCTCAGAACATTCCTCATTGCTCGATTCGGAAATTATCCCAAAGACAGCTACGGGAATGTTGTCTTGGATAAACATTTTGGTGGGCAACTTGTCACTTACGACGAGAGTTTTCGTAAGTCGTTGTCTTTGGATGAGTGGGTATTTCCAATTCACATTACGACTCTTCAATTAGATGTTCACCCTCCCGGCACGCTTGACAATCACATGTTCTTCCTCTTAGACCCTGAGAACATGTTCGACATCGTAGACTTTTGGAATCTGAGAGCCGCCGGGTTTCGGGTTTTTGTTCTACCCGCGAGTCACTACCAGGATTTTTCGGATGCCGCCAAGTTGTTCGCCGAGCGGTCGGTCTATCCAATAAACGAGAACGTTAAGACCCTTGCCGAAATTGTAAAGGCAAGAAGCATTGACGATTCCCAATTGGAAGAAGCAGGAAAGTGGCTTATGAGTCTGGGCACCAACCCCGGACACCTCTCTTTGAAAGGCTGGGTTCCCATGTTTCGCAATTGGGGACCCGATCACACCGTTCACCCTGAGATACAAATGCTTCCACCAACGGGAGAGGAAACCAGTGAGGTAGTGGTTTTCAACGAAGGGCATGGAACCCTTCGGGTCAGTGGGCCAGACTGCGAATTGCGAGGGCCACATTCCTTGCAGCACTGGGCGACGGACATTCTCGCACTGGGCTCAACCGATGAGAAACGCACTTTTAGGCTCCCTTGGTTGCATCCTGAATGTGACGCACTAACAAACCTCAGATTCCTCGGAATTGGACAATTTCCTTCCAGAGTGAGCAGACACGGGATAGTCGTCTTAACACGGGGAGATCGAGAAAACCTAGGGATTCAAGAGCCACAGACAACAGAAGTACTTCGGGCCTATCTTAAAGATGGTGGATTCACTTATCTAAAGACCAGCACTCCCGGTCTGACAACAGAGCGCATTATTGAACAGTTGGGTGGCCTAATGCCTTGTGCTGTGTTTAAGAACTCAGGCGTCCGAGAAATAATTGATACCCTATCGCGCGGAGCAAACAGACCATACATCTGGGTCAGGGAAATCATATTTAAGTCCCTCACAGGAGACGACAAGAAGCAGGAGTTTGAACGCATCCTTTCAAGTCTGCTTATGACTAAAGTTCTGCGCCAGGGCTTTGAACTCCAGTGCGAGCGATGTCGGCAGCATGATTGGTATCACCTTACCGACCTCAGTGAACATTTCACGTGCAAGAAATGTTTTCGCATTCAACAGGTTCCACATTTGCGTGGAGGTCAATGGCGTTACGTTGTTGACGGTTTGTTTCGGCTAAAGGGCAAAGTTGCCGGGTGTCTGACAGCCATACTCTCACTTCTTTTCTTAGAGCAGTTTCTAAGCCACGAGGCAAAATACGTTTCCTCCTTTGACTATTCAGATGGGACGACCCACGCTGAACGTGATTTTGCTCTTTTGATGTCAGGGTTTCTCCAGGAAGACGTGGACGTTGTAATTGGAGAATGCAAGTCCTTGAGTGAATTGAAGCAGAATCAGAGGGATGCCGTTAAGCGACTCGGTGAAAAGACGGGCGCGTATCTCGCATTCTGTACACTCTCGGAAGTATTCACCCCTGACGACAAACTGTTCTTTGAGCAACTGCTTGTTGCTCGTCAGAAGCTGATTCTTCTCACGCGGAAGCACTTGGAGATGCCGTATCTCGAAATAAGTAAATACCGCCACGAGTCGCGCTGGATTGGCCGTAAGGTTGAACTTATCTCCCGATTGACGATTAGAGAGGTGCTCGGCGACGAGGTTGCCGACAAGCACAGACTCCATCTGTGGGTCAAAAAGTCGTGAAGGGGCCGTTCGGCCGAGGTCAATCAGGTCTTGAATCCCCTCCGACGCTGAATCTGTTGGAAGTTTGGCAATAGTTGCGAGCCTCTTGAGTGCGAGTGGCGGTGGGGATCGAGCCCTAGATCGAAAATTGCCGCAGGATTTTTCGCTGCACACCTGGACACCGCGGATCGCCAGGCCGCCGGAAGCACTGCAATGAAAGAATGTTTCCCATATCAGTAACCGGCGAGCGAGGAGTACAATGGCGTCGTTTTTGGGTTCAAAAGGGAAACTCCGGCCTAGATTGCTCCCACCGAAAGGAGGTATTCCGATGACGCCTAGAAAAGTACACAACGACTCCTTCTCCGGCGCTAACTGGATGTCGAATCTCGACGACATCATTCACGACATGCCATTGAATTCCATATGCCTGCCAGGCACACACGATAGCGCTACGGCCAACCTGCAAGAGTGCTGGACTCACGAGAGACAAGAAGATGGCGGGGCAAGTTTTATCCATTGGGTGGAGAACAACTTGGGCATTTCCGGCTCGCCCGCATGGAAAGCATTGTTGGGAGTTGCGAGGGCGACCGGCCTAGACATAAGCAAACAGCTAAAGGCGGGCGTGCGAGCATTCGATTTTAGGGTGTGGCCCGTGAAGGAGCGAACCGGTGAGATCGAAGGATTCTACGGCGTCCACAGGTTTCTCGGCGAGAATTACAATACCATCGCTAACCAGCTTTGTGATTTTCTAGAGAACAACAAAGGCGAGGTTGTCTATGCCCGGTTCCGCTTCTTGGATGAAAATCACCTAGTAACCGGTGAAGACTGTAAGACTTTTCTCAAATGGCTGACGGGACAGCTTGCGCCGTTCCTTGTCAGGAGGGACGAGGGTAACCCGTTTAAGACTTCCTACGGAGCACTGGTCGATGATGGCCGTCGCTCCAGGATCATCATCCATTTTTATGACGAGGACTTCAGACACACCGATTTCACAAACTTTCCAGCAAGAGACTTATTCTTCACGACGGAGGAGATCGGTTTGCATGGGGACACGAATGGAAATGGCGACACCGTGGCCTCGATGATCGAACAACAGCGACGGTATCTTATGGAGGCGAAGAAGCAAGCAGAATCTTTGGCGCTGTGGCTCACAACCTCTCCACCCTCGGCGGAGTGTATACAAGCAGTAAGACAGGCTTACAAGCAGGAGTTCGATCCTCTTCACTTTTTTCACAAGGGTGGTTACTCTTCTCAATACTTGAGGGACTTCGTGAAGCCCTTCAACACAGCCATCGAAGACGTGCTCCAAAAATTCTCTGGGGAACGAATATCCGCAATCTTTGTGGATTGGATCGAAGATTCTAACGCAGTTGCGCTGGCCATGCAGCGAACCCTCTTGCAAAGGCCGCACCACACGAGAACAGCTTAGATATTTGCATGAGATTAGGGGACGCCACCGAAATCGCCGAGGCAATCCACAACGCCCAATTCGTGCAGTCTTTTTCAGTCTTAACTGACACAGATAAACCCACAAATCGCGGCCTAGCAAAAGCGGATTCGCCCTACACCACAATAGGGCAGCGAATGTAGTCGCCAATCATCCGATGAGTTTTTTCATCAAAATGAAAGTGAAGGTACCGTCCTGACTCTTCATGGAATCCAGAAGTTTTACAAGCCTCACGCCTTCGTCGTCACTAGCAAATTCAAAATCGAGAATTAACCATCCGTCGAGAGTCTGTGTGTCTCGGCGGGGCGACCTGACTATTTTCTCGATAGCCGCAAGCAACTCCGACCGCATTGAGTCAGCCTTTTCTTGGTCTTCTGGCAAACGAAGTTCACATCGGACTTCTCTCATGTTTGAACCTCGCGATGGAGTGTCCCTCCGCCAACAGGTATAGCAAACACGGGGCCTCGTTGGGGACTATTGCGGAAAGGACGTGCCAAGGGAGTTAACCGCAGCCGTCCGCCTTTTCTGTAGTGACACGGAGATGGAAAACCTGCTCGTCCGGGCGCACAACATCAAAGCTCCAAGATTGAGTGTAAGTGCTGGATTCGAGCTTCGCGTCGGATGGCTTCTCGGCCTGTTTGGCTCTATGACCACTCTGATAGAGGAACCAACTCAGAAAGACTGCTCTTTGCCCGTGGCTTCTTTTCGCTCCGACGCTGAGGCATTGCGTCCCAAATCCTGCCATCGAGAATGCGCCCTGTCGTATCCTTTCTCGGGCCGCCCCATTGTTTGAAGAAAAAGGCTACCTCAGCCCTTCCGCACTGCTCTCGAACTTCACGAACCCATTCAGGTTTCATTGGCCTACACCCCGACCCTGATTCCCCACCCACTACCACCCAAGAGATGCCTCCTAGTGGCAAATCGGACACTGAAGACAATAGAGGTTCAAGCGAAAGGAATCTGACGCATGCAGGAATCTTCCTCAGTGAATCAATTCTCCAATAAAACCGTGGGCTCTCAACCGAAACTCCAAGCCAGACATTTTGAAAGGGCCATCCATTTGGCAGGTGCTCACAGATACGTTCAGGTCTCTTCGTCAGAATCTGGTAAGTGTGCTGGGGCGTCTTCCGAATGACCTCCCATGCCTCCGTTCGCCATTGGTCAGCTTCCGCTACAAAGAAGTCAGACCACGAGCAAGTGAAAATCATTTTCGGGTCTTTCCATCTCTGCGGGGCATCGAAAGAGGTCTTGCTCCGAACAACAAGAGAAGGGTCTTGGCCGTATCTGCGCTTATCGCGGTACATGTAACAGTGGGCACAACCGGGCGAGACCTTGAGGCAGCCGTGCCACGGGTTCCAAGTTGCCTCAGTCCATTCTATGGCGGAACTTTCTCCCATAGTTATTCCTCCCAGTTCTTCAAATCCCGAGTGACAATTGCGACGTACTGTATCTCAGAACCTCATCCCAATACTTGAACGCTAGGTCGTGTCGGGAAAACAGAGCTAGGTGGTAGAGAGGAAGATTATTCACATCAGAACGAATTTGCTTCATTTGGTGAAAGGCGACGGGGAGATAATTGAGCGTTTCCATTTGCTTGGCATATGTTTCTGCCAAGAACCGTGGAAATGAAATCCTGCCATTAAGAACTTGTTCTGCCCATCTTTCTCGCCAATCTGGTAGGCCCAAGAAGTCGTCGATTTTCTGATTTGCCGAGGCTAGGTAATGTTGTACGTTCCTGTTCGCATCCATCCCCAGAGCGAGGAGAGTTAAGAAATCCACAAACCTGTCGGCAATTGTTCTGATCGTCGAAAACTTCACGGAAAGGTCGTATGGGTCCACGAAACAAAACGACAACACTTTACAGTCATGCGAAGGCGTGGGAATGTGGCGACAAATCTCCTCTGTCATATCGTTACAGTCGCCAGAGACGTAGCCGACGTTGGTCTTCGGGAAGAGTCTTCCAACCCTCGACTTCAACGCATCCAAAGCCAAGCCATCACTTTCGCAGAAAATGTACCTGTCGAATGGGTCTTTCACCTGAAGCGCGAGCAATGGCGAACCCCACAAAAACCTCCCTGTTCCTCGCACGCGAACCATGCCCGGCCCTGAGTAGAGGTCGATATACACGCGTGTCTCCCATTTGCGTTTCATCCCAGTTGAAAAGAGGGTCTCGTACAACGACACAAGGCGGTGTTTGTCCTCGACCCAAGGTCCGACCTCATCCTCGTAGTAGAGGCCGTCGTCCTGAGCATCCAATGAGATTTCCGTCTTCACGCTTCAATCTATAGTTTGATTACAATTCTGCTCGACAGCCAACACTATAGCCCACATCCTACCTGCCCTCTAACGGTAAGGGGACCGGCGTGCTATCATCGCCACCCTACTAACGTGAATAACACAATAGGAACATCACGGATCGTATTGAAATCTGAGGACCACCATGCTCGGCTTGGAAACATCGCATGGTTAGGAGTCGAACAGGGTTGGCAATGAGACTGGATGAAGCTCGCGGCTTTGTCATGCAAGCCCTTCGGATGGGAGGGTGGAATCAGTTGGGTGAATTGTTCAGACTGGTTGGCGAGTGCAAGGCCAGAGCCCAAGGCATCAACCCCGGCATACAACAATCCTACATGGGAGGTCGCCAATTCTTAGAACGGGGAGACGAAACGCTGCTAAATGAAGTCATCTGGAGCCTAATTCTGGAACGTATCCTGGTGCCGGGCATTAACGACTCAAATCCGAATCTTCCCTTCCTTCGACTTACAGAGTACGGAGAGCGTTGCGTAGCAGAGGAACGAATTCTTCCGCACGACCCTGACGGATACCTACGAGAATTCCAAATAGTCGTGCCCAATGCTCATCCGACCATAGTTGAATATCTGACGGAATCTCTTCAATGCTATATACACGGGCTGAACAGAGCGGCGGCAGTGATGCTTGGAGGCGCGAGTGAACAGGCTGTCCTACTGTTGATAGAAAGCTATACGAATTCGATCTGCGACGCAACGTTGCAGCAACAGTTCAAATCTCAGTCTGAAAAAGCTCCATCAATCTTTCGGAAGTTTGAACACTTTGAGAGGCAGCTATCAACCGTGCGACAGCACATGCCAAGAACCCTAACGGACAATCTTGACAGTCTTCTGCGCGGAGTCTTTGACTTGATTCGGAGCAGTCGGAATGATGCGGGACACCCCGCTAGTGGCACACAAGTAAGCAGAGACGCAGTATATTCGCACCTGCGTCTATTCGTCCCATATTGCGAGAGAATCTACGGACTCATAGAGTGGTTCTCGGCCAACGCGGCCTAAACGTATTCACTGCCTGACGAGACCTTTTCTCTTTCTGATTAAGTCGGCGGCAACAGTTTCAATCCTCTTGCCCAGTCAGGATGTTCCCTTTTGAATTTCTCCACCGCTTCCAAAACATCGCGTATGAGGTCCTGAATTGCCGGGTTCAATAATTCATCTCTTGAAAGCTGGCGCGGCTGGAACTTCTGAGTAAAGAACACACGCTTGCCCAGGTGGTGCCCAATACGCTGACGAAGTTGCTGGCTAAGAGCGATCCCTAGAGCGCTTGAAGAAGTGCCGATTGTGGTCGGAATTACGCCTGGATAAATCTTCCCGAGCGCCTCGACTGCCTTCTCCCAGCGGAGGGTCCATTCGGCATAGGAGGCATCCTTACTGCGGAGACTGTTGATCTGATCTTGAAGCAGTCGAGTCTGCTTCCGCAGGTAGAGGGCGTTTGCGATACTGGCGGTTCCACCAGCCAGTCCCGCGGTTCCGCCTATTACCGCCAATACAGTCACAAAATTCATTGCGCCAATCTTAGTCCCACGCGGCGGCGTTAGTCTAGCGGTCGCCGCTTGGTGAACAGAACAGACACGAATAGAATTGGCCAAATGACAGGCAAGCGCAAAACCAATTCCAAGGCTGACGCCGCTCCGGGGTTGTTTGATTCGCCCCAAGAAGTGGTGGACAAACTGAAGGTCAAGCCACGCCCCTTTGGTGCGCCCGATTTGCGCGTTGGCACATCAGCCTTCACAGCGGCGGGTTGGGAGAACGCCTTCTATCCTTCTGGAATGAAGCCGTCCGATTATCTCAGCTTCTACGCCACGCAGTTCGATACTGTCGAGATCGACTCCACGTTCTATCGCACACCGCCCGGCGCGACTGTGAATAGTTGGCGTGAGAAGACCCCGGCCGGTTTTCTATTTGTCGCGAAGGTTCCGCAGATCATCACACACAAAAAAGTATTGCTCGACTGCAAACAAGAGTTCGATGAGTTCGTTAGTCGGATGGAATTGCTAGGTGAGAAGCTCGGGCCGCTGCTTTTGCAGTTCCCTTATTTCAACAAGAAGGCTTTCAAGAGTGGGGGCGAGTTCAACGCACGACTTGGCCAATTCCTCAAACGAACGAAAGGAATGCCTTGCCGTTTTGCTGTTGAGATTCGGAATCGGAATTGGCTGGACGCACGATTCGCGGCTCTCCTGAGTGAATTCAATGTGGCACTGGCTCTGCAAGATCAAAGCTGGATGCCGCGCCCGAAAGAGCTTTTCGACCGGTTCGATCCCATCACGGCCGACTTCACTTACGTTCGCTGGCTCGGCGACCGCAAAGGCATCGAGGAACGAACAAAGACCTGGGACAAGACGATCATCGACCGGCGCGAGGAATTGACGGAATGGGTTGAAATTCTGCGGAAGGTCCACAAGCGGAGAATTCAAATACTCGCCTTTGCAAACAACCACTACGCAGGCTACGGGCCTGCCACAGCGGAACTCTTCTTGAAAATGTGGAATAGCGCGGGAAGATAGCTGAGCGCAACACGAGCGATGAGCCTTGGCGAATGCCAACATAAGGCTACTGACTAAATTGGAGCGGTGACAATCCGGCGGGGCGGCGAATTGTCATCGTTGTATCACCTGTCACTCGCGTGTGTAGCTCTCTTTCGGAATTTTCTTTGAAGCCTATCGAGAAACAAAGTGGAGGCGATAAGGGTGAACACAAGCGCGGACCATCCTAGGACAGACCACGCTATCGATATCATTGTAGCTTCGTGGTGTACTTCCATCAGAATAGTATCAGCCAATGCGCTATCTCTTCCTGCCTGAGACACCATCACCTTGGCCGTGTCCTCCCACGAAGATTCAACTAGGGACGACGCATAGACCAAATTGCGGAAGCGGTCATGAGTTTCAAAAAGCTTTGCGCGACCCGTCTTGGGATTCCTCCGCATTTCGGTTAGGGCCTCGTCCAGCGTGCGCCACAAATCAAGTTCCCTGCTAAAGAACCCGTTCACGTTCTCGTGAAAAGCAGCAGGCAACCCCGTCGTACCTGGTGTATAGCCAGCTAGGAGTCCCGCGTCATTTGCCGCTTCCTGCGAACTCACCATTTCTATCTCTCTCATCTTTTCAGAGTTGACTGGATGCTTACTGGAGCACTCATAAAGTAGAGCGAACCTCTTTTCTGCTCGCTTCAATGCCGCCAGTGACGCGTCAGCGAACTCATGGCCTCGGGCGTACTTGGCGACGCTTTCGTTTGCCGCGGTTGTATATTCCGAAAGCTTTTGTATTCTTGACTCCTCATTGAGCAGGAAACTGCCGCTCGCGAGCATGAGAGTACCGAGGCCGCCCAAAACCAAAGTCATCAATGTCTTCGCGACATGGTCCTTCCAGTCGGTCGGAATGAGTCCGCTACCATTGTCGTCTCTCTCACTCATGGCTCTCCGGGGGGAAGAGCAAGTTCGCCTTTAGGGATACAACACTGCGTGTGTCGGCCCGTTAGCAAAGTGCCTGTAACCCATGAGTTCATTGAGCCTATCAGGTCCTTTGGCTTTTGTTTTTATTAGCAGCGGGTGAACCCATTCGAGCGTCATCTTGACAATTGCCAAACGACCGTACATGTATTCGTCCTTTGGCAAAGGTGTGCGGTTGCATCTGCCACCTTTCTTGACCATATCTTTCATCGCTTGGCAAACTTTTTTGTGCTCTTTTCTGACCGACCTTGGGCTTCTCATTTTGCCCCTCTAATCAGCGGCGGGGCGGCGAGTTGTATTACTTCTTGAAAGCCAAAATGCAGCCCGTGGCAGCCCCTAAAAACGCCGCAACAGCGGTGACGATAGGCGCAAGAGCTTTGACCCACCTAAACCAGCGCTCGAAATTGCGGTCCTGCTCCTTTTGGATCATGTCCCGCATGAGTGCTCTGCCTTTTGAACTCAAATAGCAACGCTCGCCGTCGTCGGTGTATTGCCACAACTCCTTGTCGCCTGACGGTACCTCAACGTCACACTCGATTGCCTGTTCAAGAATGCGGTCGGAGCGAAAAACGTTCTCCGCTTCATCCATCAACTTCCATTCAAAATGTTCTTCCGATTGCAACTCCGCATAAGCGTAAGGACTTTTGGTCTTGTCCTGCTTAAGCTGTTCAAGTTTCTTCGCAAAATGCTTCCGAATAGCCCGACGTTCTCGTTTGAACTTCCGAAGATTCCACCATTCCGACGCGTAAGACATCATCACATCCCACTGGTATCACTACCGAAAGCAACGCACCTAATCCGTCGAGAGTATAGCGCGGTCTATTTTACTTCGACACAGCACAATTGTTCGTGCGGGGGATTCAGTTCGGCTTGCGCCAGACGTAGTGGCCGAGGCAACCGGGCGCAGGCGTCTCAACAAACCCGGCGAAACGGCGCGATTGAATCACTCTGCGCATCCAGCGGGCGAACCTGCACGAACAGTGCCAACGGTACCTACGTACTATTGGCGGAACTGCCGCGATGCGGTAGACTGGGAAGCGTATCAAGAGTGGGCGTGAACTAAGCGCCCCGGCAACCGAGCCCGAGAAAAGGCCACGGTGCCAGCCTCCAGGCTTTGGAGGGATACGGCCCAAGGGGCAAAAACCCACCTTGTAGCCTGCTCCCTAGAAGAAATCTCTGGCGGCTTTCTCTTGTGCTCGTGGAGAAAACCATGAAGAACGCATTTGAAGCCTCCGGTTCGAGTCCGACTCGCCCAGAATCCCGCCTGCAACTCTCGCATGATGTCCTCGTAGAAAACCACGGCTCCATTTTCCTCTTACGACCTCTCACCGAAATCGCCCGCGAATGGGTCAACGAACACATCGGGCAGGACAACGGGTATCAGCCAATATGGCCCACCGTCTTGCTGGAGCCGCGCTATGTCGAGCCGATTTTGACCGGGCTCCGCAATGACGGCTTGACGGTGCGAGCATGAGCACCCTTATCGGATATCTGCGACCTTGGGGAGACGGCTACGTCGTCATCGGCACGTGCTGCGCCACTGACAGCCAGCGGGAGATGCTGACTCCGATTTTCGAGGTCAACATCCTTCCATATCGTCAGCCGTGCTGCGAGTGTGGGCGCGAGTTGGTCGCGGCGAATGGCAACTTTCCCGTGCTGTTCGATGGAAGCGGCGTCAAGAAATCGGAGGGGAAGCCATGAAGATCAAACCACCTCAAATGAAATTCCAGTTCCCGCCGGACCCGGAGAACAGTCCCGTATTCGATCCGAACGACATGCAGCGCCGGTCTGAACGATTGAAGCGCGAAGGGCGAATGCCACCGTTGGCCGAGTTTCTAAAGGCGGTCCAGAAAGCGGCAGCGGAGCACCAAAACTAATTTCAAACAAGGAGCACACAAAATGAGTACACGGTCAGTGATCGGAAGGGTCGGAATAAATGATGGCGAGTTTTCTGGAGTTTATGTCCATTGGGACGGTAGTCCTTCAACACGAGGCCCGTTGCTTTGGAAAATCATCCACGAGGAATTCAAGGGCGATCTAAAAGCAGCCCTCGCCTACCTGATTGACCAACACCCTGCCGGGTGGTCATCTCTCGAAAACCGCAACTGCTACTGCCATCCTTCGCGGTCGAAAGATGCGGATTTCAAGAAGCACAAACCGGAACCCGCACAGATTTTCACGCATGAGAACGTCGTGAAGCCGGACACCGATATCGAGTACCTGTTCATTTTTGACGAAGAAAAGAATCGGCTCTTTGTTCGGGACGTAGCATACGACGCCGAGAGTTTGGCGGAACTGGCGGAGCCAGAGCCTGACTGGAGAATCATTGAATGCGGCGAACATTTTAAGCGATGCAAACATTACGCTTGGTTCCACAAGTTGCTGCCGCGCACTTCAAATCTTTCAACAGAAACGTGGCTCGGGCTTCGGCCCCTAGAGTTTCACGATGCCGTCGCGTTCATCATCAACGGCAAACGATGGGTCTCGACCGGCTGCGGCGGAAATTCCAACTTCCTCAACCAAGCCTCGGGCACACGGCACCCACACGACGTTTGGGTGGCGACGGTCAAAGCGAAAAATGGCAAGCGGATCGATGTGCCGGTCGCGAGGATCGTGAAAGGTGAGTACAAGCCGCTGCCGGGAGTCGTTTGGGTTTTTCCTCCCACCGTCAAGGAACCGAACGAGACTACTTGCAAGTCGGAGGCAGTGATACTCGCATGAGTGTCGATAAGGATCGAAAAATAGGTTTTGAAGAATTGATTGGAGAAATGCTCAGTTGCGTTGGACCTCCGGGGCCAGCCGCGAAAATCTGCCCATTTTGCGGCCAACCCGCAGCCTTATGGGTTGCAAAATTTGAAGGATGTGGCGCTTGTTTCATCCAGAAGCAGCATGAAGGTGAGCCGGTTCAATAACGGGAGACGGCATGAGAAACTTTCAAATCGCTGACAGTTCTAAGATTCTCGTTTTGGAGGACGATTTATGGCAGCGTGTACCTTTCTTTAGGCAGCGACTGCCTCACGCCACGATTGTCAGGAACCCACAGATTGCCCTGCACGCTCTGGATGCTCGGAAATTTGACATGGTGTTTCTGGATTTCAATGTCCCTGACCCGGCCAACCTCACGGGACTGGATGTCGCGCGCCACTTGGTTGACTCGGGATTCACGGGGAAAGTGGTGATCCACAGTGCGAATTATTGGGGAGCGCGTTCGATAGAGAGGATTCTGCGGACAAATATATTGACCGTGCGCGCCGAGTTCAGTACGTTCGACATCAACGGCACGGAAGAATCCGTTATCGATCTCGGAGAAATCTAGGGTGGAGACTCACTGATGGTCATCACAGAATCAAACTATCGGAAATGGTCACTACGGTACTGGCTGGCCGAACCTACGATTGAGCCCGCCCCCGAAGGCTATGTCTGCATCGACATCACACGTCCCTCGTTTCCTGACCTGAAAGATTTGACACCCAAACAGCGCAAGAAGTTTATCAAGGTGCTTCGCAAGCACCCGGAATACCTTCACGAAATCCAGTGCGAGCGGACGGTTCAATGACGCGCCCGGAGGATGCGGAAGGGCGATGCGAAGATTGTGACGCGCTCCCTCCCGCCAGAACTTACGCTGAGTGGCGAAAAAACTGCCACGAGCATGAGAAGCACGTCAAACGGCGCGAAGCTGCAAAACCCCAAACCAAAATGCCGTGCAAGAACTGCGGTCGGCTAACCAACCTGCATCTGATAGACACATCCCAAGCACACGGATCGCCCGAGCGCGAGCAACGCTTCTGTTTCGGGTGCCGACCCGAGGCGGTAGATGACCACTGTTTCGTGATTGATAGAACTGAGAGCTACCCTTTAGCGGAGAGACTCAAAGATTTGTACGGAAAGAGAATTCAATGAATTCAGACAACCCTATAGAAAACCCCGAACGAATCAGATAGCCTTGTCCTGTTATGCTCACAATTACCTTTACGTCCCTACCGCACGACTTGATCTTGTGGCCCTTGAAGCGGATCAATGATTGGTTGCGGACTCACTATCATGATAAGCAGGTTCAAGAACAAACAGATATCCTTAGAGAGCAACTATTAAGGGAGACGGTTCCCGACCTCGTTGTTGACGTTAAGCTGACCAAAGGCAACCCTCCCCCCAGACGAAGTGATCTTGCCTACGTGGACGTTAGTATCACGAATTACGGCGGGAAAACGGAGATTATAAAGGGACATTTTCGGATCAGCTTTTCTAATAATCCAACATACGATCAGGAAAAGAACTTGTCCGATGTCGAGATGCCGAAATCCAAAGTGGAGAATTTCTTCTTTATTATCAAGTTCGTGCCCGAGCAGGAGGTAATGACGGGACATTCCCTCCTCAAATTTGAGTACGAGATTTGCTTTAAGGGCGCTAACGGCCAACCAAAGGAAAAGAAACGTGGATGCCATTACGACCGCCAAAAAAAGCAGTTTATTCCAGATGCTCAAGAGCAATAGGAAACCTTGCAGATTTTCATAAGAAAACAGCAGTGTGCTCATATACGTCCTCCAATGATGAATCATCCGTCCAGTGATCGCGGCGTTCGATACCGCCGATGCTCACACATCGTACCGCTCGAAATGTCACTTGCGAGGGAGGATTTCATTGTCCTATTGCGACGAAGGCAAGTGCCATCGGTCCTGCGCCGGGAGTGAAATTCCCTTGGAAAACTACCTGTGTCGCCGAAACCGATTGGACGAACCAATCGCCATATGGAGCGTCGCCGTCTGCTCTACAAACGACGACGATGGGCTGGTTAGTGAATGTGCCATCCGTGAACGTGTAGGTGACAGTCGGATACGCTGACGGTCCGCTTCCGGGCTGGATGCTGATTTGGGCCGCAAGGTCGGTCCCTATCGCGAAATAAAGAGAAGCCCCGGAACCCCAACCACTGAAAGAAATGTTGCTTGTGTTGATGGCAGTCCCACCGCCGAAGATGCGTTTCGCGTTGACGAGAGTCGCAAAATTGATGGGATTCGCGGACGTGAATCCATTCGGGATCGTGGAATCTTGGAGGTTGTTCGTGTACAGGACTTGACCCGGAGTCGTAACCGCAGCCGTGACATAAACCGTGGTCTGCGTTGTCGCGTTGTCGGTCAAGAAAATGTTGTTCGAGATGCTGAAGTCCGCCATGATGCCGTGACCCGCAGTCGTGACTTGATCCAGCACGATGGCAATCTGTGAAGGTGGATAGAGAACGTTGCAGAAAATGTTGTCCGTTATCGACAAGTATTTCGTGGTGTCGATTTGGAGAATGACGCCATCGAAGCTGTTGCCGACGAACATGATGTTCTCGGCCTGACCCGCGCAGCCGTACATGCCCATGACAACCCGAGGTTCTGTCGCTGGGAGTCCGCCTGCGGTCGTGTTGGCGACAAACGTATTGTTCTCGACTCGGACGTTGCGGGGCACATAGTTCGTCGAACCGACGAGCGAGCCTTGAACGCTGAGTTGTGGACCTCGAACATTGATGCAGTGGTTGCCCGAGACCTCACAGTCCACATTGCCCGAGGCATCGATTCCCGATTCCACATCCGTAGGAGTCAGCCCAAAATCAGCAGCGCCACGAATCGTGTTGCCGATGATGTGGATTCTCCGACCGTGAGCAGCAGCAAAAGCATCGCCTTGTTGCGCGACGTAGTTGTGACTCAGCCAGACATCAGTCGATTGCATGGTGACATCCAAATCCACAGAAACCGAATTCCCAGCAGAAGGCGCATGAAGCGTGAATAGCCCTGTCTGGTAGAAGCTGTTTCTCTCGATCCAGACTCGACTCGCTCCGCGAATGTCGATGGCGCGGTCCCCGCCGCGTGTGAACTCGCAATCGTAGATACGGATGTCATGCGAACCGGCCTGCGAACTGATGCAGGAATAGTAGCCTGCGGCGTTCGTCTGATTGACATCGTTCCAATCGACTTTCACGCCGTGGATGCGGATATTTCCCGAATCGTTGATGCCAATCGCACATTCGATGTTCGCTGCGTTCCCCTGTGTGATTAAAGTCTCGGGGCCAACGCCTTCGATTTCGACATTATCGGATGTAATGTTGAAAGCTCCCGTGAATTGACCGGGATCAGTCATCGTACAAGTGATGGTGTTCGCTCCAAGGAAAAGGTGAACAGGCTTGTTGATCGAAACGACCGCTGTGAGTGTGGGATTTATGTTATCCGGCAAAACCACAGTTCCGCCCGCAGTGGGAAGCGCATTGATGGCAGCCTGAATGGTGGCGTACGTGACTCCATCGACAAAGATGATGCCGTTAAGTTTTGAAACGAGACCTGGATTGAGTCCTGAAACGGGACCCGAAAAAACGACAGGTCCCGAAAAAGTTTCAGTGCCGCTGTGGGATTCACTTCCCGTGAAAGTGTTGTTCGCCTGTAACAGCGCGGGTTGCGGATAATACATAACATTGCCCCCTGTGCTAGAAGACCCCACCATCGTTGAAATATCTACTACTGCCCCGCTGCCCTGTGTGAATTGGAACGTTAGACCGGGGCGCGAAACCTGCGCGCCATTGATGTCAAAAAACGCTGCCGAATACCAGGTCCCCAACCCGTTTTGATTTTGGGGCGAAAGCTCGGCATTGCTCCAAATCGGACAGGGTGGAATTAGATTTCCAGATGCGTCGAAAGAAAAGAACGCAGGCACATTTGCAAATACGATCCCCCCGTCAGGGATAATCGTGGCATCCACGTTCAATTGAAGCTGCAACGTGCCTCGCGGCACTACCACGTTCGACGGACCTTGAACGTTTCCTCCCACCAAAGTAATCATTGTGAAACTCCTTGCACCTGCTGCCGATACCACCAACGTCCGTAACTACGTCTGTCAAAATCCCCAATACAACGACCATGCCGATAATTCGGATTGTTGGTTCCAACCCGAGTCACATCCACTTCATTCTTCAGACAGCCGCACGACCTAGTCGTTTCCCGCAAAAAAGCGCCTCGCAAAACTCGCACGATATGTCCGCACTCGCAGCGGCATTCCCACAGCGCATGATGAAAACTTTTGAAGTTGACGGGTCTGATCGCCGTGAGCCGACCGTGACGTTGCTTCCTCCCTGCCAAATTTTGGAACTTCGGGTGTTTCGTTTCTCTGTTCTCGTGGTTTCTCTGGCTTGTTAGCCAGCGGTTATAACACCCGCAGCTTTTGGTGCTTTTGTCTCGACGCAACAAGTCCGCGTCACATGCGATTACAGTCTTGCCGCAAACACATAGGCATTCACTTCGAGGCTTTCCCCAACGATTCGGTGTCGCCGGACCAATCACCCTCAACCACGTAAAAACTCTACCGGTAAGGTTCATGCGTTCCTCACGAAGCCGCCACTTTGCTACTCGCCAATAGTTGGGTCCAAAACTTCTGCATCCTTTCTTCCAGAGCTTCGCTCAGAGCATCCTGACTTTCACCCGGTTTCTGTGCAACTTTCACGGCGAGTAGCTGTGATTTCGTGGCGTCCGATACCCCGTCAAGCCCATGCAAATACTTCGCGAACTCGATTGGATTTTGAATCGTGAAATGGAGAATCAGGTCTTCGCACGTTGCATCGTCTAGTTCGGGTGCTGATAGAATCGCTACCAGTGTTTCCTTTGTGTCGGTCATTGCGTTACTCCTGCCGGTTGATGACTTTGCAGATACTGCTGTTGTGTTACGCTGCGAACTGCCGCTCGCATCCGTGCGATTACTTTCTTTTTCCCCGCGTCGGATAGGTCAACCCACGACGGATCGAGGATGTGTTCGGAAATCAGCGTGTAGAACGCCTGCTGTTCTTTTTGCGCCATTTGCTTTCCTTCGTCGGGAGAAACAGGTATCTGCGTTTTCTTGCCGTTCACGTAAATGTTCAATGTCGTCGGTGCCGTAATAGCGGGCGTGCCCAATCGCGCGAGTTCATCTACCACGGGATTTGGCTTCGCGGTCGTAACTGGAAATGGATTCGCACCACCGAGCGCCGACGTAGGACGCTGCACGGGTTGTCCTGTAACATCGATGTCAGGCGGAACATTCTTCGTGAGCCCCGGAACGCGCGATTCAATCGTCTGCGCCAAGCCGGGGACGGGATTGGCTAATCCTTCGTAACCGGGACTACGCATCGTCGGATCAGTTCCCTGCGCAATGTCTTTGACACCTGCCGGGACAACTGCCGACCCAAGCAAATTATCGACAATCCTTTCAGCCGTGTGACCGGTCCCGAGGTGTGTGAGTCCATCTACCAAACTGCTGATTTGCATCAAGAACGGAAAGTCTTCGACGTTTCGGGAGATGTGATTGACGATGTTCGCCGCAGACATTTGCGTCGTTGCCGGGTCCTCGTTGTGGGCGATTCCGTGGACAATATCGGCAACACCCGAAAGCACGACACCTAGAGGTTCGTTTTTGTGGTAGCTGTAGTACTTGTTTCCAATTTTCACAGAGTAGGGCTGCCAGCCGGTTGCTTCCTTTGTTTCGCGCTGGCCGAAGTTGACAGGACCGCCGCCTGTGACGATGTTATTCAGGGCGAGGTATGCGACCCCAGCGGCTATGCTGGAACCAATCAGTCCCTTAGCCTGCAAATTCAAATCGCCTTGAGCCGTTCCTTTGAATAGACCATAAGGCGAGTAATCTCCCGAGGCTTTGATGAGGTTCACAGGAGTTCGGAAAAAGGGAAAGAGGAATCTCAGGACCGGATTGGACCTGATCGCACCGCTGAATTTAGTTCCGGTCTCCCCGAGCTTCCCTTGGAAAGTTCCGTACAACCCTTGCTGATTCGCCGCAGCGGTCATTTTAGGTGTGGGATTCTGAGCTAGATATTCTTGACGCGCCGCCAACTTCTCGCCAGACAATCCTTCGGAAACAGCTTGACGCGCCGCAAGCGAATTGAGTTCACCAAAATAATTCATCGTGAACACGACGTTCGTCATGCGGGAAAGCAGTTCGGACGGTGCGTTGATGATTTTGCCGGGCGTGCCCTTGATGGCTTTCTCGAAGTTGTGCTCGAAGTCAGGCGAGTCTGCCAAAGTAAACTTATCGGTCAGCACATCCGGCGCGTGCGTCAATGCCTGTACCGCACCCTTCGCATACCACCACGCTTCGGACGGAAACGCTTCAGGCTTTGCGGAAATTCCAGCATTCGATCTTGCCCACTCAGCGGTACCGACCACAAATTTTTTCGTGGCTTCAAGCGCCATCATCGAGACTTCCGATGCTGTCTTTTTGATGACCGTCTGAGGACCACTGAGCAAAAGGTTGCGGTAAACCTCGAAGAGCTTCGCGCCGGTCGAACTTGGCGTAATTTCCTGAATAAACGCATTCGCTTTCCGAACGTAATTCGGATCGTTCGGGTCGAGTTTCGCCAAGAGCTTCGTCGCTTCGCCCAACGCCTCGGGCGGAAGCTGTGACATTGCACTGGCGATTTTCACTTCTGGAAGGTCATCAGCCCCGATGCGGAAACTTCCAAGAGCACGTCCGGCTTCGCTCGTAACTCCGGCAACCGCGTTCTGAATTTCTTGGTGCCGCGCCACAGCAAAGGCAAGTTCGTTCTTCGAGGCTTCGTCACCTGTAGCGGCCTTACGGGCCAAATCGAGCACATTATCCGTGGACGATTTCAACAGGCCGCGAGCAGCAATCGCCTGTTCCGCCGAGAACGCCTCCCCGGATTTGCGATTCGCAAGTTCATCAAGAGTCATTCCCAAATCGGAAGCGAGACCCTTCTGAGCATCGAGCCCAATGCGAGTTCCCACGCGCGGGTCGAGATTTCGGTCGATGACATCGGCAGCCTGATTCAAAGCCGAATTGATATCCGCAGCCGTGTTGAGTTTCGTCGGGTCGAGAATTGTTTTGAGTTGGTCAGCGTTATTGAGGATGCGTTGCGCACCTTCCGAAAGGATTTCATCCTTGCTGACGACCGGCACATGATCGTCAGGGACAACTTTTGCTACCGGCACCTGCTCGCCGGTGTTCGTCCTGACTGCGGGATTCCCTTTCGGTTGGAATGGATTCGTGAAAGGCCGCTCGGTTTCAGTTTTGACCGCATCGTTCTCCACGATTTTAGCGGCGGGGGCTTTGCTGATTTCTGGGTTCACTTCTCCGAGAGAGTGCAGCCCGGCCTGCGCAGCCATGCCGATATTCGCAGCATTCTCCGTCATCAGTTTCGCAGCAGTCTCAACATCACCGGCCTGTAGTGCCTGACGGATCGCAGGGAAATTCTGATAGGCTCTGTAGAGCGATAGCCCAGAAAAACCGAGGTTCGCCAGTCGCGCAACCACGGGACCGGCGACACCTTTCATTGCGCCGAGTCCGCCAGTTGCAAGCATCATGCCGAGATTGAGAGGAGAACTCATGCTAGAAACTATGTCGGTCTCTGCTTCGCGGACCCCAGTTAGCGCACTGCTGACTTTCGCCAGCGTGGGATGCCCGGTCTTTTCGAGATACTCCGTTCCCGCTCTCTCCAATAAATTCGGAATCATGAACTCGGGTGATTGCCGCGCATCTACAAGCGGATGGGTTGCAAAATCCTTGATGTGCTGCCACACAGATTCGGGTGCTGATTGCGCTGACGGATCGATGGGTTGAATCGACGCCGGGTCAATCGTAACGGGCGCAGCGGCACTTGGGGTGGCACCGATGGGTTGAATTGAAGCTGGATCAATCGTGACCGGCGCACTCGATGACGGCGGAGCCGCAGCGATGGGCTGGATTGACGACGGATCGATAGTGACTGTCGGGCTTTCCATGTTAATCGGCTCGTCCCAAGTTTCGGCCCTGCGCGTCTAAATAATACAAATGACCGTCGCTGCCCTTCCCCGTGTGCGTGGCATTGGGCGGCTTCGGTTGTGTCAAAACTGGCGCGCCAGTCGGAGTACTGGGAAGGGCAGAAGGCGGAACTCCAAGAAGAGCGTTGAGCCGAGCTTGCAAACGATCCCGGTTTGCTAGAACAATTTTTTTCGTGGCGTCGTTCGTCATCGGATCAGATAAAAGTTTGTTGTCATTATCAATGCCTGAATGCAGTGAAGTAATCTGCGTGGTCAATCTATTCGCAGCAGTCGCATCGCGCCCCGCTTGGCTTCTCAACAGTGAATCATTCTGTGCAATGGCACGGTTTGAAATTGCCAATTGCGCAGCCGCAGTTGGAGCGTTTTGGAGTTCAGCAACGTAGCCTTTGCGAACAGCATCCGGCAAATCCGTCAAACCATTTACAGTTGCAACTTCGCTCTTGGTTTGAATTGGCGTAGGCGGCGCAACTTCTGCGGCTTGCCCGCGCCGAATACCCGACTCCACAGCCTGTTGGTTATATGCGAGGGCACGGCGCAAGTCAGACTGAATTCCAGTAACCGCATCAAGGTCTCCCGATTTTTGAGCGTCGGCGAGTTTCGTTTGAGAATCTTTTATTATCTGAGCGTCAGGACCAAGAACTCGCGGATCGGCGGCAAAGTTGATTAGGCCATTCGTGATTTTTAACGCGCCCGCAAGATTGGTCGCCTGATTAGCAGGGGTCTGTTCCCCAACAGGATTGAATCCATACTTCTCTTTGAACTCCTGCTGCGCGTTCTGTAGATCGACTTGACCTTTCTGAACAGTCTGTTGGGCTTCGGAAACTCGAAGGTGGTTCAAGGTTAATTCATCAGGGAGCGAAGTCAAATTTTGATACATTTTCATCAACTCGACCTGATTGCTGGCGTTCACTAGGTCCTGTTGGAGTGCCTGATTTTTCCTAGCATCGCGAGCGGCTTGAGCTTCGAGTCTCTGGCGCTGCTGTTCACCTTCAATCTGCGTGACCATTTCCACGCCCCCGGCTTTTCCGTGACTTGCGAGCGCCACACCCGCACTACCCAATCCAACTGATAATCCTTGGATCATCCGCAAAAGCGTTTCATGTTTTTGCGGAGGAGGAACTGTAGAAACCGCGCGGTCTTTGTTGTATTGGTCCATCGATTCCTGAACACGCGAGGCAGCTTCGTTCGCCGACCCTAACGCCGCAGTTTGATAATTCGGTCCTGCTGTTGGGCCGGGGGAGATGAGCCCGCTCAAATCTGGCGGCGCGGATGTAGGTGCGCCAACCGAAAGGTCAGGAGGTGCGGCGGCTGGCGTGGGTGCTGGCGTCGGTTGCACTGGAGTTGCATTCGCATTGTTCATTGCTGGGTCGGGCATCTTAACTCTCCTGATTTTCGGACTCTTCGTCCGGCGGTTCGTAAGGCGGCGTCGGAGTCGGATGGAATTTATGTTGATTCGGTTTTATCGATGCGTGCTGGCGCGAAATCGCAGCCGTGGGCGGCCCACAAAGTTGCTGAAGCGCCGTGCCGAGGTGGAACAAATTCATTCCGCTCCCGTTCGTCGCTGAAATAAATTTTAGTTTCTCTTGTGCCGCTTTAACCGTGGGCTCGTCCGGCATAAATTTTGCGATGGCGTTTAGGTACGACCGAGTCGCCGCAATTGCATCGATGGCCGGTTGAAAATCTTTCGGGACGATGACTTTCGTAAGTTCCTCGGTTGGATAGCCGTGCGTGGCCCCGTCGCCTGATTTCCAACCCCGCCCGTTTTCGCGGTGATGAGGTGCAAGGAAAATCTTCACGAGGGGAGTTCCGGCTTGTTTCGCCGCACCGGCAATAGCTTGAACATGATTCGACATGTCCTCCCCATGCACGAACGGGACGTTCAGCATTTGCTTAACCCCAAGAGCTTGAAACAATTCGGAGAGACGCTGGTTCACTTTTGAAAACAAAGCATGAAGCCGAACGCTTGCGCCGCTCTCTGGCGTGTTGGTGGCATCAGTCTCAGGCACAGTCGGAGTCGGTGCGGCTGTCGGAGCTTGCGCGAGCGCGGGTGTTGGAGCCGGGGCAGCGGAGGCTGCGTTTTGCTGAATCAGAGGATTCGTTGCCATTTTCTTTTCCTCGCTTTATCGACTACCGAACATCGAACTGGACCGACCGAGAGCGGCACGGATTTCCTCCACGCTGCCCGCTTCGCCAATCTTTGCGGCTGCGACTGCGGCGGCCTCGTTCTCGGCTCGCACGCTCGGAATCGCACCCTCCCGAACCAATTCCGAATACGCTTGCTCCATCGCCTCGGCGCTCGGATCATCTTGAAGGCCCAACTGAATTAGCTTGTTCCCCATCAGGGTTTGCAAATCTTCGCCGCCAGGCCAGTTTTCATGGTTGCGAAGAAAAGCGTTCGTAGCTTGTTCCCAACTGCGCTGCGTCATAAAAGCATCCAAATAACCACTCTGTTCAATGTACTGTTGCGTGTTCAATTCGCCACGGCGGAACGCCGCTTCAAGCTCTTGCTGTCGCAAAGCCTCGGCTTCGTTGGCCAATTTTTCTTCAGGCGTGGGCTCGGGTTCAGCGTTCGGGTCCGGGGTTTTTTGCAAAAGGGTTCGATATAGCGCACTTTCGGCAGCGGCCAACTCTTCGGGCGTCGAACCGGTATACTCATACGATTGGCCGTTAACAGTCACAGTTTTCTTGAGCGTGTCAGGAACAACAACGCCTGTGGCATGCAAGACGGTCGGGTCCATTTGGTCAGGAACCTCCACACCAACTTCCACAGCGCGTCTGTGCATCAACGCCGTTATCTCGCCCGGCGATTTGCATTCAGCTAATTGCGCCTCAAACTGCGCATCGAACCGCTCTCCCAACGGACTTCTTGAAATCTCGCTCACGGTAGTTCTCCTTTATAATTTCGCTCAAATACAAAAATGTTAACGTGGCTGAAATTTGCTTCGCGCGTCTGCTTCCATTGCGTCTAGTCGTTCCTGCGAAGAAGCCGTTAATTCCACCTGATAGCCGCCAATTTCAAGCACCTTCTGGTACTTACGAACCGGCTGCATGGTTGGGTTCGGAATCGCTGGCGCGAACGTCCCGTCCGCATTCTTCACGAGCACGCCATTGCGAACACCTTGCTGATGAAGCAACTCCTCAATTTCGTGAGCGGAGTTGCAATTCTTAATACGGGCGGTCAATTCATCGTCCGGAATTATGCTCAACATTTGTTTGTCTCCTGTTCTTCCACCCGTCTAATTAGTTCCATTTCTCCAGAATCGTTGGTGTATTCCCAACGGGGTCTGCAACAAAATTCGTGCGCGGCTTCTCTGTCATATTCGGACTGTCTTTCTCTGGGCGTCATTTTTCTAAGCCGGGCTCGGTAATCTGGATTCATCCCTTTGATACAACTTCGACAGCGACCAAAGTTCCAACGCACCTCGAATCCGCACACGCAACATTTTTTAGGCTCCCGCCAATTTCGACGCGACACATTCGCTACTCCGCCTTCCGAACAACCCGGCCTGTCCTTCGATCTCGAAAACCAAGCCGTTTTGGTTTCTGAGGTGCGGGCAACTGATTCAGTTGCGTCTTACGAACCCAAAATTCATCTCCGCTCCCGGTACGAATTTTCGCGAGCAGAGCCGATTGCTCGATTACAACGGCACCTTCATAAACGCTCATGATTCAGTCCCTTCCGGTGCCGCAAAGACCGCGTCAACTTTTCGTTCCAGTTCAATCTCGGACTCAGCCTGGATTTCGATTCGCTCCCCGTTCATAAAGAAAACTTTCGTGCATCCCGAACTTGCAATCACTGTGACGGCGGGAGTCGGATGCAGCATCACGCGGCTCCTCGCGCTCTCAGAGTCAACGACTCCTGATTGGTGATGATCCACTTCGCCGTGCGTTTATCTTCATCACTCAACTTTTGGAACGCTGGACTCGATTCCAGTTCGGCCATTGTGATCCGCTCACTGAAATGCTTTCGGCCACCACGCAACGAAGCAATTACTGCTGTTGCTCGATCCCAACTTTCCTGGGCGTATTGCTTGAACACCATTTGAGCCCAGCGAATGAAAGTCGCATCGCTGGTGTGGGACGCCCATTCACGGAAACTGTCATCAGCAGGGAGACCGTCGCAAAAACTCCGCTTCAGTTCGTCAGCGTTCGGTGCTGGGCCTGCGTCAACGCGCGTCGGATTTGTCGGGACCTGCACCGAGTTTCGAGGACTCTTAACAGGACGCTTCACCGGCAGATTAGGATCGAACGCCATTACTGAGCCTCCTCCGCGTCCACAATCCCGCCCCGGTCGTCTACGGCGGTAACACGAAAGTTCTGGCCGTTTTGACTGACCAACTCGCCAACAAAATGCTTTGACTCTTCGACCACCGAAGCTTCGGGCTCGGGCGACGGGACGGTTAATTTCTCCAACTGACTGAGCAATTTACTGGCAGCAATAGAACCTGGCTGGGCCGCTCGCAAATGTTTGCGGACTGTAGCAACCAGTTTCTCGCGAGCGCGATCACGTTTGGGTTTAGGTTGTTCGTCAGGAACCGCAACCGTCTGACCTGCGGCTATGGCCAGCACTCGTTTGATCGACTCGCGGCGTCGAAGCTCGTACGAAAGCACCTTGTTGCTTTGGGCGGATTTGCACTTGTAAGCCAGGCGGGTAGCTTCAAGAAAATCATGGTTCGCCAAAACGTATGTGAGCCAATTCTGTTCAGGCTTTGAACAACCAAGCCACGCGGAAGAAGCCCAGATCACCTCCCACGGGACAGTCAGTTTGATTTGTGGTGCAACAGCAGACATCACACTCTCCAAGCGAAACTTTGGACTGCTTGAGGATGCTGTTGGAGCCATCCAATTTCTGATGAGGAAATCGAGGAGACAACACCCTCAGAAGCAGTCCCTAGTAAGTATTTGTTAAGTCTTGTTTTAATGGATGTAACTGATATGACAAGACATCGAGCAACACAAACTAAGTGTGGAAATTTCAGACTTCCGCGACCACAGAAGAATGTCGCAGTGAGGTGCGCCGGGGCGTTTCGTTCTAGCCGAGGATTCGCCGGGCCAAGTCTCGAAAAGTGTAATCGGATTTAATCAGCAAGATTTGAAATCTGTAATCGGCCGGAGATCGTGAGTGGAGGAGGTTTGGGGGTTTCAATTCACGCCGTGGATTCGACAAGCTGGGTCCCCGAGGGGTGAATGATTTTCGTGTGCGATTCGGGAAAACTTACGAACACTGAACGAAAAAATCGCGATAGGCGAGCTAGACGCATCGGCGGGCAGGTACCGTTGGGGGCTTGTAAATACTAGATTCAAAAGCGTTTGGGACCCACTGCTCGCGAAAGAACGGCGACTGACTTACGTGGGATCGCAATGCGCTCGATGCTGTTCACTCGCGCGGATTTACTTTTCATTGTGGGGTGCGCTTTGATATCGCGGGGCTAATTGAATGATGCACGTTACGACCAGATTACTTTGCAGGTCGGTCATCCACGCAGGCCACATAGTACCGGCCGCTGCGCTGCCTCGCTCATATTGACTCTGGTGAAGCTGGCGACCCACTCAGCGCATCGTTGCGGGATACCACTTGCCATCGCGGCGCGATCTCGAAAGTAAATCAGGACCGGCCGACTGTGGGCCGAAGGTCACAGACGATCCCAGCGCCCTAGAATGTTACAAAACGAGAAACCGCCCCTGTCTTGGGCGGCCACTAAGCTGTTTGTTTGGAAATCGAAGTCCGAAATAAGGTTACAGAATAGGCAGAATGTAACCTCTAGGCGAACGCAGCCATCAGAGCTTCGCGGCTCGCTGCATCAGCCTGCCGGTCGGAGACATGGGTGTAAATCATCGTGTTGCTGATGTTCTTGTGACCGGCCTTTCGCTGGATGGCATAAAGGTCAGCGTGCTGTTCAGCCATCAGGGAGCACAGCGAGTGGCGAAGGGCATGTGGGTGTGATAGGTCATCAGAGATACCCGCTGCCGACGCATACCGTTTGAATAGCCGCAGAAGTTGCATCCGTGTCATCATGCCACCCTTCTGTGACAGGAAAAGCACCTTGGACCCATCCTCGACCCGATCCTTGAGCCACGCTCGAAGCGCCACGAATTCATCCATCAGCGGTTCACCTCGATGGGCATCGAGAGTCTGAACGCCCGAGACGGAGCCCTTCGCGCGTTCAATACGAATCGTGCCGTCCGCTAGATTGATGTCAGAGAGCTTCAGTTGGCGAACCTCCGCACTACGCAGCGCATGGCGAAACGTCAGCAGGAGCATCGCCCAGTCTCGGCTTGAATTCTCACGAGCCGCTTCAAAAACAGTCAGGACTTGCTTTGCATTAAGGTATTTCATTGTCTATCCCCTCCACACTGCTTTGGTTTCGCTTTTCGTGGTCGCCCGCCGAGTTTCCCGTTCTCTCTTGAGGATCGGGCCTTTGCCGCCGACTTCCGACTGCCCAGATAACGCATGACTTCCGCGATTTGTTTCTTGTCCACGCTGCCACAATAAACCCAACTGTTAGGTTTGTCAAGCCTGTTCTCTGCCCAGCCGTCGCGAACAAGTCACGAGAATGTCTTGTTTTTCCCACCGACAAAATTTGGCAACCGAAAAAAGCAAAATGGGGCCGTGTTGCCCGACTACCAACCACTCTGTCAGGTTCGTTCCGTAACGCGCGTCCTGCCTTCGGCCGCCGTTCCGATTACGACCGATAGTAGTATGTCGTGAGGTCCACGAATCGGACGGTGGTCCAAGGCGAACAACTGGGCAAGAGTCTCAGGGCAATAATGTTATGCTTCCGTTAAGGTGCTCACAATCGACTAAAGGAGGCTCCTCATGACGACAAGTCCGTTCCCAAGAGAAGGACAAGGATTCCGGGCCGAGATCAAGCTTGGCGACGACATATATCTTATCCTAATGGCGACCCACACAGCTTTGGGACCCGCGGCGACCATCTTCGATGCCAAACTTAAAAAATGGTGGCCCGAACGAGAGTGGGCTGAAGACATCGATGATGCAAAGAGGAAAGCTGAGGCTCGCGCACGTCAATGGTACAGATACGTAGGTCGCAAGGAGCCGTTTCCAGAGCCAAATTGGCAAGCGACTGGCTAGTTTCTATGAGGATTAGTGACATAAAGTCGCGCCACAAAGAACTCGCGAGAATGTGGAGTCCCATTGGCTTGACTCTCTCAATTCTCTTTGGACTTAAGTGGCTCTGGGACTTTCGCAACCGTAGCGGTCCGTTATTCTTGGGCAGCATCGGACTATTGGTTCTGGCCATCGTTCTTCTTTACACAGTGTCATTCAAAGGTGTACGACTCCTCGCAAAAAGGCTGGTCGCCTTCTCGATAGACTTTCTTCTGTTTGGCTTGACGACAATCGGACTCATGACGCTTCTGTTCGACGCTCGGGCTGTAAAGCCTAGTGCTCTCACTGCAATGGCAATCTTATGGATTTGGATTCTCTTGCTGGTGCTGCTTGACTGGCGTTTTGCTGGCACTCCGGGGAAAAGAATAATGGGCCTTCGATTGAGAACCACAAGTTCCGGGAGTCCGTCTCTCGTTGGCTGTCTTGCCCGGAACCTACTTACCTTCGTTGTCCCACTTTGCTTTTCAGGCTATATCCTCTCAATCGTGACAGTCTTGACGTGGAAGGAGTCCGTCGAATGGTCAGTTGCTATTGCCCTCCTGTCGCTCGTTCCTTTATCTATCGCTTTTTCCGGCGGCCAATCGCTGCCTGACCTTCTCCTTCGGTTAACTGTATTGCCAGAGCGGGCTGCCCAACCGCAATTCCCAGCCGTACTTTGCAGACGAAGATGGTTCTTTCTTATTCTTGCTTCTGTTTCTATAGGAGTCATATATGGTTTCATGCCAAGTCTGAAGGACGTGGCATCTCGTAGGGAAAATCAGGCAGAATTTCCCACACATCTAATCCACGCCGGGGAACAGGAAGCACGCATCGCAAGTACCCTATGGCCCCATATGGCAGGTGGGGTTGTGGGGCCAGAGTTTATACAAAACGTAGCAGTGTATTCGAGCTTCGGCGATTTGCCAGCCAATCCGAGGGAGGGCGACGAAAAAGGGGCCAGTGCGTGCTTGGCTTCTTTCAACCAAAGTTATTTGACCGTTCATGTACAGATTGACCCCGGCGCTCCTGCTGTCACTGCGGATTCTACGTTCACAAGCATGTTGAACATGATGGATCATTTCGTCGGGAGACCAGCATTTTTGGTGTTAGAGGTGTCGAGGAGAAAGAGCCTCGGCGCGTTTGATTTAGAGCTATCCGAGGACTACGTAGTCTGCTTAAGAGGTTCGGATAAATCCCCGGAGAATCGTATCGTTGCGCTGGGCCGTTCGATTTCCACAACGAGTTCGTTCAACGGTGTAGCTTGGCTTTTTCTCGGAGAGTTGGGCAAGTATTCATACTTTGAAAAGTGTCCAGTGTATCCGTGGTAACGACGGAGTTATCCTGAGCACCTTCCCCGAGGTTCTTCGCAAGACCACTCCCTCCGCCTCACAAGGGTGCCAAATCAAAACCCTTTGCCATTGTCACCTGTCACCCTGTCACCCTTCGTATCTTATTGACATCCATGACATTTAATATTTGTTAGGGGTGGGGTGACAGCACCACAGGGGCATAGGGATTTTGGCCCCATGTCACCCTATCGCCACCTCTGTGGACGAAAACAGCGATTTGCCTTCGGGCGACGCGGGAGGTTCGAACGGCGTCCTCTTCTGTTGGGCACGCCGGATTTCTGCCTCTTTGTTCAGTCCAAACGCCCCGTCAGGGATTGGTGTGTGATCGCTCGGGTGCTGCCAGAACCACCCCTTAGACGGCATCTTGAATTTCAACACCCCGATGGTTGCGCAGGCCCGTTTTAAGGTACGCTCACTCACTTGGTCTTTCTCGCTGTCGCCTTCGTCATAGACATCAGAGGCCAAACGCACGCCGCTCTTCAGTGCTTTTGTCAGGAAATCGACGCCCTTGTTGTCGCGCCGCGCCTCGGGATGTTCGGCTGCTACAATTTCATCCGCGGATGATTCTGTTGTTCCACCCCATTGAACAAAACCGACATCCCACGGTTTACCGTTCGGTTTGGTTCCGATACTTCGACCACCGATAGTGAAAAGCAACCCAGTCTCAGATTCCTTCGCGTTATTCAGCTTCAAGTTAACCATCGCCCTTTGTGCTCTGTCGGATGGAAATCGGAAGAAACCCCACACGGTTCTTGGCACGGCGACCCACGCTCGACCGCCGCCCGGTTTATCCAGTGCGCTCGCCACATTCGTATTCTTGTTGAAATGTCCGACAATCAGGATGGTGATATCCAGATCTTCAGCCAAGCGCGTCAGGGTATCGAGAACCGGGCGAACCTCACCGTCCTGGTTAAAGTTAATGTCGCCGACGTAAGACGTGATCGGGTCGATGACTAAAAACCGCTCCTCGGAGTGTTGTTGCAGGTCGGTTTTCACCGCAACCATATCCTGTTGAAAAGTGATGAGGCGTTCGGTGATTGCGTCGTTTTTCTCGTGGAACTTAATGCTCTTGATGATGCGAACCTTTTCCAGATCTGCTCCCGCCGCCATAAGTCGCGGAACGATTGTGTTCGCGTCACCCTCTTCTGCGGCGAGAACCACGGCGTGCATTGGTTTGCGATCCGTAATTGATTCCGTGGGAAAGGGACGCCCGGTTGTTAGGCAAGCGATGTTGTCTATCGCCGTGAAACCTTTACCAACTGCCGGATTCCCGTAATAGGCGTTCAACGCATTTGCCTGCAAATACGGTTCCCAGAGGAAGTCAATTGGCACAGGAACGACATCACAGGCTCGAACCGATACAATTTCTCCGCGCGAAGGTTTGCTGGACTCGCTGGTCCTCGTATAATCCAGAGCCTCAGCGCCAGTCGGACTCGCCGTTCCGGCCGGATACTTCGCGGCGCTGCTCGCGATCACTTCAAGCTCACTCTTTGGTAGTGGCTCTGGACATCGTTGGTTGGCTTTTTCAATCACGTCCAAGATTTCAGGCGTTTCCATTCCCTTTGCTCGCATGGCCGACGCCATCTTGAATAAGGCATCATTGCGCTTTCCGGTCGGAATGGTTTCAGGGATTTTGTACGGTGATTTGCGACCGTTGCCGTCTGTTGGTATAGGCAGCTTGAAGTCGGAGGCTGAATAAATGTTGCGGTTCCCTCGCTGAACAATCTCGCAAACAGGTGTCGGGTCGTATTCGGGTTTGAGATTTTTGAAGCCTGGAACTCGAAGCACGCGGGCAACATCAGTGGCATGTGGATCGCCGCCGAATTTTGCTACTAGCCCCCGGTTGATGTCTTCGGCTTCGGGGATGCTCACACCTTCAACGTTCCACATGACTTGGTACTTGTGCGGAGAACTCTGGATTATGAACGCCGGTTCTGGAACTTCACTAGCCGCAACGCTGGCACGAACTTCTCCGAGGTGTTGGTCGCCATCCGTATCAATTTCCACAAACACGTGGCGAACTAGGCTGACGTTTTCCTTCTTCCGCTCGGTGGTGTTTTTCTTGAAGGGAGCCATCGAAACGTAGACATGTTCAACGCTATTGCGAATCTCCCAACTTCGCAGCGTATCCGTTGACACGGCTTTTTCGAGCGGTATAAAACGATTGAGAGTATGCCCATTTTTTGCATCGATGAATGTCGCGCACAGAAGGTCATTGGGCTCAAACAAGCCAGTCAAGAATTCAGCGGATGGATGTGTAGCGGCGCGGGGGTTCATCGCGACACCTCGGACGAATCCGATGCGCTGCGTTGAGCCACGATAGTTTTTATGGCCTCGACTTGGAGGGCGCACGACTTGTTTCCGAACTTACCGGAAACGAAAGTCACGAGAGATTCTAATGCAGGGATTGGACCGATGACGGCCCGGCGATGGAAGAAAATCTCCGACCCGTCAGGTCGTTGGAGGAAGCCATAATTGCGGTTCTCGAACCATGTAACAACTCGCCCAATTTCTTTTTCCACAGGTCACCTTTATCAACCACCGCAGACTTGCAAACTCACCGCAAGCCGCTTACCGCCTTCAAAACTTTATCGGTGTTTGTTACCGCCGAATCAAATCGTTTATCGAACCCGGCGCTCTGAGTCCAGGCGAGTCGTGCTCAACTTCAATCGGCCTGCCTGGACTTCTTGCCGGACCTTCTCGCGCGTTTCTCGACTGATCCACGCGTCGCGGAGTCCGTGAGCCAAAACTAAATAGTCGTCAATCTCGTCATCGGTCGGCGACTCCTGCGGCTTGTTGAGGTTCTTCGACATGGCGTCCTTGATCTCTGAACGCCCTGCCCGACGCTCAAAACAAAAGCTGTTATGCTACTTGCTCGTTTGGGTTACCAACGGACGGTTTTTGCTGATGTACTCAGCAATCAAGACCCTGAGAAGAGAGGATGCGCTCAGTCCCTTACTCCGCGCGATTTCACCGAGGCGCGTAAAGTGCTTTGGGTCCGCTGTGAAGCATACGGGCTTTAAGTTCATATTAGCCTCTATCTATACAAACAATAGTCAGTTTTCTATAGAACCCAATATCCATAGGCTTTTGATGATGTGCCCACTTTTAGTGCAGTTTGCGGCGTGAATCACGCTGCCCTCATATTTCGCCGAACAAGCCCCTCCGATTGATTGCGCGTGCCGCTAGTCATGCCGCCCTCCGCTTCCGCGGCACCAAATTGTTTTGCGGCAGGGCGACAAGCCACGCCATCACCTCACCCTCGAAAAATCTCAAGTATTTCCCGACGCGGCGGCACGGCAGTGCGGTTGTCGTGTTTGAACGACTGCGGGTCTTCTCGTAGACGCTGCTCTTCGGAATTTGCAGCAAGTCTGCCACCTGCTGGACGGTCAGGATTTTCGGTGCCTGTCCCGTGACTGGGGTTGGTGTTGGCTGGGCGTTGCGTTTCATTGTTCCGTCTCCTTCGGTTTCATTGTTAACAAGCAAAGAATAGCGCTTGACTTTGTTGTTGTATACATGTAGGATTCTATGTGTCTAGCACACGGAGAAACGTGAAGGTTACCGAGACATTTCGAGACGCAGAGACTTTGGCGGAGTTTGCGAATCTGGAGCCGACAGATTCGGCGGCTGTCGCGTACTTTAGGAATAACTACCCCGACTTCGCGCCTAAAGAATGGTGGGACTATCCCTATCTGATCGACGGCATGCGCGTGCTTCGCCACGACGATGTCATCAAAATCGCCAAAAGTGATCCGAAATTCAAAACCAAGATAGAGAACAAGCTCGTGCAGCAGTGGCAACATGCGCAAGAGCAAATACAAAGAGCGTGGAAAGCAGGATTCAAATTCAAAAACATCTCGGAAGTTGAAATTCTGAAGTTGGTTTTCTGTGTGGACCGCCCCGGTCTGGCCTGGAATTCGTCACAGCTACTCTTGCCGGATGGGACTGTCTATGAACTAAACACCAAGCTATATTCCTTTCACAAAGCCGTGTTGTACCTACACCAACACCCCCGGCAGGCAAAGATTTGCAAAAAGTGCAGGAAGTATTTTGTACACGTTCATGGAAAACGGAAATTCTGTGAATATCCTGATCCCCGTGGTGAGACTTGCCGTCACAAAAACGACAACAAGAGAAGGTTGGATTACTACTACGAGACGGGCAAAAAGAAACGACAGGCAAAGACGAAGAAGGGCAGAGTGAGTGACGGGGGAAGGAAAGATACCACCCGCTAAACGGAGGAGCCGTGTCAAATTCCGACCAGAAAGAGAAGCAATACATTCTGCGGCCGGGCGTTTACATTTACCTTCGCGGCAGCTTTTGGATACTGCGGTATCGCATTCCCGTTGAAGTCAACGGCAAACGCCAACTCAGGGATCAGTATAAAAAGCTGGCGCGGCGTGAAGAATATAGTTCACCGCGCTCGGTTGAGCACCTAGCAAAACCTTACCTCGATTCCCTGCCGGGCAAGATGACGACGGCAGCCACCCAAACGGTTGCGACCTTTATCGAGCACACCTACTTTCCGCACGTCGAGCAAGAGAAGGTGTTGGCTCCAAGTACGATCTCAGGTTACCGACACATTTTCACCAAGCACCTAAAAAAGCGTCTCGGCAATACTGCTCTTTGCGATTTTTCAACAGCCACGGGGTACAAGCTACTGAATCAAATTTCCAAGGAAGCGAAGCTTTCCCGCACATCGTTGAAACACATCAAATGGTTTATGGCTGCGGTCTTCAAGCTCGCCAAAAACGTAGATGCTTACAGGGACGCGAATCCGATACCGGATGTCGAGATCCCGCAAGGACCCGAGGGTGCGGACACCCACGCGTACAGCCTGGAAGAAATTTGCACGATGTTGGCGGCCTTAACAGACCAACCACTGGCGAACGCCGTCGTTGCAACGGCGGCCTTCACTGGTTTGCGACGGTCTGAACTGCGCGGGTTGCGGTGGGAAGACCTGCGAGACAATCAGCTTCATGTGACGCGCACAGTCTGGAACGCAACAGTGCGGGACAAAACAAAGACGGCAGAGTCTAAAGCCCCGGTGCCGGTCCTGCCTGTTCTCGCACAATATCTTGAGGATCACCGAAATGGTTTCCCAGCCGATGGATTTATTTTCGCTGGTCAGAAACTTCAACGTCCCTTGAATCTTGCAAATCTAGCCCGCCGCATAATCGTTCCCGCGCTCAGGGAATCAGGTGTAAAATGTTGGACAGGCTGGCATGGGTTTCGACGCGGCTTGGCGACGAATCTCTATGAGCTTGGGATCGAAGAGTCAACGATCCAAGCGATTTTGCGCCATGCGGATGTCGAGACCACGCGCAAGCACTACATCAAAAAGAACGTTGTACCCGAGGCGTCAAAGGCGGCCATGAAGAAACTGGAGACGGTCTTCAAAACTATGCGAAAGTCGATTCATGCCGCGTCCGGTTTGGGTACAAACGTGGGTACAAAGCGAAGTCACAAAACGAAGAAATAGCCAATAAAACATTGGCGATGGTGAGCGTAGCTCAGTTGGTAGAGCATCGGTCTGTGGAACCGAGGGTCGTGGGTTCAAATCCCATCGCTCACCCCAGCTATCCTTTATGCTGCAACAACTTCCGAAGGAAGTTCGGTCTCTTTCTTATCCGAAAAGTCATAACAGAACGCCGGCGAGACGACAGCGGCTATGTTATTGATTTCACAGTCGGCCAGAGTTTTGGCGAACGACAGGAGTACGCACGACGCGAATTCTTGCGCTTGGTCAATTCGGCAACGAGAAGCCCATCAGCATTGTCACAAAAGTCTGAACTTCGCCCGCCTCCAAGACCATCCCGTACGGCAAGCTGAGTGATCCGCGAAAGCGCGTCTAAGGCTTCAGAGACTATTCAGGCGACGGCCAACACTAGCCGCAATTTCTCATACTAAATTGAAAAAGGCTGTTGCTTCATGGCATAACTCTTTTGTCCAGAAAGAAATCTTGCCAAGAAGGAGCAACAGCCTTATGACCACAGAGTGTAACCAGTTTGTC
>Ga0371490_1000172_pt1 | contig 59688 bp, 48 predicted proteins | sample MB2SIPfraction_FD_207959 | JGI IMG/M metagenome (GOLD analysis project Ga0371490, IMG submission 207959) | Lab enriched peat soil microbial communities from McLean, Ithaca, NY, United States - MB28FN SIP fraction | ecosystem: Environmental > Terrestrial > Soil > Wetlands > Peat | place: USA... | reverse complement strand
CGCCGCCCAACAGGCCGAAGTCGTTGACCGTGCGGCCCAGCTGGGAGTCGGCGGCATCGGGGCCCATCAGCACCGAGCGGAAGTACTCGCGCTCGGCCCGGTAGCCAGGCGTCTGGGCGTTGGCAAGATTGGTGGCCGCCATGTCCAGCGCTTGAGTTCGAGCCACCAGACCGGTCATTGCCGCATAGTATCCACTGTCCATCGCAGTCCCTCGTCGGACTGTCCGAAAACAGTGCAGTTCGAGGGCCGGAACGGAAGAGACGGCAATTAGAGAAGGTTAGGAATCGAAGAAGAGGGGAAACAGGAGGGAGATTGCAACCGGAAGGAGGCATAAACACGCCATTTTGCCCATCTGCGGCGGAAAAGGAAAAAGCCCGAAAGAGCTGCCCGGGTAGGCAAAGGCACCAACGGCGCCAGACTCTTTCAGGCTCTTAATCCATTCTCATCCGGGCGGCGCGCTCGAACAACTCGCTCCAGGCAGGCTGCGATCCGGACGCCTACTCGCTCCCGGTTCCAGAGCGGCGGAACAGACTCACTCGAAGCTCAACTCCTCGAAGCTCCAGATTGCCCGAAGCCCAGGTTACTGCATGCCGTCGCAGACGATGGTGACCTCGAAGGTCTCGCCATCGAAGGTATAGAGGTGGTGCAGCTGGAACTCGGGCGCCTGCACGTGCAGGTTGTAGTCGCGACCGGTGATGACGGCCGGAACCGAGAGGCCGCAGTTGGCGGAGAGTTCCGGCACCTTGCTCTTCCAGGCGCCGGCCAGCATGTTGCAGATCTCGCCGATGCCGTCCTTGACGGTGTCGTCAATCTCGGCAAACTCCATGCCGGTCATGCAGGCAGCAATCTTCAAGGCCGCCGGTCCGCCGGAGCGGAAGACGCAGGCACCGCTGAGCAGACCACCGAAGCCTACCACTGCCGTTACCGACTCTGGAACCGGGGCTGGAACCACTGTGGTGCGCTCGCAGCTGACACCCAGCATCAAGTGGAAGACCTCTTCCACACTCGCATCCAGGTTCCGGGGATCGGAGACCAGTTGCACGGATTCACGCAACGAAACTGACATTGGACGCTCCCTGTCTTGGTTGGCCGACCCGCGCCATTGCGCGATAGACCCCGAACGTACACCATTGAGCAACATTGAGGTCTCCTCCTCTAAGCGGCATGGACCAGAGGTAGAACCCGCTCCTTCACCTGCTCGGCGGTGAACGGTTTGCGGATGTACCCCTGAGCGCCTGCCTGGATGGCCTGCTTGACATGCTCCTCGCTGGACTCGGTGGTAATCATCACCACCGGCACGCCGGGAGCCAGGTTCTGCATCTTGATCTGACGGAGAAACTCCAAGCCGTCCATCGAGGGCATATTGATATCGGAAAGGATCAGATCGACCTGCTTTGCCTTCAGCAGATCAATACCTTCGGTTCCGCTACCAGCCTCATGAACCACCATCGGGTCAAGGCCCGCCTGACGCAGGGCACGCTCCACGATCTTCCGCATGACGGAAGAATCGTCCACAATCAAGGTACGAATCTCGCTCATCCCCAAGCTCCTCTGTTGTTTTGCCTATCGGCAGGACAACGGAAACCATGAGGCTTCCGTTGTGGGAATTGGGTTGGAAAAATCTAAATTAGAGGATCCTGGGTTCAGCTGGGGCGCACCGAGCAGATCACATCCTCGACCCCGTCCAGATCGGGCACGGGCGTCTGCTGTGCGCGGCGCCACATGCGCAGCCAGAGGCAGTCATGCACCCGCACAAGCTTGGCATCGACCGGCTTTACGCGCTCCAGCCGTTTGGCGATAGCCTGCACCAGCACCGGCTCGGAGGCCGCTTCCAGCAACTCCACAGAGGGGAAGCGCGCGCTCAGCAAGCGGGTGTGCGAGGGGCGGAAGTCGCTTTCGGGCACAATGCCGCTCTCGACCCGCAATCCCGTCATCCGTTCGACGGCCAGCGCCAGCACCGGATCGAGCCGGTCCTCGTAGCCGAGATAGAGAATTTTGCCCGCCGCCACGCGCAAGGGCAGCGCGCCGAAGGCATCGACAAACAGCCGCGGCACCACCGGGGTGAGCCCTTCGGCATCGTGAAACTCCATGCCCAGCACCGGGCAGGCCCACTGCAGGGCGATAGCGCGGGCGATCATCTGCTCGCTGATGCCCTGCTGGCGCATCAGCCAGTAGCCGATCCGCCCGCCGCCGGCCGCCTTCTGCGCGTCGACGGCGGCACGCAGTTGCTGCTGCGTGATCCAGCCCTTCTGCATCATCAGCAGACCCATCGGAATACGATGGCGATGGGTCTCGGTCGAGGAGCCCCGTCCATCCATCTCGCGGCCCAGCGCCGTGGCTATCATGGTGGCCGTGCACTCAGCCGAGCAGGTCCAGGCACCTTCGAAGATTGGCGCCGAGCGGCTACGCCAGAGCTTCATCCAGCCAGAACGGCAGGCGGGGTTGGCACAGTGTTCGAAGAGGGAGACGGAGCTGCGTGGACGCTCGGCCTCGGCCTGGCTGGTCCGCTCCACCTCGCGGGCCAGTTCCAGACGCTTGGCGTTGACGGCCTCCAACAGCGGAACACGACGGCGATCGAGACTCAGAACAGGCATCGGATGCTCTCCAGGCGTTTACGCGGCGCCGAGACTTCTGTGACGCGCAGGCCAAAGTTGCCGTTCACCAGCACCACATCACCGCGAGCCACAATCTTGTCGCCCACAATCAGGTCCACCGGATCCGAGACATGACGATCCAGCTGCACCACGTCGCCCGGGCCGAGCTCCAGCAGCTCACCGAGCGGCATCTCCCGGCAGCCGAAACGCAGCGAAGCTTCCAGCTCGACATCGAGCAACAACTCCAGACCAGGAGACAGCTGGGTCAGCGAAGTGTCGGTAGCAGCCGGCTCGGGCGGAGGCGCAGGCCGGGCCGCAGCAGCTGCGGCCTTGGCTTCGGCGGCGGGCTTCGCTTTCGGCTTCGGCGCCCGCACCTCATCCCGCACCATGATCTGCCAGCTGCGATCGCCAGTCTTCAACTGGAAGGTCTGCGAGACCTGGGCGGCGGCCGGAACCTCTTCGATGCCTTCCACCTTGCACTTCTTGCCGGTCTTGGCCAGCAGTTCGCCCGAGGCTGCCTCAAAGGTCTCCCGCAGCAGCTCCGCCCAGCCCTCTTTCTGATCCATTCCCTCGCCCAGCAGGGGCGTATCGAGAATCGAGTTCTCCAGAACAATCGTCAACCGACCCTGCTCGTCGCCCGAGATCGTGGCCACGAAGCCGAAGGTTCCCATGGCCGGCTTGGGGAGCGATTCTTCGAGTTTCGGCTCGCCAGCCAGAGCCTGGGCAAATAGATCGGTTGCTACCCGCGTCCAGCATTCAAAATAGTTGGTCATTGCGCACCCGCCTCAACGATTCCCTTTTGCAGCGCCGCAGCACGATGCGGACCGAGCCGCATGGGCCGTGCCGAGACCAGATCCTGACCGCCTACACGCCAGACCGGCGCGCTGTTGGCCGGTACATCCAGACGCAGGATCGAACCCGGCTCCAGCTTCTCAAGCACCCCGGCCGAGATGCGCACCGAGGGCAACTGGAGGGAGCAGCCGATTGGAATCTTCTTAGCCGCGGCCGCTATACGGGCGCGCGTATCGCCGGCGTGGCGGCGGCGGCGGGCCCAATCCGAGGTCAACCGACGCAGGATGGTGTTGGCCACCACCGCCGGGAAGGCCAGGTTCAACAGCCCCGAGCTGTGCGGCATGCGGATTTCAAAGCTCAGGCAGAGGGTCTTTTCGGTCACCGAGATGATGCGCGCCACCTGGGTCTGCATCTGGCGGCGCTCGAAGTTGAAGCTCAAGCCCACCTGCTGCCAGGCAGCGGTCAGCTCGCGGCAGATGATCTCAACCACCGAACCGAGGATCGACTCTTCGATGTCGGTGAGCTCGCGCAGGGGACCTTCCTTGCCGTCGCCGCCCAGAAGAAGATCGATGATCGGCGGCGCCAGGCCCAGATCGAGCTGCATGACCGAGAGCGCGCCCAGGGGCTCCAGACGCACCGAAGCCACGTAGCTGATCTCGGGGATGCGGAGCAGGAACTCGTTGAACTGGATCTGCTCGGCCGAGACCAGGTTGACCTGAAAACGGGTGCGCAACCAGGCGGCCAGATTGTGGGTCAGGTTGCGGGCAAACAGATCGTTCAGCATGCTGATGGCACGCAATTGATCGGTGGAAATCTGTCCGGCCGAAGAAAAGTTATAGGGTACGACGCGGGCCTTGACTTCAGCCCGACCCGATTCCGGCGATGCGCTGCGGGCCGCCTGAAATAGCGCGTCAATCTCATCTTGTTTGAGCGTCTTCTCGATCAATTTCTCTTCCCCTCCGCCTTGAGCGGTTTCAAAACAAACCAGCTCCGATCGATTGCCAACCCCGGACCGTCTGCGTTGAACAGACGATCCGGACTCTGCCATCGACTTCTGCTGTTGCAGTTCTGAGACCGATTTAAGGCGCTCTGCCCGTCTCTTTTCTTAGAGACTCCTCACCTGAGCTGCTACCGTGCCCCTGGCTAGGCTGTCCGGGCAGTGGCTACCGGTCTGCGTTCCGGCTGCGCTGCCCTTTGCGGGGGGTGCGGTTGCGATCGAAGACGCCGCGATCGGCCAGATCGCGGAGTGCGGAGCGAAGATGGGCAACCGCCGAGGCGTGGACCTGCGAGACGCGCGACTCGACAACACCCAGAGCCATGCCGATTTCGCGCATGGTCATCTCTTCGTAGTAGTAGAGGGTCATCACCAGCCGTTCCCGGTCGGGAAGGTGGGCGATGGCATCGGAAAGCCGGTCTTCGAGCTCGCCGCGGAGGCAGCGAAAGAGCGGATCTTCCTCTGGACGGCCGGGCACATAGGCCAGTTCCTCTTCGCCCGAGTCCTCATTGCGTTCCAGATGGAGGGTGCCGATCTCCAGGCCCTTCAGGTCGCCGAGCAGCTGCTGGTACTCCTCCAGCGGCAAACCCATCTCCTGAGCCACCTCGCCCTCGCCCGGGGCGTGGCCAATGCGCTGCGTGACCGCGCGAATAGCCTCTTCGACGGCGCGCCCCTTGCGGCGCAGCTCGCGGGGACTCCAGTCGAGCGTACGGAGGCTGTCGAGAATGGCGCCACGGATACGGAACTGGGCGTAGCTGCGGAACTGCACCTTTTTGGTGGGGTCGAACTTGGCAAAAGCGTCCATCAGGCCCACGACACCGGCCGAAACCAGGTCCTCGATGTCGACGTGCTGGGGCAGACGCTCATGGATTCGGCGTGCCAGGAAGCGCACGATGGGCAGATGCTCAAGCAGCACACGCTCCTGTTCGCCACTGAGTACCGGCGTCGGCATGGCCGCCGGTGGATAACCGGCTGCCGCCGCCATCCGGCGCGTGGGTCTCTGATTGTCTCTTGCGGCTGCGCTCTCCAAAGCCTTCTACCCCCTCGTCGCTAATTCCTCCGGGTCAGCCGCTCCGCCAGCCCGGGCCTTTCTAGATTCCTTGCGGGCCGGCTCTGCGCAGCCAACCCGGTTTCTTGCTTCTCCCGTTCCTCATCCTTCTCGATCCAGCCCTGCGCTTTCGCTATTTATTCCCTTTCAGCGAAGAGTGGCTACTGGCCTTAATCGGATATCGGCAGGAATCTCCCCGGCCGCTAGTACCGAAAGTCTCGGAAGTAACGGTTCCAGCCAGCGCTTGACGTAGTAGCGGGCCGGACTAGGACACAGGAGCACGGGAAGGGCCGTAGCCGATGCCGAGCCAATAAGTTGTCTCACAGAATCGGCCAATCTCCGGACCACCGGCGTGCCACCGGCACCGGTAGCGGAAGGCAGCCGGTTGGAAGCCTCCGGGGCCAGGGTGGACAGGATCTCTTCTTCGAGGCCGGCATCGAGAAGGAGTACCGGCAGCATGCCCTCGCCGTCGAGCAACGGGCGCACCAGACGGCGGCCCAGAGCCTGACGGGAGGCCTCGACCAGCGCCACCGTGCTCTTGTTGATGGGGGCCATCTCGACCAGAGCCTCGAGGACGGTGCCCAGATCGCGGATCGAAACCCGCTCGCGCAACAACTGCTCGAGCACGCGACCCACTTCGCCGAGCGAAAGCAGCTTCGGCACCAGCTCTTCCATGAGCTTGGGATGGCTTTCGTTGAGCGAATCGAGCAGCCGCTTGGTCTCGGCGCGGCCCAGCAGTTCCCAGGCATGCTGGCGGATCAGTTCGCCCAGATGGGTGGTAATGACGGTGACCGAGTCGACCACCGAGTAACCGGAGGCGATGGCCTGCTCTTCGAGGCCTGGCGAAATCCAGATGGCGGGAACGCCGAAGGCCGGCTCGCGGGTCTCCTTGCCGGCCAGCGGACGGCGGTTCGGGTCACCGGAGACAGCCAGCAGATGGTTGCCCTCGGTCTGCCAGCGGCCGATCTCGATGCCGCGAATGGAAAATACATACTCGCGGGGCTTGAGACGCAGGTTATCGGAGATATGCACGGGCGGCACCAGGAAGCCAAGCTCGCCCGACAGATGACGGCGCAGCGATCGGACCTTGTTCAGCAGCTGCCCGCCCTGCTTTTCATCCACCAGCGGAATCAGCTGGAAGCCGATCTCCAGGGTCAGATCCTCCAGCCGCATCAGGTTGGCTAGATCCGCGGCCTGCGAGACCTCAGTCTTCTTCTTTTCCGCAGCCTGGGCCTCAGGGGCCGGTGCGGCCACGGCCTGGGCGGACTTCAGACGCCGGCCGGCCAGGAACAGTGCCCCGGAGACCAGCAGGAAGGCAAACTTGGGCAGCCCCGGAATCAGGCACATGGCGCCGGTGACCAGGGAGGCGATATAGAGGGTCGAGGAGCGGCCAAAGAGCTGGGCGCGGATCTCGCCACCCAGCTGGCCGCTGGAGTTGGCGCGGGTGAGCGTGATGCCACCGGCAACCGAAACCAGGAGGGACGGAATTAGGGTGACCAGACCGTCGCCCACGGTGAGCACGGTATAGGTCTTGGCCGCGGTGCCCAGATCCACACCCTGCTGCAGGGTGCCGATCAACAGGCCGGCGACGATGTTGATGCCGGTGATCAGGATGGTGGCCAGCGAATCGCGCTGATTGAAGCGAGCCGCGCCGTCCATGGCGCCGTAGAACTCAGCCTCGCGGGCGATGGCCTGGCGGCGGCGGCGAGCCTCAACCTCATCGATCTGGCCGGCATTGAGGTCGGCATCGATGGCCATCTGCTTGCCGGGCAGGGCGTCCAGGGTGAAGCGGGCCGTCACTTCGGCGGTACGGACTGCGCCGTGGGAGACGACCAGGAACTGGATGGCGACCAGAGCAAGGAAGAGCACAAAGCCTACTACGTAGTTGCCGCCCACCACAAATTGGCCAAAGGCTTCGATCACTTTGCCGGCAGCCGCGGTTCCCTCCTGGCCATGCAGCAGAATGCGGCGGCTGGAGGCTATGTTCAGGGCCAGCCGGAAGAGGGTCAACAGAAGCAACAGGGTCGGAAAGACGCTCAGATCCACGGCGCGGCGGATCTGGATGGCGGTCAAAAAGACGACGCAACTGGCGGCCATCGAGATTGCGAGCAGCAGATCGAGAGCCGGCGCCGGCAGCGGCACCAGCATGACGAAGATCACGCTGATAGCGGCCAGGGGCAGCGCAAACTCGCGCAGACGGTCCAGAATCGTACGAGCGCCGGGAGCTCCGACGGCAAGGGCGGCGGTACTCATCCTCTACCTCCCATGGGGTTGGTGCCCGGCCATGAACGGCCCTGAGCAGCTTGAGCGCGCGCCTGAGCCTGGGCTTCAGCCTGACGGGCCCGGCGCTGACGCATCTCCTCCTCCACACGCTGGCGGTAGAGGTAGGCAAGAATGGCGGCGACTGCCGCGTATAGATCGGCAGGAATGGACTGGCCGACTTCGACCAGTTTGTAGAGCGAACGGGCCAGGGGCGGATTCTCGACGATCGGGACCCCGGCCCAGCGGGCTTCGGCCTTGATCTCCTCGGCCAGCAGATCGCGGCCCTTGGCCACCACGCGAGGGGCCTCCATGGTGCCGAAGTCAAAGCTCAGCGCCACGGCATAGTGGGTCGGGTTGGTCAGCACGACAGCCGCCTTGGAGACGTCTTCCTTCACCTTGCGGCGGCGCATCTGGCGCTGCAGGCTGCGGATGCGGCCACGAACTTCAGGGCTGCCTTCGGACTCCTTGAACTCCTCGCGCATCTCCTGCTTGCTCATCTTCAGGCGCGATTCGCGCTGCTGCCATTCAACCAGGAAGTCGACCGCCGACCATCCGAAGAGGATCCAGGCAGCGGCAACCAGCAGGCCGTAGATATCGTCGCCCAACTGCTGCAGCCGGACGATGGAAAACGGCGGCAGGGTGAGCTGGTGGGCGATGCGCTGCACCGCGAAGACACCGAGGAAGATTCCGGGGACGAGCGACTTGCCCATGCGCGCCGCAGAGCGCAGCGAGAACATGTTTTGCAGGTTTGTGACCGGGTTGAGCCGCTCAGGCTTGAAACCGATGGCGTTGGGGTGCATGCTGACGCCGCCGGTCTGCACAATAGCCACGCCGAGCGCGGCCAGGGCCACTGCGGCCATGACCACTGCAGGAGGCGCAAGCAGAGCTAGCGTCACACGGCGCAAGGCGATCAGCGTGGGGCCGATCTGCTCCGGCTCCCAGCGGGCAGGCGCACCGAGGGCCAGAAACTCGGCAAAGGCCGAGCGGAAGTGCTCCAGAATCCGTCCCCCCACCACGCCCAGAACGATCACTCCGGCCAGGGTTCCGGCCGCAGCCGTCAGTTCCCGGCTATGGAGGATATCGCCTTCCTCCCGGGCTTTGTCGCGCCGCCTTTGGGTTGCCTGTTCTGTACGCTCTCCGGGCATCGGTTATCCTCTCCCCCCGGGCAACGCCAGCAGGTGCTCGGCCATATCCAGCAGGCCGCTGAAACGGGCCTCGATGAAGCGCGGCCAGAGGGCCAGAGCGCCGATAAGCACCACAAATCCGGTAACGGTTTTAAGCGGCACGGTCAGGTTCATGACCGGCAGCTGGGGACTGAGCTTGCCCATTAGGCCTATCGAGATCTCCACCAGCATGGTGGCGGCCAGCACCGGCGCGGCCAGCTCCACCGCGGCCAGAAAGATGCCGCCGGCTGCGTTGACCAGAGCCATGGCGGTCTGGGGCGGCAGAGAGTAGCTGCCTAGGGGCACAACGTGGAAGCTGCGCACCAGCGAGGCCAGCAGGATCCGGTCGAGCCCGGCAGTGATGATGACCAGCGTGCCCATGGTCTGGAAGAGCTCGCCCATTAGCGGCGTCTGGATCTGGCTGGCCGGATCCATCAGGTTCACCAGCGAGTAGCTGAACTGCATGCCGGTGATCTGGCCAGCGAAGAGCAGCATCTCCTGCACCAGCACCAGCGAAAGGCCGTAGACCAGGCCCACAGCCAGCTCGCCGAGGATGGCCGTAAAGCCCAGCGTGACCTGGGAGCCGGGCAGCGTGGCAACGAGCGGGGCCAGAAGATAGGCGATGGCGCCGGCAAAGACCGCCTTGGTGCGGATGGGCAGCGCGGTGGCATTGAAGAAGGGCGCAAAGACGAAGATGCCGCTGACTCGAACCAGAGCCAGCGCCATCGCGCTCAGAAATGTCGCCCAATCCTGCATTGCTCTCCTAGCCCAGATACTTGTGCAGATCCACCAGCAGGTGGCGGGTGTAATCGGCCATGCGGCCCAGGAACCAGGGCATGCCGGCCATCAGAATGAGAACCACGGCGGCCAGACGCGGAACCGAGGTCAGAGACTGCTCCTGCAGGCTGGTCAAGGTCTGAATCAGGCTGAGCACAAAGCTGAGCACGGCAGTGAGAATCAGCACCGGAGCGGCCAAAATCATGGCTTCGCGCATCAGCTGGCGCATCAGTTCGGCAACAAGATCCGGGGTCACAGGCGTCTCCTTTCCAAGAAACTTTTCAGAAACTCTTCAGCAGCGAACCGGCCAGCAGATTCCAGCCGTCCACCATGACAAAAAGCAGAATCTTGAGCGGGGTGGAGACCACCACAGGCGGCAACTGGAACATGCCGATCGAGGTGGTGATGGAGGCCGTGACCATGTCAATCAACAGGAACGGCAGAAAGAGCACGGCGCCAATGGCGAATCCGGCCTTGAGCTCGGAGAGAATGTAGGAAGGGATCACGACCCGCATGGGCAGATCGTCCGGCTTGTCGGGCCGGGGAATTTGGCCGGCGGCGGTAAACAGCGCCAGATCCTTCTCCCGGGCGTAGCGCAGCATGAAGTGCTTGACAGGCTGGGCGCCGCGGTCAATGGCATCGATACCCGAGATCTGCCCGGCGCGGTAGGGTTCAACGGCCTGTTGATCCACCATGGTGAGAACCGGAGCCATCAGGAACCAGGTCATCATCAGCGCCAGACCCATCAGGGTCGGATTCGAGGGCGCGGTCTGGGTACCCAGCGCCTGACGCAGGAAGTGGAAGACCACCAGCAGACGCACCATCGGCGTCATGGCCATCAAAATGGCCGGCAACAGGGTGATCAGGGTCAGGACGAAGACGATCGTCCACGGCGTGGAGTCTGAGGGATGAAACTTGGCGTTCAGATCAGGAATCAGCGCGGGTGCTGCCAGCCAGAGAGCTACCATGAGACCCTCGGCGTGCGGAGATTGGCAGGCCGCTGGCTGCCCCCCTCGATGGGATAGAAGGCGGGAGTAGAGTCGGCCGAACAGGCAACCAGGAAGCGGCGCCCCTCGGCTTCCACCAGGGCCAGCGACTGACGCGGAGCCAGCGAGATGCGCTCAATCAGCTCCAGGCGCGGCTGTTGGCGGCGGCGACGGCCCTCAAATTTGGCGAGCAGCCATCCGGCCAGGCCACCGGGCTGCTGGCGTTGATTCGTTTCCCTGTTCACGTTGCCCAACATCGCTTTCTCCCCGATCACTTGTGCGGTTTACGGCAGCCGCGTAATGCGGACTGCCAACTCGCTCTCAATCACTTCAAATTCGCTCCAGGCCAGCTGCACGTCGGCCGCGGCCAGGGGTACATCGTCGCCGTTGTGCCACTGGGTCTCGATCAAGTGGCCGGGCTCGAGGGCCAGCAGCTGGCGGACGCGAAAGTCACGCACCGGAATGGCCACGTCCAGCTCGACCGGCAGCAACGCCACCGGACCCATGACTTCCAGGTCGTTCGGCTCCGGGCGCTCGTCCGGCTCGCCCAGCACCGGCACCAGCGCCTGTGCCTGCGCCGGGTTCTGAGCCCCATCCGCAATGCGCGGTGCAGCGGGCTTCTGGGCCGCGTTCGGAGCGGCACTGGCCACCACCGGAATCGGTGGCTGCGGCAGATTCGGAGACGGGATTTGCGGTGTGGATGCCATCGCCCGAAGATGTTGCAGGGTGGTGACCAGAATCGCTACAGGAGGATTAGAAACGGCTTAAGGAAGTGAACCGGGAGTTCTTGGTCTCTACCAATCCAACTGCCGGTAGGCGCTGGGTTCGCTGGCTGTTACACTGAGATGAACTCGTCCGGGGCTTCCCAAGCTACTGTCCGGACGAGCGAAACCAGCGCGAAAGAGGTTCAGGATCATGCCGGAAATGAAGGAAAACACGCCTTTTACGTCAACCAGCCTGCGGCTCAAAATTGGCCTGGCAGAGATGCTGAAGGGCGGCGTCATCATGGACGTGATGAACGTCGAGCAGGCGCGGATTGCTGAAGAAGCAGGCGCGGCCTCGGTGATGGCTCTGGAACGGGTGCCGGCGATGATTCGTGCCGAGGGCGGCGTGGCCCGCATGGCCAAGCCCGGCCTGATCAAGGAGATCATGGCAGCGGTCTCGATTCCGGTGATGGCCAAGGCGCGGATCGGGCACTTTGCCGAGGCGCAGATCCTGCAGGAGATCGGTGTGGACTACATCGACGAGAGCGAGGTTCTGACCCCGGCCGACGAAGCGCATCACATTGACAAACATGCTTTTACCACTCCTTTTGTGTGCGGGGCGCGCAACCTGGGCGAGGCCCTGCGGCGGATTGCCGAGGGCGCGGCTATGATCCGCACCAAAGGCGAGGCCGGCACCGGCGACGTGGTGCACGCCGTGCAGCATATGCGCCAGATTATAAAAGAGATGCGTCAGCTGACCGTGCTCAGCGAGCAGGAGCTGTACGCGGCAGCCAAGGAGCATCAGGCCCCCTATGAGCTGGTACGCATGGTGGCCCAAACCGGCAAACTGCCGGTGCCGAACTTCTCGGCGGGCGGCATTGCCACCCCGGCCGACGCGGCGCTGATGATGCAATTGGGCGCCGAGGCAATCTTTGTGGGTTCGGGCATCTTCATGAAGGAGCGTGCCACCCCGCTCGATGTGGAGCACGATGCGGCCGAACGCGCCGAGGCCGTCTCCCGCGCCAAGGCCATCGTGCAAGCCACCACCCACTACAACGACCCGAAGATTCTGGCCGAGGTGAGCGAGCAGGTGACCGGCACCATGAAGGGCCTGGCCGCAGCCGCCATCGAAGAGAAGGATCAGCTGCAAACAAGAGGCTGGTAGCCACCTGCCGCCTGCGGTGGGGCCAATCGCTCGCTTCGCTCGCCGAAGCTTGCTGGACCGGCTGAGTTCAGGTTCGGGAGCTTTTGTGGTCGGATGCATGTAAGTCGTTTAAGATCAATTTTTTCTGAGCTGTTTTTCTGAGCCCGGATTCCGCATCGGCCCATTGACCGCAAGGTTGGACCGAGGTGGGGACGGGCTCAGAACGCATCGAAAGCTGTTAGCGCAAAGATTAGAAGACACAAAGGAGCATCAGGTTGACGGAGAAAGCTGCCCCGATCCGGATCGGCGTCCTTGCCATTCAGGGAGACTACCTGGCCCACGCCCAGGCGCTGGCCAGCTGCGGCGCTCTGCCGGTGGAGGTGCGAAAACCGGACGAACTGGAGGGGCTGGACGGATTGGTGCTGCCCGGCGGCGAGTCGACCACCATGCTCAAGTTCTTAGAGAAGAATGGTTTCTTTGAGGCACTGCGGGATTACTGCGCGCACAAGCCCGTCTTCGGCACCTGCGCCGGAGCGATTCTGCTGGCCCGGGAGGTCCGTCACCCTGCGCAGCGGTCTCTGGGACTGCTGGACGCCATCGTAGAACGCAACGCTTATGGGCGGCAGATCGACTCCTCGATTCTGACGGCCGAGACCGCGCTCCCTGGCGGTCCGCTGGAGATGGTTTTCATCCGTGCGCCACGTTTTGTGCAGGTGGGTCCCACAATCGATGTACTGGCTCGACGCGATCAGGCGCCGGTTCTGGTGCGGCAGGGCAAGGTTCTGGCCGCTACTTTCCATCCGGAGCTGTCGGCAGACAACCGGGTGCATAGGCTGTTCGTGGAAATAGTAAGAGGTCTCTAAGAATTCACGGCTTGGCGCAGCGCATAACGATCCGACGGCCGAAAGACGCAGGTTCCTGAAGTCACCACGGCCCACGCCTTCTCTGCGGATAATTCCTGCGACTTTCCCCGCTCCGGGGTACTCTCTTTGTTGACGGAGGCTTCCGCATGCCCGCCAGTTCCACGCCCGCGCCGCCTCGCTCCCGCCCGATACAACCGAGCCAGGGCGGAGTTCCGCCCAAAGACCGGTTGCCGCGCGGTGGAGGGGGAGAAGGAGGCGACGGCAACCCGGAGCACGGAAAAGGACCCAGGGAAGCACTGCACCGGTTCCGGAGTGTTCTCACAATTGGGATTCTGAGCGACCAGATTCTGTTTGTGGTGCTGGCGGTTCTGTTCTTCGCGCGCAAGGGTTCCACGCATCTGGATCTGCGGACTCTGCATCAGGTTTCCGACTGGGTGCCGATCCATTTGCCAGCCATTCTTTACCTGAATACCCTGGTTCTCATTCTGAGCAGCGCGACCATGGAACGGGCGCGCTGGCACATCTTCCGCGAGATCGATGTCTTGGAAGAATGGCTGGGGCTGGGCACACCGGCTTTGACGGCGAGCCGCCGCTGGCTGGCAGCTTCCGCGACGCTGGGAGGGCTGTTTCTGGCCGGACAGTGGCAGGCCTGGCGCGTGCTGACGGCTCAGGGAATCGGCTTTGGACAGGAGACGACGCCGGCCGCCTACTTTTTCTACCTGATGACCGGACTGCATGCGCTGCATCTGGTGGCAGGCCTGGGAGCGGTTCTATTCTGCCTGGCCGCACTCGGTTTTCTGAGCCGGGTGGAGACACGCCAGATTGCCATCGATGGCGCGGCATGGTTCTGGCATGCCATGGGGCTGACCTGGCTGGTGCTGTTCGCGATTCTCCGCTTGGGACAGTAAGCAGGCATAAAAAAGGCCAGCGCAGAAGCACCGGCCGCTCCCCCATCCTGGAGAATTAACTAGGAACCTTGAATGCCGAACCTCGCCAGGATACGGCTGCCGATAGACTTAACCTCCGGACACTCCAGATAGATCTGGCGGTTCAGAGCCATAAGCAGCTGGATGGCTTCCAATTGGCTGTCGAGGCTGGCCTGCGAACAACCTTCGTACACGAATTCATCGGTGAGGTATTCGATCGCGTGGCCAAGAAGCTCCAGGGCCCGGCCAGCATTGCGGTCAATGCGACGGCGCCGGGGTAGCGCCGAATCCAGAGTCACCGCCGAATTGAGTTCACTCGTCATGGAAAAGCTCACAGGTGGTGAGACGCTTTGCATCATCGGAAGTACCCTCCCCTTCCGCATCGGCACAGCGTTCTGATCGATTAGATCACGAATGGGCAGGATTCGGATTGGACTTTTGATTGCCCTGTGCAGAATTGGGAACTCTTATGATTCGGCCCACCCCTTTAAGAATTTCTTCACCTCAGAATCGTAACCCGCAGCAAGATCATTCTCTGCAATTCCGGGCTGAGGAAGAGCGGGCCCAATGGTTGCGGCGGCCCAGCAGTGCTTCTATAAGAAGCTGTCTAGAAACTACCTGCATTGAAGGGGACGGGCTTCAGCCCGTCCATTCAGAGCGACCTGGATCTCCGGCTTTAGCCGCCGAGGGAAGGCAAACTACCCTAAAGCCTCCCTCAGGGGCTAAAGCCCATCCGGTTTCTGCTGTTGATGTACGAGCTAAAGCTCGTACCCTTCAACCAAACCGAGTATCTAGACAGTTTCTAAGTTCTTTTTTCGTCGAATGTTGCCCAGATTTTCCGGGAACTCGAGCGCAGCCCGCCACCCCCTCCTTGACTCGCGGAGTCCGAAAACCTAAGCTCAGAAAGTAACCTGAAGAATCCGCGACGGGCACCAGTTTTCTTGTTTCGGGAGCTTCGTGCGGCTGGAGTTTCCGGAAAGGGCGGCGATGGTCCCCTATCATTGGCAATATTTACCGCTGTTCCTGCAGATCCTGGCGGCCTTCGGGCTGGGCGCGGGAATGGTTCTGGCCTCCTGGTTTGTGGGCCGGCACCGCAACACCAAAGTCAAGCTGGACACCTATGAATGCGGCATTCTGTCGGTGGGCGATGCCCGCGGACGGTTGAGCGTGCGCTTCTACCTGGTGGCCGTGCTGTTCATCCTGTTCGATGTGGAAGCAGTCTTCATGATGCCCTGGGCGGTGATCTATACCCGCCTGCCCAAGATCACCGGCTCCCCGCTCTTCGGTTTCTGGGAGATGGTGGTTTATCTGGGCTTTGTGGCCGTGGGGCTCTACTATATTGTGCGCAAGGGCATCCTGAACTGGAGCCAGGACAAGGCGGACCTGTAGCGATGGCTGAGGCATTGTGTACCCAACTTGAAGGCAGGCAGGCCGTGGTAGACACCATGGCTGAGCATGCCGCCGTGAAGGCGATTCTGGGCTGGAAGGCCGAGGCTTTGACGGATGCGAAGTTCGACCGCGGCGAGCTGACCCTGACCATTGCAGCCGGCGAGATTGTGGCCGCCACCGAGGCGCTGCGCGCGGCCGGCTACAACTACTTTGAAGACATGACGGCGGTGGACTGGTTCCCGGCCTCGCCACGCTTCCAGCTGAGTTACCATTTTGTTTCGCACGGCCTGAAGGAACGCGTCCGGCTGCGGGCGTTTGTGGATGGCGACGAGCCCTCGCTTGCCTCGATCACCCCGGCCTGGCCTTCGGCCAACTACTATGAGCGCGAGGTCTTTGACCTGTTCGGCATCCTCTTTGAGGGCCATCCGAACCTGCGCCGCATCATGCTGCCCGACGAGTGGCAGGGCTACCCGTTGCGCAAGGACTACCCGGTGGAGGGATACCGCTAATGCCGGATACGATTGGAACCCCTATTCTGGCAGCGCCTCACGCCGAAGGCTCGTCTGAGCAGCACATGGTCATCAATATGGGCCCGCAGCATCCGGCCACGCACGGCGTGCTGCGCCTGGTGCTGGAGCTGGACGGCGAAATTGTGATCCGCATCTATCCCGAGATCGGCTATCTGCATACCGGCATCGAGAAGACCTGCGAGGCCAAGTTCTACCATCAGGTGGTGCCGCTGACGGACCGCGTCAACTATCTGGACCCGCTGGCCAACAACCTTTGCTACGCGCTGGCGGTGGAAAAGCTGCTGCAGTTGGAGATTCCGGAGAAGGGGCAGTGGCTGCGCGTGGTGCTGGCCGAGCTGAGCCGGTTGAACTCGCACCTGATCTGGCTGGGCACGCACGCCATGGACATTGGCGCGCTGACCATCTTCCTGTATTGCTGGCGCGAACGCGAAGAGATTCTGCGCATCTTCGAGGGTCTGGCCGGCCAGCGCATGATGACCAGCTACATCCGCGTGGGCGGCGTAAGCATGGAACCGCCGATCGACTTCTTCAGCCGCGTGCAGCAGTTCATCAACATCCTGCCGGAGCGGATCGACGAATATTCGAACCTGCTCACGGGCAACCCGATCTTCCGCAAGCGTCTCGAAGGGGTGGGCAGAATCTCAGGCGCGGATGCTGCGGCGCTGGGCGTCAGCGGTCCGCCGCTGCGGGCTTCGGGCGTGGACTTCGATCTGCGCCGCGATATGCCCTACTCCAGCTACGAAAAGTTCCAGTTCCACGTGCCGATTGCGACTGCCGGCGATTGCTGGGCCCGGTATGAGGTGCGTTTGATCGAGATGCGGGAGAGCATCAAGATTATCCAGCAGGCCTTGGACGGCATGCCGGAGGGCGCGGTAACAGCCGAGGCGCCAAAGATCGTGCTGCCGGATCGCGAAAAGATGAAGACCCAGATGGAGGCGTTGATCCATCACTTCAAGATCGTGACCGAAGGTTTTGCGGTGCCCAGGGGCGAGGTTTATCAGGGCATTGAATGCGGCCACGGGCAGATGGGCTACTATGTGGTGTCGGACGGTTCGGCCAAGCCCTGGCGCGTACACATGCGCTACCCATCGTTTGCTACGCTGCAGGCGCTGGAAGCGATGTGCAAGGGGCAGATGATTGCCGATGTGGTAGCGGTGATCGGCTCGATCGACATTGTGCTGGGAGAGATTGACCGGTAGGGACTAGATGCTAGGTTCTAGGTGCTGGGAGATGGAAGCTGAGAGCCAAGAGCTTGGTAACGAGGGAAAGCGGATTGCAACCAGCTGAACAGAGCAACATTTCCGATCGGCTGTTTCCCGAACTTTGGATCTCCTTGGCTTCCCTGCTCCGCAGCTATACAGCGTTGCACGGATTGAGCGGCAACCGGCAGGCAGCGGTGGTAGCCACGGAGGACCGGATTGTAGCGAGCCACGGAGAACGATGGCTCCGATTGACGAGGACAGGCGCGACGATCCTGTGGGAACAAAGCAATGGGGTCCGCGGCGAGATGGAACTGACACCGGCCGGAAGACTACGCGGCCCGGAGGTCGAGGAAGAAATGGATATGGTGGCTGAATCGTGGGCGCGGGAGTTGATGGGATGAGTTCGGAGACAATGACCGTATTTTCGCCCCAGTTGGCGGCGCGCTTTGATGCGCTGGTCCAGAAGTATCCTGTGAAGCGCTCCGCGCTAGTCCCTATGCTGCTCTATGCGCAGGATGAGGTGGGCTATCTGTCGGACGCGGTGATTGCCGAGGTGGCCGAGCGCATCGGCATTACCCAGCTCGACGTGCGCAACGTGGCCACTTACTATTCGATGCTGCGCTTCAAGCCGGTGGGCAAATATCACATCCAGGTGTGCACCAACATCAGCTGCATGTTGCGCGGCGCGTATCCGCTCTACGAGCGCTTCCAGGACGAGCTGGGCGTGGGGCCGAAGGGTACAACACCCGATGGCCTGTTTTCGCTGGAAGAGGTCGAGTGCATCGGCGCCTGCTCCTGGGCTCCGGCCATCCAGGTGAACTATGAGTTCCACGACGAATTGAAGCCCGATCTGGTGCCCGGCCTGCTGGCCAGCTATCGCACCAAGGACGCCTCCAAGGAGGGAGAAAAGAATGCCTAGACTGGTCTCCCATCCGGACGAGGTCAAGATTGTCTCCAAGCGCTTTGGTCAGGGCGCGGCCGAGATCGACAAGTACATCGAGCTCGGCGGCTATCGGTCGGTGCGCACCTGCATCGAGAAGGGCCCGGAGTGGATCATCGAGACCATGAAGGCCTCGGGGTTGCGCGGCCGCGGCGGCGCGGGCTTCCCCACCGGCATGAAGTGGTCCTTTGTGCCCAAGCAGTCGGCCAAGCCGAAGTATGTGCTGGTGAACGGCGACGAGAGCGAGCCGGGCACCTGCAAGGACCATCTGATCTTCCTGCACGATCCGCACACCATTATTGAAGGCACCATCATTGCCGGGCTTGCGATCGGCGCCAAGATGGGCTTCATCTATCTGCGCGGCGAGTACCGCTATTTGCTGGAGATCATGGAAAAGGCCGTTGCCGATGCCTACGAAAAGGGCTTCCTGGGCAAGAACATCTTCGGCTCGGAGCAGGAGTTTGAGATCGTCACCCAGACCGGCGCGGGCGCCTACGAAGTGGGCGAAGAGTCGGCGCTGATGGAATCGCTCGAAGGCAAGCGCGGCGTGCCGCGCATCAAACCGCCCTTCCCTGCGGTAGTAGGTCTCTATGGCGGCCCCACGATCATCAACAATGCAGAAACGATTGCCACGGTTCCGCACATTATTGCCATGGGCGGCGAGGCCTTTGCCGCGGTGGGTTCTCCGCGCAATGGCGGCACGCGTTTGTTTGGCATCAGCGGCCATGTGGAGCGGCCCGGTGTGTACGAATTGCCGATGGGCTACAACCTGAAGAAGCTGATCTACGAGGTAGCCGGCGGCGTACGCGGCGGACGGAAACTCAAAGCCGTTGTCCCGGGCGGATCTTCGACTCCGGTGCTGTTGCCTGACGAGATCGACATCGGCCTGGACTTCGATCAGGTGGGCAAAGCGGGTTCCATGATGGGCTCGGCCGGCGTGGTGGTCATCGACGACCAGACCTGCATGGTGGAATTCGCGCTGCGCACCGTCAAGTTCTATCAGCATGAGAGCTGCGGCTGGTGCATTCCCTGCCGTGAAGGAACCGATTGGCTGAAGAAGTCGCTGACGCGCTTCCATGCGGGCTTTGGCGAGATGAGCGACATCAATACCATTCAGTACATTGCCGAGAACATGCTGGGCCGCACCTTCTGCCCGCTGGGGGACGCGGCGGCGATGCCCACCATCGCATTCGTCAAAAAATTCCGCAAGGAATTTGAAGATCATCTGAACGGAAAACCCTGTCCGTTCGCAAAGCACATGGAAGTAGCCGTACTGTAAGAGAGGCTCTGGAGACGAATGGCAGACGTAACTTTCACAGTCGATGGCAAGCTTCTCACCGCGCCGGCCGGCACGTTGCTGATCGATGCCTGCCGCAAGGCGGGCATTGAGATTCCGGCCTTCTGCTACTATCCCGGCCTGAGCCTGCAGGCGGCCTGCCGCATGTGCGTTGTGCGCCAGGAAAAGGTGGGCAAGCTGCAGACGGCCTGCACCACCACCGTTGCCGAAGGACAGATCTTCTACACCGATACGGCGGAGATCCATCAGGCGCGTAAAGCCACCTTGCAACTGCTGCTCGCCAACCATCCGCTGGATTGTCCGGTGTGCGATGCCGGCGGCGAGTGCGAACTGCAGGACATGACCTTTAAGTACGGCGCGGGCGAAAGCCTCTACACCGATGCCAAGAACCATCGCGAAGAGCAGCAGTGGTCGCCTGCGGTGTACTACGACCGGCCGCGCTGCATTCTTTGCTATCGCTGCGTGCGCGTGTGCGGCGAAGGCATGGATGTGTGGGCGCTAGGCATTCAGAATCGCGGCTCCAGTGCGGTGATTGCGCCCAACATGGGCGATCATCTGGACTGCGAGCAGTGCGGCATGTGCATCGACATCTGCCCGGTGGGCGCGTTGACTTCGGGCAGCTATCGCTACAAGACCCGCCCGTGGGAGATGAATCACGTTTCCACTGCCTGCGCGCATTGCGCCGATGGCTGCAAGGTGACGCTGGGTGTGCGCCAGACCGCGGATGGCGCGGAGATTGTGCGCGCCGACAATCGCGACCGAAGCGGGTTGAACAACGACTTCCTGTGCGGCAAGGGCCGCTTTGGCTTTGACTTTGTGCACAGCGAGAAGCGTTTGCAGACGCCGCTGGTACGCAATGCCCAGGGCCGGCTCGAGCCCGCAACCTGGGAGCAGGCGCTGCGCCTGGCGGGATCGAAGCTGAAGGAAGTCCGCGACAGCAAAGGTGGCGCGGCCATCGGCGTCATCGGCTCCAAGCGCACCACCAACGAAGAGAACTACCTGCTACAGAAGCTGGCGCGCACGGTGCTGGGAACCAACAACATCGACCACGAGCGGGTGACGGATTACGCGGGCTTTGCCGCGGCCCTGGCCGGACATGCGGATCGCACTGCCAGCTTGACCGATATAGCATCGGCTCCGGCGGTGCTGCTGGTGGGCGGCAATCCGACCGAAGAGAATCCGCTGCTGGCGTGGACGCTGCGTACGGCGGTTCGGCTGCAGCATGCGCACCTCTACGTGGCCAACGAGAAGGCCATCAAGCTGGAGCGGCAGGCCAAGGCCTCGGCGCAGATCTCTGCAGCCGATCTGGCGGCAGCGCTCATGGGTGGCCAGTCGGAGTTTGCCAAGGCTGTGGCGAGCGAAGCGTCGCTCGTGGTGGTCCTCAGCAACGCGGTCTCCGGCAAGGCGCTCAGCGATCTTGTCGCGTGGGGTCTGAAGCGCGAGAAGGTGAAGTTTGCGCTGGTGGGCGATGAGGCCAATGCGCGCGGCACGGCCGATCTGGGCGTTTCGCCGGATCTTCTGCCGGGTTACACACCGGTGGCGAACCCCGGAGCATTTGCTGAGTATAAGAACCTGCCTGCGGCGAAGGGCAAGAGCTATGCGGAGATGATTGCTTCCCCCTGCGAACTCGGCGCGCTGCTCATCGTCGGCGCCAATCCGTTGGTTGGTGTGGACGCAGCGGCAATCAAGAACACCTTTGTGGTGGTCTCCGATCTCTTCCTGACCGAGACCGCGGAACGGGCCGACGTGGTTTTGCCCGCAGCCAGCCTTTACGAAAAATCTGGCACCGTGACCAGCGCCTACGGCGATATGCAGTTGGTTCGCAAGGGCGCCGACATTGCCGGTGTGAAGACGGACTTCGAGATTCTGGTCCGTCTTGCCGATACCATGGGCGCCAACGTCAAGACCTTAGTCCCCTTCGGCAAGGGCACGGCGGCCGATCTGGGTCAGTCGCGCGGCGCGCAGGCTGGAGAGGCCGACCGCCACGCGGTGTGGCTCAAGGCCAACAACCTCGAACCGCGGGTGAGCCCCTTCGATCCGCTGGCGGTGCTGGACGAGATCGAGCGTCTGGTCCCGGGTTACAAGCTGGACCGGTTGAATCTGTTCGCAGGCAATGCCACGCAGGCCAACGCCGCGCCAGCCGCTGGTTTTGTGCCGCTAGCGGCGCTGACCGCAACCACGCACAACACCCTGTTCACCTCCGGCACGATCGGCAAGTACAGCTCCGCGCTTGAGGCCATCAAGAACCATCAGGCAAGCGCGGCGGAAGCGGTTACGCGCTAAGTTCAACCCGCTCCAGCACGGCTGGGCGGCAACAGCAAGCAGAGAAAAGGCTGAAGGCAAGTGACGATTCTCGAATTCATTCTCTGGAGCCTGCTCAAGGTCGCGGTGGTGACTGTGGTGATGCTGCTGGGCATTGCCTACACCGTGCTGCTCGAGCGCAAACTGGTTGGCCGCATCCAGAACCGCTGGGGGCCCAATCGCGTGGGTCCGTTCGGATTGCTGCAGCCGCTGGTGGACGGCGCCAAATCGTTCCTTAAGGAAGATCTGGTTCCGCAGGGCGTGTACAAGCCGCTGTATCTGCTGGCTCCGATCCTCTCGCTGGGCTGCGCGCTCATCTCAATCAGCGTAGTGCCGTTTGGCGAGCCCAAGATCGGGCCCAAGGGCCTGGACCTGTTCTCGATCTCCAACGTCAATATCGGCCTTCTGGTGATTCTGGGCGTGACGTCGATGGGCGTGTACGGCATTGCGCTAGCCGGATGGTCGTCGAACAACAAGTACTCGCTGCTGGGCGCGTTGCGCGCTTCCGCACAGCTGGTGAGCTATGAGCTGGCGCTCGGGTTGTCGCTGGTGGGCGTGGTGATGCGCGCCGGATCGCTGAATCTGCGGGTCATCGTCGAGCAGCAATCGAAGCTCGGCATCGCCTCCTGGAATATTTTTGGTGGATTTCAATTTGTTGCTTTCTTCATCTACCTGATCGCGGCCTTTGCGGAGACCAACCGCTCGCCCTTCGATCTGGTGGAAGCGGAGAGCGAACTGGCCGGCGGCTACAACATCGAGTACAGCTCCATGAAGTTCGCTATGTTCTTCATGGCCGAGTACGGCAACATGATCAACGTGGGCTGCGTGGCCACGCTGTTGTTCCTGGGTGGATGGACAAGCCCCTTCGGCGACCTGATCTCACCGCCGCAGAACATCCTGGCGCACGCGCTGTTCCCGATCATGTGGTTTGTGCTCAAGGTCTTCTGCTTCCTTTGCCTCTACGTCTGGGTGCGGGGCACGTTGCCGCGCTTCCGCTACGATCAACTGATGAATTTTGGATGGAAGTGGCTGCTGCCTATTGCCATCCTGAACATCGTTGCCACAAGCCTCTGGCTTGCTTACCGCTAGGGTACGATGCACCTGATTGTCTTCATCCTCTTCGCCGTCTTCTGCCTGGCCGGGGCCGTGAATCTGCTTTTGCAGACGCATCCCATCAACAGCGCCTTGTCGCTGATTGTGGTGATGACTTCGCTGGCGGTTCTCTACCTTCTGCTGGGCGCAGAGTTCCTTGCGGCTGCGCAGGTGATCGTGTACTCCGGCGCCATCATGGTGCTGTTCACCTTCGTGGTCATGCTGCTGAACGCCGGCCGCGAAGAACGAACCCTGGGCTCGAAGGCCGCCAAGCGCATCGGCTTCCCTGCCGTGGTGGTGATTCTGGGCGTGCTGTCCACACTGGTGCTGCACGTGGAAGGGCTGGGCAATGCCGGTCCGGACAACCCGATCACGACCACGGAAGACTTGAGCCGGGTGCTCTTCCACGAGTTGCTCCTGCCCTTCGAGGTCACCTCGGTGCTGATCCTGATCGCGATTCTGGGCGCGGTGGCGCTGGCCCGCAAGGGCCATGGCGATCATGAGCCCGACAACAAATCAGCGCAGGAAGGGACGGTGGCCAAGTGAACTTTCTTCTAACCTCTCAAGTGCCGCTGTCGTGGTTCCTGGTGCTCAGCGCGGTGCTGTTTGTGCTGGGCATTGTAGGCTTTTTGATCAAGCGCAACCTGATCACCGTCTTTATGTCCATTGAGCTCATGCTCAACGCCGTGAACCTCTCCTTTGTGACCTTCGCCTGCCAGTGGCATGCGGTGAAGGGGCAGATCTTTGTATTCTTCGTCATGATGGTTGCCGCGGCGGAAGCTGCCGTGGGATTGGCCATCATCATTGCTATCTTCCGCGTCCGTGCAACCCTGGCCGTCGACCGTATCGACTTGATGAAACTATGATTTTTTCTTGGCTTTTGATCATTCCGTTGCTTCCGTTCGCAGGCTTCCTGATCAACGGCCTGCTGGGACGGCGTTTGCCCAAATGGCTGGTGACAACGGTGGCGCTGCTGGCACCGCTGGCCTCGTTCGTAGTGGTGGCGAATGCCGCGCGTGCGGTCTTTGGCGCAAGGCTGGCTCTGCCCTATACGGAAACCTGCCCCTTCCCATGGATCGACGTGGCCGGCCTGCATGTGGACTTCAGCTTTGTGCTCGATCAGCTCTCGCTGGTCATGCTGCTGATGGTCACCGGCGTCGGCTTCCTCATCCACATCTACTCGGTGGGCTACATGGCTCACGAGGAAGGCTACGCACGCTACTTCAGCTACCTGAACCTGTTCCTGTTCTTCATGACGGTTCTGGTGCTGGCCGGCAACGCGTTGCTGATGTTCGTGGGTTGGGAAGGCGTGGGTCTGGCGTCGTACCTGCTGATCGGCTTCTATTTCACCAAGGACTCGGCCGCCAACGCGGGCAAAAAGGCCTTCATCGTCAACCGCATTGGCGATGTCGGCTTCCTGATCGCAATGTTTTTCCTGGTTGCGAACTTCGGCACGCTCAGCTTTGCTGAGATTTCAGCCAGGATCGCATCGAGCCCGGGGATTTCCAGCTGCCTTCTCACCACCATCGCACTCTGCCTGCTGCTGGGTGCAACCGGCAAGAGCGCGCAACTTCCCCTCTACATCTGGCTGCCGGACGCCATGGAAGGACCGACGCCGGTCTCCGCCCTGATCCACGCAGCCACCATGGTGACCGCGGGCGTTTACATGATGGCCCGCACCCATGTGCTCTTCGATCACTCGCCCACAGCCCTCACCGTGGTTGCGATTGTGGGCGCGGCCACCGCGCTGTTCGCTGCGACCATGGGCCTAGCGCAGAACGACATCAAGCGCGTGCTGGCCTACTCCACCATCTCGCAGTTGGGCTACATGTTCCTGGCCTGCGGCGTGGCGGCGTACTCGGCGGGCATCTTCCACCTGATGACCCACGCCTTCTTCAAGGCGCTCTTGTTCCTGGCTGCGGGCTCGGTGATTCACGGCCTGGGCGGCGAGCAGGATCTGCGCAAGATGGGCGGGCTGTGGAAGAAGCTGCCGGTCACCTTTGCGGTGACAACCGTTGGCGTCTTCGCCATTGCGGGCTTCTTCCCACTGGCTGGCTTCTTCAGCAAGGACGCGATTCTCTACGCTGCCTTCCTGCATGCGCCTTATGGCATCGTGCTGTGGGCGGTGGGCGCACTGACCGCGCTGATCACCTCCATCTACATGTTCCGACTCTGGTACATGACCTTCCTGGGCAAGCCGCGCAGCGAAGGCGTACACGCGCACGAAAGCCCCTGGTCGATGCTGGGACCGCTGGTGGTGCTGGCGCTTCTCTCCATCGTAGGCGGATGGGTCGGCATTGAGCGCTTTGGCGCGTTCCTGGCTCCGGCAACCGGCACGCTGCACCTGGAGTCTTCCATTCCTAATCTGGAGCTGACGCTGAGCGTGGTGGCGGTGGCGATTGCCCTGCTCGGCCTGCTCGTCGCGCACTTCTTCTACAGCACCAAGCCGCAAGCGCCGGAGAAGCTGGCGACCACTCTCGGTCCGGTGTATCAGCTGGTCGCGAACAAGTACTACGTGGATGAGATCTACGCCGCGCTCATCGTCAAGCCACTGCTGGCCATCTCGCGCTTCTTCCTCGAGTGGGTTGTAGACGCGGCGATTCTGGGTGGACTGACCTGGTTATTGGCAGGCGTGGCAAACTTCACGGGCGCAATCCTGCAAAAGTGGCAATCGGGCAACCTGCGCAGCTATGCAGGCTGGCTGGCCGGAGGCGCGGCAGTGATGCTCGTCTTTGTCATGGTGCCGTGGGACTTCATCGGCGCTCTCTTTCATATCCTTCTGAAAGCAGCGGGGCACTGAGAATGGACGCAATGAATCAATCGATCCTGACACTGATCCTTCTCACGCCGCTGGTGGGCGCGCTCCTGGTGGCGCTGGTGCCGGACAAGGCCAAGCTGCCGAACTGGATTGCGCTGCTGACAACGCTGGCGAGCTTTCTACTGACCTTGCACCTGCCGGCGCATTTTGTGGCAGGCCAGCCGGGCTTCCAGTTTGAAACGAACACGCTGTGGATTGAGAATCCGGCCATCCGCTACCACCTGGGTGTGGATGCGTTGAGCCTGTGGCTGGTGGTGCTGGTCGGGCTGCTGGCTCCGGTGGGCGTGGTAGCCAGCTGGAATGCGATCAAAGAACGCCGCAAGGTTTTCTTCTCCATGTTCCTCATCCAGCAGACCGCCATGGTCGGCGTCTTTGTCTCGCTGGACCTGATGCTCTACTACGGCTTCTGGGAGCTCTCGCTGGTGCCCATGGCCATCCTGATCGCCATGTACGGCCGCAAGGATGGCGCCAAAGCCGCGATGAAGTTCTTCCTGTTCACTTTCATCCCCTCGGCGCCGCTGCTGGTGGCCATTCTGTGGATGTATGCCCAGGTGCACAGCTTCGATTACGCGCTGCTGCAAGTGGTTTTCACCCACGGGGTGTTCTCGTCCACGGCTCTGTGGTGGCTGTCGCTGGCGTTCCTCTTCGCCTTTGCGGTCAAGGTTCCGGTCTTCCCGCTGCATGGCTGGCTGGCCGACACCTTCAGTGAGGCTCCGGTGGCGCTGGCCATGGTGGTGGCCGGCAAGCTCGGCCTCTACTCCATGATGCGCTTCCATGTGGGACTCTTCCCTGCCCAGGCGCGGTACATCGCTCCGCTACTGATTGCGCTAGCCGTCATCGGCATTCTTTACGGCGCCTGCCTGGCCCTGGTGCAGCGCGACTTCTGGCGCTTGATGGCCTTTGCGGCGCTGAGCCATCTGAGCCTGATCACCCTGGCCATCTACGGCTTCACCTTCACGGGCTGGACCGGCGCGGTCTACCAGATCCTGAACCACGGCGTGGTAGATGCAGCGCTGTTCCTGCTGCTGGGTGCACTGGAATTGCGCTACGGAACCACGCACATTGCAGCGCTGGGCGGCGTGGCCACCAAGCTGCCGCGGCTGGCGACCTTCTTCGTCATCGCCACGCTGGCCATGATCGGCCTGCCGATGCTGAATGGCTTTGTGGGCGAGTTCCTGATCCTCTCCAGCACGTTTGTGGGCGTGAGCCGCAGCTGGACTATCGCCGCAACGCTGGGCGTGATTCTGGGCGCGGCCTACATGCTGTGGCTGGTGCAGCGCGTTTTCTACGGCACCACGAACAAGCTGACCGGCGAACGCGAAGCGGCCGATCTGGGCCTGGGCGAGTTGGCCACGCTGGCCCCGCTGGTGGTGCTGATGGTGCTGATGGGCGTGGCGCCCGGCGGCTGGTTGAGCACCATCCAAAGCGGCGTGCAACCGCCCTCGCCAACTCCTGCCGTAGCGCAGCCGTTGATCCGGTACATCAACCTTACGCAGGCACCGGGCGTCAACCAAGTCTCCAACGCACTCCCCAAGGAGGGACAGCGGTGAACCAAGTACCTGACATCCTCCGCATCCTTCCCGAAGTCATTCTGACGCTGACGGGTGTGGCCATCATGCTGGTGGACGCGTCTCTTCCGGTCTCCGCGCCGCGCCGGCCCATGGGCTGGATTGCCGCGCTGGGCACCACGCTGGCGCTGTGGGCCAGCCTGCAACAGCTGCAGCTACCCGTGGGCACGGGCTTCTTTGGCACGGTGGAGACCAGCCCCTTCACGGTCTTCTTCCATGTGCTGATCTGCGGCATTGTGCTGGTGGCGCTGCTGCTCTCGCTGGATGCCCTGCCCGATACCACGCACCATCAGGGCGAGTACTACGCACTGGTCGTCTTTGGCGCGGTGGGCATGTGCCTGCTGACCTCAGCCGTTGAGCTGTTGGTGGTCTTCATCGCGCTCGAGATCTCCTCGATTGCCACCTATATTCTGGCCGGTTACCGCAAGGAGACGGGCAAGGGACCGGAAGCCGCAATCAAGTATTTTCTGCTGGGCTCGTTTGCGACGGCCTTTCTGCTCTACGGCATTGCGCTGGCCTTTGGCGCTACCGGCACCACCCAGGTGTACGAGCTGGCCCGCGACCTTCCGGATGCCGCCAACCATCCGTTGCTGCTGGCTTCGCTGGGGCTGATGCTGGTGGGCATACTCTTCAAGGTCTCGGCCGCGCCGTTCCATGTGTGGACGCCGGATGTGTACGAGGGCGCGCCGTCGGTGGTGGTGGCGCTGCTCTCCACCGCGCCCAAGGCCGCGGCCTTTGCGCTCCTACTGCGGGTGCTCTATGAGATCTTCCCGTCGCTGCAGGTGGTCTGGTCGCCGCTGCTGTGGGCCGTGGCCGTGCTCTCCATGACGGTGGGCAACCTGGCCGCGCTGCGTCAGCGTAATGTGAAGCGCATGCTGGCCTACTCCTCCATTGCGCACGCCGGCTACCTGCTGGCGGCCTTTGCCGCCACCGACGCCACCGGCATTGCTGCCGCTGCCTTCTACACCGCGGCCTATGCGGCCATGAATGTGGGCGTCTTTGCGGTGATCGCACTGGTGAGCGGCTACGAAGACGATCTGCCCCTGATCTCCGACTTCCGTGGCCTCCTCTACCGCTCGCCGATTCTGGGCACACTGTTGATCTTCTTCCTGGTTTCGCTGGTGGGCATTCCCTTTACCGGCGGATTCTTCGGCAAGTTTTTCTCCTTCTCGGCCGCGGTGAGCGGCGGGGCAATCACGCTGGCCATCATCGGCCTGCTGAACTCCGGCATTGCCGCTGGTTACTATCTGAAGCTGGCTCTGGCCGCGGCAACCCGCGTGCCGGAGGACGAGGCAAAGGTAGCCAACGCACCCCAGCCCAGCATTCTGGCCGTGACGGCCCTGCTGCTCTCGGTTGCGGCAACGCTGGTGCTGGGCATTGTGCCCAACCAGGTGCTGCACGCCGCGCAGTCGGCCGCGCACACCCTGCAGCCTCCGCCGGAAGGCACGCCGATGATGATGGTGATGCCCCCGAATCACTAGGCATTGCCTGCCGCAAACCGCTTCGCGTTCTTCGTGGACAAATCCTTCTTGCAATCGCACCGCGCTCCTCTTGGGGCGCGGTTTTCTTTTGCTTTCCGATACCGAAGTGAAGATCCATCTGCACAGAACGCGAAGCGCGTTGGCCTCACCGCAGGGCACTGCGTGCAGCAGACGCCTTCGGCCTTCACACGATGCTCTAGTGACAAAGGCGAAGCCGATTGGCCCCACCGCAGGTGGTCCGGTACAATCGGTTCGATGAAACTTGATGAAGTAGCAAAGAAGATTGGAGCCGAACTCCGCGGCGATGCGGAGCTGGAAGTTACCGGCGTGAACGGAATTGAAGAGGCCGGCCCCACGGAGATCACCTTCGTCGCCAACCCCCGCTATGCGGGTCTGGCGCGCACCACGCGTGCGGCGGCGGTGGTGGTGGAGCCCGGCTTTCAGGAGATCGAAGCGGCCACGCTGCGCATCAAGAACCCTTATCACGCCTTCAACCAGGTGCTGAGCCTCTTCTATCAGGCTCCCGGCTACGCGCCTGGCATTCACCCCACGGCGGTGGTCGATCCAACGGCGGAGATCGGTGCGGGCGTACACATTGGCGCGTACGTGGTGGTGGGCCCTAACGTGAAGCTGGGCGCACACTCCACGCTGCTGCCCCACGTGGTGCTCTACCCCGGCGTGCAGACCGGCACGCACTTCTTTGCCCATGCGCATGCGGTGGTGCGCGAGTTCTGCCAACTGGGCGACTACGTGACGCTGGAGAATGGCGTCATTATCGGCGGCGACGGCTTCGGCTTCTCGAAGGACAACGAAGGCAACTGGGTGAAGATTCCGCAGTCGGGCCCAGTGAAGATCGGCAGCTACGTGGATGTGCAGTCGAACGCCTGCGTGGACCGCGCCACGGTGGGCGCCACGGTGATCGGGGACGGATCGAAGATCGACAATCTCGTCCAGGTGGGCCATGGCTCGCAGATCGGCAAACATACCCTGGTTTGCGCGCAAACCGGCCTGGCCGGCTCCTCGGTGATCGGCAACAACGTGATTCTGGCCGGGCAGGTGGGCATTGCCGGGCACCTCACGGTGGGTGACGGGGTGATCCTGACCGCACAATCGGCCGTATCGCACGATGTGCCGCCGGGCAAGGTCATCTCCGGCTCACCGGGCTTCGACAACCGCGTGTGGCTGCGGGCGGTCACCATCTTCCAGCAGCTGCCGGAGCTGTTGAAGCGGCTGAACCGGCTGGAAAAACAGGTGACTGCGCAAACTCCCGCGGCAAAGGGCGGCGAATGAAGGTGCTGCGCATGGCAGCGACGGTGGCCACCTTAGCTGGGATAGAGCTGGCTTCGGGTTGCAAGTCGCACCACGTGGATGTGACGGTGGAGAATCGCACCGGCGTGGCCCTGCAGTTGGTCGAGATCGACTACCCCAGCGCCAGCTTTGGCGCCAACACCATGGCACAGGATGCAATCCTGCACTATCGTGTGCAGTTGCGCGGCTCGGGAACGGTCACCGCGCAGTACAGCCTGGGCGGCGGTAAAACCGTGCACGTAAGCGGGCCCACGCTGAGCGAGAATCAGGACGGTGCGCTGAAGATTGTGCTGGAACCGGATGGAAAAGCGGAGTTCACTCCGCTCATTGAACCGGGAAAGTGAGATTCGGCCCTCTCCGGTTCGATGGGATGTTGTTCTTTCCCACCCTTGCCCGCAAAAACGCGGTCAAGGATGGGGAACCCGAGAAGAATCAGTAGTAAATAAAAAGGCCAGCCTGGACGGCTGGCCTTTTTATTTTTTTACTCCACTTGCAAGCTAGCGCGCCACCACGCTCTTGAAGAGCGGCGACTGGAGCAGGCTGGAGAACTCAGAGTCGCTAGCGGCAAAGTGGACGCCCAGTTTGCCGGCGCTGGAGCTGATGCTGGTCTTGTTCAGAGCGTCCTTCTCGGCTTCCGTGCCGCTCATCTTGCGCACCAGCACAGCGGCATTCAGCAGCGAAGAGACGGTAGCGGCGGCAAAGCTGTCGCCGGTCTGGATGGTCAGGTCGAACTTGACGCCATGGGAGTAGTTCATGGAGTACCAGCTGGCTTCCAGGCGCTTGCGGATGGAGTCGTAGTCGGCAACGGAGCCGGCCTCGCCGAGCAGCTGCTTCATCACGGTCTGGGTACCAGGCGAGTCGAGAATGCTCCACAGCGGTTCGAAGTCCACGCTGCGCATGGCATCCATCATCACGCCGTTGCTCAGCATGCTGGGAGCTAGGCCGTCGCGGACGTCCAGAGCCTTGACCACGGCTTCCTTCTGGCCAAAGATCATGGTCGAAGGATCAACGAAGCAGAGCATCAACCCGGCCTTGGTCATGGGATAGATCTTATTGGTGCGGACCAGCGTGGCCCTCAGCTTCTGCTTGCGGAAGTTGGCCATGATGCCGTCGATGTCGAACTGCCCCTCGGCGATGCCGACGGTCTGGAGCACGTCGCTCTGGGCATTGTTGGGGCGAAAGAGAGCAAAGGCCAGCTCGTCCACATCGTGATTGTCGTTCAAGCCGGATTTGTGCAGCGCCTCGTCCAACTGGCGCAGTTCGGGGGGCATCACGCGGTCGCGCAGCGCCATGGCGGCCGAGGAATTCTGCATGGCGCGGTAGTCGATGACGATCAACTGCTGCAGGTCATGGGGAATGGCGCCGCGCGCATCGGTGGAGAGCTGCGCAGCCTGGGCCAGCGAGGCCATCGCCAGCGGCGCAAGAACCATTGCAAGTCGTGCCAGTGTCTTCAACAAATCATTCCTCCGGAAGTCATTTCATAGCGCCTGGCTGCGGCACAGCTGCCACTCTCCAGGCGTCCTCCGCGCGGGCTAAGCCCGCAAAAGCCAGCCACAGTCGGCAGCCGGCGAAGCTTCAGTCTGCCGATCCAGAACCCGGCTCTTCACCCGGCCACGGCAGCGGAGACTCCAGCCGCCGCTCCAGGATCTTGGTTGCAGGATCGAACTCAACTAATTGACGCATCCACTCGCTTTCCCGCTCACAGGCCGCTTCGGGAATCAGGCCGGTCACTTCACCCTCGGCCAGCGACACCTTGTGGTGCTGGGCCAGCTTCTCCACCTTGTGGTAGACAACGGAAAGCGGCGTGGCCGCAAAGTCGGCAATGTTCATGGCAAGCTGGGCCCGACCGTGGGCCAGCACGCCGATGGCGCTGACCCCCTTCAGGCCGCCAGAAGCGGCACGAATCTCGCGCGCAATGGCGCGAACCGCGGTCAAGTCATTGGAATTGAAGTAGATGTTGTAGGCCACCAGGAAGCGGCGGGCTCCCACGGCGCAGGCGCCGGCGGTAGGGTGCAGACCGGGACCACCCAGGTCGGGACGCCGGGCAGCCTCCTTGCGCACCAGGTCGCGCAGGCCCTCGAACTGGCCCTTGCGCACATCCTCCAGGTTGGCGCGGTCCGGACGCGCGGCGGCAGCTTCGTAAAAATAAACCGGAACGCCAAAACGGCGCCAGATCTCCAGCCCTGCCTGGCGGGCCAGCAGCGCACACTGCTCCAGTTTGATGCCGGAGACCGGAACAAACGGGATCACATCGGCCGCGCCGATGCGCGGATGCACGCCCTGCTGACGAGTCAGGTCGATCAGTTCAGCAGCCTTGCCCACGGCGCGCACCGCGGCTTCCACCACGGCACCCGGCTCGCCGGCCACGGTGACGATGGAGCGGTTGTGCGCCGCGTCCATGGACCGATCCAGCAAACGCACCCCCTCCACGCGCATCGCCGATACGATGGCCTGGACCCGGCGGGCATCAGAGCCCTCCGAGAAATTGGGAACGCATTCAACCAGAGGTCCGCTCATGATTACTTCCAGAAGGTGTAGCCGATCTGAATCTGCATACTGGCGTTTACGCCGGGGTTCTTGTCGCCCAGCGAGGCCGAGGAGATGTGCACCGCGTTCACGCCAATGTCGATGGAGCGCCTGGGCTTGACGAAATAGTGCAAGCCCACGCCGCCCTGTGGCGTAAAGTTCCATACACTGGTCCCACCATCGATGCCGGCCGCTGGATTGCTCATGTAATTGGGCGGAAACTTGTGGGTGGTGTAGATCAAGCCGCCGGCCCCCTGAAACCAGGGCTGAAAGCGGTGCGAGTTCGTCAGGAGGTTCCAGCGCATAATGACCGGTGTGATACTGACACCGCGGAAGGTGCCGCCGCCATACTTGGTGATGTAGGTGACGCCGTTCTGGACGGTGGTGACGGTATAAGGAGCCGGAGTATAGGCCTGCCACAGCGGCATGATGTTGCCGGCCAGTTCAAACTGGCCGCTGAGAGGACCAGCTTTGACCACCGGCGTGAGGGTCTTGCCAAGTTCCGCGCCGCCCCACAGAAATCGGTACTGGGAGCGGTCGCCTATGCCCTGTCCATAGTTCATGAACGGCCCCAGGTGCCACGGGGTGGTTTCACGAACATGCGCAACCGGATTGGCCTCCGCCGCCGGGGTGGAGTTGCCGGTCTGCGACCAGACCGAAGCCGTCGCGAAAAGAACAAACAACGCAATGCCTGCAATCCGCTTCAATGTGTCTTCCTTCCCAGTGCAAATTCAGCGCGCCCCATGGAAACTGCTGGCGTTGAGCTGGCTATCCCTCAGCGGCTAAAGCCCCTGCTTTTAGATGAATCCCTGGTGTGTACATCCAAAGTTCGTGGCGAAAGAACAACCACAGATCCTTCGACTCCCCAGCACCTGCGGTGCGGCAGATGCGCCTTGGGCGCAGATACAAGGATGACAGCTGATGTTCGGTATGGAAATCCTCCGAGAGAGCGTGCTTTCCCTGGTCTCAAAATCGAGACCAGGGGCACCCAATCATGGCACAAATTCAAACGGTCAAAGACCTGGCACTGGGACAATGAAAAGAATCACCAAAAAAAGACCGCCCGTGTCGGCGGCCTTTTTTTGAGCCAGCCTCAAGGCTGTTAGTCTTCGGCCTCGACGCCGTCCATGTCGAGGTTGGAGTAGACGTCCTGCACGTCGTCCAGATCCTCGAGGGTGTCAATCAGGCGGATCATCGTGTTCAGCGCGGTGCCTTCCAACTTGGCGTAGGTGGAGGCGATCATGGTGATCTCAGCGGCCACGGTGGGGATGTTCGCGGCACGAACTGCCTCGAGCACGCCATCGTAGGCGCTGGGATCGGTGAGAATCTCCCAGCTGTCGCCTTCGTCATTCAGATCCTCGCCACCGGCCTCGAGCACGATGTTCATCAGCTTCTCTTCGTCGGCTGCGTCCTTCTCGATAGCGATCAGGCCCTTCTTGGCGAACATGAAGCGGACCGAACCGGATTCGCCCAGGTTGCCACCGTTCTTGGAGAAGGCGTGGCGGACCTCGCTGACGGCGCGGTTGCGGTTGTCGGTGAGCACGTCGACAATGATCGCAGCGCCGCCGGGGCCGTAGCCCTCAAACGAAATCTCTTCGTAGTTGACGCCTTCCAACTCGCCGGTACCACGCTGGATGGCCCGCTTGATGTTGTCCTGCGGCATGTTTTCCGCTTTGGCCGCCGCAATGGCGGTGCGCAGACGGGCATTGCTATCAGGATTGCCTCCACCCTTGGCGGCGACGGCTATTTCCTTCAGTAGACGAGTGAAAATCTTGCCGCGCTTGGCGTCCAGCGCGCCCTTCTTGTGCTTGATTGTGGCCCATTTAGAATGGCCGGACATGGGAACCTCAATGTGATTGAAAAGTAAAGGCGCAATGCACCACCTTGTGAGTATATCAAACGCAGAAAGACACATTGGGAAGAATTGGGATGGGCAGGTTTGGCGCAGGCTCTAGAGCAGAGACGGGAAGCTTGGCAGCTACCCGCTCAACAGAAGATCCGGTTTCCTCCCATCTTGTCCACACTCCCACCCTTGTCGCAAAATGCGCGGTCAAGGATGGGGCATCCGAAGAGCCTGTTTGCGCCGGTCATCACCAATGTTCCGGCGGGTGGATGGGCGTAGAGGCTGTCCCATTTCCGTCAACTTTGCCCACATTGCCTCGGTGGGCAGTTTTACTCCCGCAGCTCCTGACGCTTTCAGCACTGACAGGGTCCATGAATCGGAAGAATCGGAGTTGACGCGGAAGCGGACGCCGGAAGATGAAAGGATTTTGAACAGGCAATGTCTTTTTCCGTTATATTGATTGTGTAGTACCGGATGCGGCCGGTGCTGCTCAGGAAAATTTTTTTTGAAGGCCAGGCGATTCCAGGGTTGGGGTATCGCGTGGTGGCTGTGTCTTTTACGGGGCGCAGAGCATCCTCGCATCAAAAACCAAACAACGAAAAGGCTGCCATGGATACATCGAGTTTTCGTCTACAAATCCCTGAGCCACAGGGGCTGTATCACCCGCAGAACGAGCATGATGCCTGCGGCATGGGTCTGGTCGCGAACATTCGCGGCGAAAAGAGCCACGAGATCATCCGCAAGGGACTTGAGGTTCTGATCAACCTCACCCACCGTGGCGCGGCCGGATGCGATCCGGAGACCGGCGACGGCGCCGGCATCCTGATCCAGATTCCGCATGCCTTTTTTGTGCGGGAGTGCGCGGAGCTGGGCATGAAGCTGCCGGAAGCGGGCCAGTACGGCGTGGCCATGTGCTTTTTGCCGGTCAAGCGCGAGGATCGTCTGCAGTGCGAGGGCGTCTTTGAGCGCATTACCAACGAGGAAGGCGCAACCGTGATCGGCTGGCGCGACACGCCGGTGAACGGCGACTCGATTGGCCGCGAAGCGCGCGCATCCCAGCCCTACATTGAGCAGCTGTTTGTGCGCCGCCCCGCGGGGATGGACGAGGACACCTTCGAGCGCCTGCTGTACCGCATCCGCCGCAAGACGGAGAACGAGATTGCGGCATCCGAGATCGAAGACAAGGAGACCTTCTTCGTCCCCTCCTTTTCGTGTCGCACCATCATCTACAAGGGGCTGATGCTGGCCCCGCAGATTGAGAAGTTTTACTTTGAGCTGGCCAACCCCATGGTGACCAGTGCCCTGGCACTGGTCCACCAGCGCTTCAGCACCAATACCTTCCCCAGCTGGAAGCTGGCGCACCCCTATCGCTACATTGCGCACAACGGCGAAATCAACACCATTCGCGGCAATGTGAGCTGGATGAACGCCCGGCAATCCATCTATGACAGCCCCAACTTCGGCGAGAAGATCAACGATCTGTTCCCGGTGATCGTACCGGGCGGCTCGGACTCGGCAGGGCTGGACAACGCCGTCGAGTTCCTCTTCCAGAGCGGCCGTTCCCTGCCCCATGTGATGTCGATGCTGATCCCCGAAGCGTGGTCCGGCAATCCGGACATGGATGAGGACAAGCGCGCCTACTACGAGTACCACGCCTCACTGATGGAGCCGTGGGACGGTCCGGCAGCCATCGCCTTCACCGACGGGCGGATCATTGGCGCCACTTTGGACCGCAACGGTCTGCGTCCCGGCCGCTACATTGTGACCAAGGACGATATGGTGGTGCTGGCCTCCGAGGCCGGCGTCATCGAAATTCCGCCGGAGGACGTGCGCAAGAAGGGCCGTCTGCAGCCGGGCCGCATGTTCCTGGTGGACACCGTGCAGCAGCGCATCATCTCCGACCGCGAGATCAAGAAGGAGCTCTCCAGCCGCCAGCCCTACGCGGAGTGGCTGAAGCAGCAGCAGGTAACGATGGACCAGCTGCCGGAGCCGGCGCGCGTGATTGCGTCCAATCCCGAGACCCTGCTGCGCCGCCAGCGAGCCTCGGGCTACAGCGAAGAGGATTTGAAGATCCTGCTGGCACCGATGGGCGCACAGGGGCAGGAGCCGATCGGCTCCATGGGCTCCGACGTGCCGCTGGCCTGCCTCTCCGACCGTCCGCAGTCGCTGTTCAGCTACTTCAAGCAGCTCTTTGCGCAGGTTACCAATCCGCCGATCGATCCCATCCGCGAAGAGATGGTGATGTCGCTGATCAGCTACATTGGCACGGAGCGCAACATTCTGGACGAAAAGCCGGAAAACTGCCACACGCTGAAGATTCCGCAGCCCATCCTGACCAACCGCGATCTGGAAAAGATGCGCCGTGTCTCTTCCGGCGATCTGCTGGCCACCACGCTGCCGGCGCTGTTCCGCGCCGCGGATGGCGAAAAGGGCCTGAAGCACGCGCTGGACGACCTGAGCGCCCGCGCGGCCCATGCGGTTCACTCGGGCTACACGCTGCTGATCCTCTCCGATCGCGGCGTGGATTCCACCTATGTTCCAATCCCCAGCCTGCTGGCCATGGCCGCGGTGCACAACCGCCTGGTGCGGGAGAAGACGCGTACCCAGGTGGCGCTGATCATCGAGAGCGGCGAGCCGCGCGAGGTGATGCACTTTGCCCTCCTGATCGGCTACGGCGCCAGCGCCGTGAACCCGTATCTGGCCATTGAGACCCTGCACGACCTGACCCGCCGTGGCTTCCTGCCGGAAGGCATCACGCCGGAGAAGGCCGAATACAACTTCATCAAGGCCATCAACAAGGGTCTGTTGAAGACCTTCTCGAAGATGGGCATCTCCACCCTGCAGTCGTACCGCGGCGCGCAGGTGTTTGAGGCCGTGGGCCTGAACAAGGAGGTAGTGGACTCCTACTTCTCCGGGACCGCGTCGCGCATTGAGGGCGTGGGCCTGGAGGTTCTGGCCAAGGAAGCGCTGCTGAAACACGCTTACGCTTTCCAGCCGCTGACCGAGTCGGAGACCGATCTGGTGGTGGGCGGCCAGTACCAGGTCCGGCTGGACGGTGAGTATCACCTGCTCAATCCCGAGACCATCAGCAAGGTGCAACATGCGGTTCGCCAGAACAACTTCAAGACCTTCCAGGAGTTCACGGATCTGATCGACGAGCAGAGCCGGAACCTGTGTACGCTGCGCGGTTTGATGAAGCTGAAGTACGCCGACCAGCCTATTCCAATCGATGAGGTGGAACCGGCCAAGGAGATCGTGAAGCGCTTTACGACCGGGGCCATGAGCTACGGATCGATCAGCAAGGAAGCGCACGAGACCCTGGCGATTGCCATGAACCGGTTGGGCGGCATGTCCAACACCGGCGAAGGCGGCGAGGACGAAGAGCGCTTCAAGCCGGATGCCAATGGCGACTCGCGGCGCTCGGCGGTGAAGCAGGTAGCCAGCGGCCGCTTTGGCGTGACCACCAATTACCTGGTCAACGCCGACGAGATCCAGATCAAGATGGCGCAAGGCGCCAAGCCCGGCGAAGGCGGCCAGCTGCCCGGCCACAAGGTGGATGAGACCATTGCCCGGACCCGGCACTCGATTCCGGGAGTGGGCTTGATCTCACCGCCGCCGCACCACGACATTTACTCCATTGAAGACCTGGCCCAACTGATCTACGACCTGAAGAACGTGAACCCGCAGGCGCGGATCGCCGTCAAGCTGGTCTCCGAGGTGGGTGTGGGCACGGTTGCCGCGGGCGTCTCCAAAGCCCACGCCGACGTGGTGCTGATCTCAGGCGACAACGGCGGTACAGGCGCTTCGCCGCTCAGCTCCATCAAGCACGCCGGTTTGCCCTGGGAGCTGGGCCTGGCCGAGACCCAGCAGGTGCTGCTGATGAACGATCTGCGCAGCCGGATTCGCGTGCAGACCGACGGCAAGCTGCAGACCGGCCGCGATGTGGTGATTGCCGCGCTGCTCGGAGCCGAGGAATACGGCTTTGCCACAATGCCTTTGATCACAATGGGGTGCATCATGATGCGCAAGTGCCACTTGAACACCTGCGCGGTGGGCATCGCCACCCAGGACCCGGTTTTGCGCGCGCGCTTTACCGGCCAGCCGGAACATGTGGTCAACTTCTTCTTCTTCATCGCCGAGCAGATGCGCGAGCACATGGCCAAGCTGGGCTTCCGCACCGTGGACGAGATGGTGGGCCGTGTTGACAAGATCGACGCCGTGCTGGCCAGCGACCACTGGAAGGCCAAGGGCATCGATCTGGAGTCGATTCTGTACGCCCCGACCCTGCCCTCGCGTGTGGCCCGGCGCAAGACGCAGCAGCAGGACCACGGCCTGAATGTGGCTCTGGACCATGCGCTGATCGCCAAGGCCAAGCCGGCACTGGAGTCGCAGACGCCGGTAACCGGCACCTTTGCCATCCGCAACGTACACCGTACGGTGGGCGCGATGCTGGGCGGCGAGATTGCCCGGCGCTACGGGTCGGCCGGGCTGCCGGACGAGACCATCCATTTCAAGTTCACCGGCTCGGCCGGCCAGAGCCTGGGCGCGTTTGTGCCCAAGGGCGTGACGCTGGAGCTGGAAGGCGACTCGAACGACTACCTGGGCAAGGGGCTTTCCGGCGGGCGCATTATCGCCTACCCGCCCAAGACTTCCAGCTTCCTGCCGGAAGAGAGCATTCTGGTGGGCAACGTGGTTCTCTACGGCGCCACTTCGGGTGAGGTCTTCCTGAACGGCATCGGGGGCGAGCGCTTTGCGGTGCGCAACTCCGGCGCCACAGCGGTGGTGGAAGGCGTGGGCGACCACGGCTGCGAGTACATGACCAACGGCTTGGTGGTGGTGCTGGGGTCCACCGGCCGCAACTTTGCCGCCGGCATGAGCGGAGGCTTTGCCTACGTTTACGACGACCAGGGCGACTTCTCCACCCGGCGCTGCAACCGGACCAGCGTGGATCTGGAGCCTCTGGCTCTGGACGAGGACGTGGCCAAGGTGAAGAACCTGCTGGAACGGCACCGCGACCTGACCGGCAGCCCGCGCGCTGCCTGGGTGCTGGAACACTGGGCCGAGGAGCAGACGAAGTTCATCAAGGTCTTCCCGCACGAGTACAAGCGCGTTCTGGGCGTGGCGCGTGTCGATTCCGTTTACGTTTCCAGCGCCAACAAGTCGCCTCTGGTGGCGGCATCCGAGGTGCAGCATGGGTAAAGTCACTGGATTTCTGGAGATCGAGCGCCAGCAACCCACCCGGCGGAAGGTGGAAGACCGCCTGCAGGACTGGTTTGAACTCTACGAGCCGTTCCCGGTAGAGAAGCAGCGCGAACAGGGCGCACGGTGTATGGACTGCGGCGTGCCCTTCTGCCACGGCGGCTGCCCGGTCAACAACCTGATTCCCGACTGGAACGATCTGGTCTATAACAACCGCTGGAACGAGGCCATCCGCCGCCTGCACTCCACCAACAACTTCCCGGAGTTTACCGGCCGCGTGTGCCCGGCTCCGTGCGAAGCGGCCTGCGTGCTAGGCATCAACCAGCCGCCGGTATCGATCAAGCTGGTGGAGAAGTCGATTGTGGAGCGGGCCTGGGACGAGGGTTGGATCCATCCCGAGCCGCCGGAATCCAACACCGGCAAGCGCGTGGCGGTGGTGGGCTCTGGACCATCCGGCCTGGCCGCGGCCCAGCAACTGCGCCGCGCCGGCCACTCGGTAACCGTGTTTGAGAAGGCCTCGCGTCTGGGCGGCCTGCTCCGCCACGGGATTCCCAACTACAAGCTGGAAAAGCACATTGTGGAGCGCCGCCTGAGCCAGCTGAAGGCCGAGGGCGTGGTCTTCAAAACCAATGCGCATGTGGGCGTGAACGTGGACGTCGAGTCCCTGCTCAGCCAGTTTGAAGCCGTGCTGCTCTGCGGCGGCTCCGAACAGCCCCGCGACCTGAAGGTTCCAGGCCGCGAGCTGAAGGGCGTGCACTTTGCCATGGAGTTCCTCCCCCAGCAAAATGCACGGCTGGAAGGCGAGTCGATTGATCCGGCGCTGGAGATTCTGGCCACCGGCAAGCGGGTGCTGATCATCGGCGGCGGCGACACGGGCGCCGATTGCCTGGGCACCAGCCTGCGCCACAAGGCGCGGAGCGTACATCAGATTGAGATCATGCCCAAGCCACCGGAGCAGCGCGCCGCCTCCACCCCCTGGCCGATGTGGCCGCTGCAACTGCGCACGGAAACCAGCCACGAAGAGGGCGGCATCCGCGATTGGGCCATCAATACGGTCAGATTCACGGGCGACGCCCAGGGTAACGTGCAGCAGGCGCACATGGTGCGCGTGGCTCCGCCACCCAAGTTCGAGCCGATTCCGGGCACGGAGTTCACGCTGGATGTGGACCTGGTGCTGCTGGCCATGGGCTTCCTGGGACCGGTGCGCAACGGGATGATTGAACAGCTGGGGCTGGAGCTGGATGGCCGCGGCAATGTGGCGACCCATAACTTCATGAGCTCGAAGGAAGGCATCTTCGCCGCCGGCGATATGCGCTCCGGGCAGTCGCTGGTGGTGCGCGCCATCAACGAAGGCCGCAAGGCAGCGGCGGCGGTGGACGAGTACCTGTCCCAGCTGACGGTGGCCTCGCCGATTGCGGAGCGAGTGCGTTCGTAGATCACTATCTTCAACAAAAGAGGCCGGCTACCAAACGGTAGCCGGCCTTTTTTCTTTCGCTGGAATTGGAGACGGACGGGGTTCGGAAGACGTGCTTTCACGTGGCATCAATGTTGACGATGGCCACTTTGCGACAGCGTAAAGGCGCCTTCGATGTGGTCACCGCCAACATCTACTGGTTCTCTTTCCCAATAGAAAGACCGGCAGCCCTGAGGCTACCGGCCTGATTGTGACCTGCCAGGTGAACGATTGGGTTAGGCCGACCAGGTGGCGGCATTGCGGTTGCCGCGGCCCATGGAGATGTAACCCATGTCGACCGAGATACCGCGGACGCACTGCAGCAGGTGGTTGGCGATGGCGGGCAACTTCTGGGCCGTCACGCGGAACGAGGGACCGGAGATGGAGACAGCGGCCACCGGCTGACGCTGAGCGTCGAGCACCGGCACAGCGATGCAGCGCAGGCCCTCCTCGAACTCTTCGTCGTCCACGGCGTAACCGCGACGGCGGGTCTTCTCAATCTCAGAGCGCAGAGCCTCGGGCGTGGCGATGGTGCGATGGGTGAAGCGCTCGTAACGGATGCGCTTCATGATCTCGGCAATTTTTTCTTCGGGCAGGAAGGCCAGAATCGCCTTGCCGACCGAGGTGCAGTGCAGCGGATTGGAAGCGCCAACGCGGGTGATCATGCGGACCGAGCGGGTGGGCTCGATCTTGTCGATGTAGATGACGCGCGCCGCTTCCAGCACGCAAAGGTGAGCGGTTTCTTCGGTCTCCGCCACCAGACGGCGCAGGTGCGGCTGGGCGCGGTCGCGCAGATCATACTGCTCGATGGCGCGGTTGCCGAAGTCGAAGAGGCGGAGTCCCAGCCGGAACTTGCCGTTCGGGGTGCGCTCCACCATCCGATGGCGCTCCAGCACCATCAGAAAGCGATGAGCAGTGCTTTTGTGGAGTTGGAGGGAGGAAGCCACCTGGGCCAGGCCCAGAGCAGCATCGCTTTCTGCCAGAAGATCGAGGACGGCAAATGCCCGGTCGAGGGCTTGAACTTTATAAGTGCCTTGTGGTGCAACATCTCGCATGATGAACCCCTATTCCGCGTAATGACCGCTACGCTTAGTTTTCCAAAATGCGAAACTCTCGTCAAGGCTTGATACACAATCTCTACAGGTGAGAATCGCCACAGAGTTTTATCGTGGCGGTCATGGTTTTGCCGGCTGGTCCACGCACGCTCCCGGCTTTGCTCTTTCAAGTCACTGCTCAGGAAAGAGTTACTCGGAACGCCCCGAGAGGCGTTTCGGACGCCGCAGAAGACAGCATCGGGGAAGATCTCTTCCTTCGCCCGCGAAAATATTTCCTGGACGGTCCGAATTATGAACCATCGCGCCCTTTTGCCGCCTTTTGGCAGAGAAGCGGTTCTGAAGCCAGGAAGGAAGACCCTGGGGAGTATCCATACTCCAGCGCAAGTGTAGTCCGCCAGAATTCCATGACATGAACCAGCAGGCTTCGAAAATCGAGTCGGCAGGGGCTAAAGCCCCAATCCTCCCTATCGCAGCGCCTTCGGCACGACTCAAGTCGTGCCCTGTTACAAAACATTCGTGACGAGATGAGCGGCGGACTACACCTGGTCTCTGACCGCATGAAGAGGTTCATTGAGTTCTTCTTTCCCTGGTCTCAAAATCGAGACCAGGGGCACCCAATCATCGTGCAAATTCAAGCGGACAAAGACCTAGGAACCTCAGCCCAGGGAGTAAGGCGATGGCGTACTCTGGCTTCCCTGCTCTGGCCGGCTCAGCTGTCGATGGTGTCGCCTTCGCCGGGAGCGAGGAAGAGGTTGGCCTCCAGGCCATGCTGGCGGGTGTAGAGGTCGTAGTAGCGGCCGCCCAGCGCGTAGAGCCCGGCATGGTTGCCCTGTTCCACAATGCGCCCGTCTTCCACCACCAGGATCTGGTCGGCGCGGCGGATGGTGGAGAGGCGGTGGGCGATAACAAAGGTGGTGCGGCCCTGCATCAGTTGCTGCAGACCGTCCTGAATCATCGCCTCGCTTTCGGAATCGAGGGAGCTGGTGGCCTCGTCCAGGATCAGAATGCGCGGCTGGGCCAGCAATGCACGGGCGATGGAGAGGCGCTGCTTCTGCCCGCCGGAGAGCTTGACGCCGCGCTCGCCCACGATGGTTTCGTACCCCTCCGGAAAGCGCTCGGCAAACTCATCCACGCGCGCGGTGTGGCAGGCGAAGAGAAACTCCTCCTCGGTGGCTTCCGGGCGGGAGAAGAGCACATTCTCGCGGATGGTACCGTCAAAAAGGAAGGAATCCTGGAGAACTACGCCCAGTTGGGAACGGTAGGTGTCCAAATTGACGGTGGCCAGATCGACGTCGTCCACCACCACCTGGCCGGAGTCAGGGGTGTGGAAGGCGCAGAGCAGACTGATGATGGTGGACTTGCCGGAACCCGAGGAACCTACCAGCGCCGTGACCGTGCCCGGCGACGCTGTAAACGAGATGCCGTGCAGAACCGGCTTCTCCGGCACGTAGGCAAAGCTGACATCCTCAAAACGGATGTGGCCTACGATGGGTTGCATCTGGATGGTGCGGCCGGGGGTCCGGTTCTCTTCAAGCTCGGCCAGGATCTCGTTGGTGCGATCCAGGCCGGCAAAGGCTTCGGTAAGCTGGGTGCCGATGTTCACAATCTGGAAGACCGGCGCGATCATGAAGGCCAGAAACATGTTGTAGCTGAAGTAGTCGCCCACGGTCCAGGTAGCGTGGATGACGTTGTGCCCGCCCAGCCACATCACCAGCGACGAAACCAGGCCGAGCACCGTGGTGGAGGCCGCGGAGAGAGTGCTGGTCATGGTCAGCGAGCGCATGACGTTGTCCAGCAGACGGGCAACGCCCTCGGAGAAGACGCCGGCCTCGCGCTCCTCGGCGTGGTAACCCTTGATGACGCGCACGCCGCCCAGCGATTCGGTGAGCCGGCCGGTGACCTCGGCGTTGATTTTGCCGCGCTCGCGGAAGATGGGACGAATGCGGCGGAAACCGTACTGGAGCCCGAAGACGAAGATGCCAAGTACGGCAAAGACCGAGAGGGTAACGCGGGCGCTCATGTGCAGCAGATAGAGAAAGGCCAGCACGGCGGTGAGCATGCCGCCCAGAAACTCCACCAGACCGGTGCCCACCAGATTGCGCACGCCCTCCACATCGCTCATGATGCGCGCCACCAGCGTCCCGGTGCGATTCTCATCGTAGTAAGAAACCGAGAGCAGGCCGACGTGGCGCTGCACCTGGCGGCGCATATCGGCAATCAGCCGCTGACCGGCCTTGGAAAGCAGCTGGGTGAGCGAGAACGAAGTGATGGCTTGCACCACCATGGCGCCAAAGACGATGGCAATGTAACGGGGCAGCAACTCGGCATGGGGATGCGTGCCGCCCAACACCTTGTCGAGCAGCGGCTTGGCGGTGTACGGCAAGGCCAGGCCCGCCACGCGGTTGACAGCCATCAGCAGCAGGCCAACAATCAGCAGGCTCAGGCGCGGCACAACCAGCGCGCGAATCTGCGGCCAGAGCTTCTTCAGATCGGGCCGCTTCCTGGGAGCGTTGGGCTGGCCCTGACGCGCGCTCCGGCCATGCGGCGAGCGCTCGGCCCGCGCACCAAGGTTCATCGCGCTGCCATGCAGACCGCCCATCGTCAGTCCCGCTCTGCGGCGGCCTTGCGGGCGGCGCGCGCGTTCAGGAAGGAACGGATGCAGAGATTCAGGTAGACGAGCAGGACCACGGCCATGGCCAACAGGTACTTGATGAGGACCATATCCGGATCGTCGCCATTGGAGCGCGCGGTGCCGTAGGTATTGAGCGCAACCACCGCAGCCAGCAGCATTCCGATCAGGCCGACGCTGGCATTGATGTGGGAGACGATCATGCGCATCTTCTCGCTCTTGCTGCGGGCCAGCAAGCCGAAGACGACCAGCAGTACGCCGAAGATAACCGGGTAGAGCGCGGCACCCTGCAGATCGGCAGGGCCCTTGTAGCCGTAGCCACCCAATCCGAGAAGAAGCAAACCAAAAACAACCGTAACAATCGCCATGAGCGACCTCCAAGCAGAAGGATAGCAGGAGTGGCTGAGTGGCTGAGTGGCTAAGCAATCGCATGCAGGCAACGAATTGCATGAAGCGGCGATGGGCAGGAAAAGGCGACGGAGACGGGACTCCGGCAGGTGCAGGTACGAACGGCAACCTACGCTTAGATGTAGGATGAACAAGGCTTCTATGGCTGGAAATGGGAATGCTCAAACACGGATTCAAAGGAGGAAGAAATGTCAAGAGCGACCAAGAAGCAGGATAATTTGAGCGCGAACGAGGATGTCGCTTTGATCAGGGCATATGGCGAGTTCTGGAATGCCTCATATGTTGATTGGGAGAAGAACAAGCCCAGAATATTAGGGAAGACGAGCCGAAGCGCTGATAGTGCTGACGTCGATGTTTACGAGGAGAGGGGTATCTATATTCTCTATAAGGACTACACGCCAGTTTACGTGGGAAAAGCCGACAACGAACCGTTGGGTAGCCGATTGAGGAAGCAAAGGCGGACGCCGAAAAGGGGACCTCGTTGGGATAAATTCTCATGGTTTGGAATTAAGAAGATTGATGAGAATGGGGTTCAAGAAAAGAGCGACGTTAATCAGATTCTGCCCTCCAGTCTATTGGTCGATTCATTGGAAGCTCTTCTAATTCTGGCAATTAACCCACTGCTGAACGCGCGAGAAGAAACCATCACCAATGCTGTGCGTCTTTATCAGTCGGAAACAGACAAGCTGCCAGGTACAGTTGATCGGTTGACCTCCATTGAAAGCAAGCTGGAGCTATTACTGAAGCACCAAAGCGCAGGCTAAAGATTAGCGGACGAAGCAAACCGGCCGGCTGCATGCGGGCAGCCGGCCAATCAGGTTTGGGTCGAGGTTTAGCGCTGGATGCGGGCGGAGCCGCCCTTGGCAAAGGCGCGCACCTGATCCACGGTGGTCATGGTGGTGTCACCGGGGAAGGTGGTGAGCAGTGCGCCGTGCGCCCAGCCCAGCTTGACTGCCTCTTCCGGCTGCTCGCCGGTGAGCAGGCCGTAGATGAAGCCGGCCGCAAAGCCATCGCCGCCGCCTACACGGTCCACTACATCCAGATCCGCCGTCGGCGCCAGATAGTTCTTTCCGTCGATCCAGGCCACGGCGCTCCAGCTGTGGTGGTTGGTGGAGTGGACCTCGCGCAGGGTGGTGGCAACCACCTTCACCTTGGGCTGCTTCTTCACCACCTTTTCGATCATGGCAAAGAAGGCGGAGGGATCGAGCTTGGAGGTGGCGTGCACGTCCTGGCCCTCGATGCCGAGGCCCTTCTGCAGGTCCTCTTCGTTGCCCACCAGCACATCGACGTTCTCCACGATCTTGCTGAGCGTCTCGACGGCCTTCTCTTCGCCGCCCTGAATGTTCCAGAGCTTGGCGCGGTAGTTGAGGTCGAAGCTGGTGATGGCGCCGGCAGCCTTGGCTTCCTTCATCATCTCCGCAGCTAGCGCAGCCGTGGTCGGCGAAAGGGCCGCAAAGATGCCACCGGAGTGAACCCACTTGACGCCCTTGGCGAAGATCGCCTTCCAGTCAAAGTCGCCCGGCTTCAGCTGGCCGGCCGCTTCGTTGCAGCGGTTGTAGAAGACCACCGGAGGACGCACGCCGTGGCCCTGATCGCTGTAGACGGTGGCCATGTTGGGACCGCGCACGCCATCGTGCTTGAAGTGCTTGTAGAAGGGCTTGACGCCCATGGCGCGCACGCGCTCGGCAATCAGATCGCCGATCGGGTAATCGACCATGGCCGACGCCACGGCCGTGTTCAGGCCGAAGCAATCGGAGAGGTTGGCGGCTACGTTGAACTCACCGCCGCTGACGTGAATCTTGCACTCCGTGGCCTTACGGAAGGGGATGATACCGGGATCGAGCCGGTGCACCAGTGCACCCAGCGAAAGAAAATCAATCTCGGCATCCTTGCGAATCTTCAAAGCCTGGCTCATCGCCGTTCTCCTCAATGCGGTTGAAAGTGGGGACGCTTGTTAAGGCAAAATTCGAGAAACTGTGCCCATGAAAGTTCGTTCCTGGTCGCCGCTCCCTGTTGGTCACGTCGATTGGTCAAGATTGCCCATGGGCATACCATCCCGGATTTTGCTCTAGCGTTCGATTGCCAACATCATGAGCATTATAAAATGGTCAGACCACCTGGTGGGGCATTTTCTTTTCGCCTCGAAAGTTATCGGTGAAACGCTGGAAATCAGCCGTGGAATGCCGGAATCTGGCGCAGATCCGCCAGAACCTGGTCGGGGGTCCAGTCGTTGCCCGGATAAAAACGCACCACCTTGCCGTCCGGGCCGATCAGGGTGGTGGAGAGGGTGTGGGTGAGGGTGTTGCCGTCACCGGCGGAGACGGCCAGATCGAAAAACTTGGCCATTTCAGGCAGAGTTCCCTTCTCCGGCACGGCAAAATCCCAGCGGGCAAAGGCGTCCTTGCGATCTTCCTTCATGTATTCGAGGGCGAAGGCGCGCAGCCGGGCCGAGGTGTCGTTGTCGGGATCGAAGCTGATGCTGACCAGATGGGTCTTCGCACCGAGTCTGGCATCGCTGCGGAGCTGTTCGTCAATGGCCGCAAAATGGCGGGTGACGAGCGGGCAGAAGTCGGGCCGGGGGCAGCGGGTATAGATGAAGGTGATCAGCAGCGCCTGGCCGCGGAACTGGCCGAGGTGGATCGCGCGGCCATCCTGGTTGCGCAGCTTGAAATCGGGGGTCTGGTCGCCAGGAGTGGGCACATGGTAGCTGACGGCGGGCTTGTAGTCGGGCCGGGCCTGCGCCACCACCACAATATGGTCGAGCAGCAGATCGGCATCCGCATCCTGCGAGACCAGCACATCGGCGGTGATCACGTCGCCGGGATGCAGCTCCGGGAGCACGGAGGGATCCTTCAGCTTGTAGGGCATGGTCATGGCTTCCATGAAGCCGGGAATGGCTTCGTGGTCCAGGGTGACCTCGCCCTTGGCCGCGTCGGTGGACACCACCTTGCCACGCAGATGGTAGACCTTGAAGTGCGAGCTTTGCGGCTGGCTGGGCGGCGCTTTGCGGCAGGCGGCCAGCGCCAGCGCGGCAATCACCAGCGCCAACGCCGCCAGGAGGGGAATCAGGAGCAGTTTGCGCATCACAGAAGCAGTTTACAACCGCTTCTGCACAGTTGGCAGCGGGATTGGGAGCGGGCGGAAGATGCTATAACGCTGGAATGGGGCATCTGCTCGATCCGGAACTGGTGCAGTGGCTGGAGGACGGCGGCCGAGTGGTGACCGCCAGCGAGCGCACCGCCCGCGCCCTGGCCAGCGAATATCACCAACTGCGCCGCGCCCAGGGGGCAAGCGCGTGGGCCGCGCCGCAGATTGAGCCGTGGCCGCATTTTCTGGCCGACTGCTGGCAGCAGCTGGCCGGCGATGGGCGCATGGTGCTGACGGCCCTGCAGGAACAGGCGCTGTGGGCCGCGGTAGCCGGCGCAGAGGCCGAGCTGGCCACCACGCTGGAGCCCTCGCGGCAGCGGCTGGGCCGGCTGGCAATGGAAGCGCATGGCCTGCTGGCCAACTACGCTCCGCGCGCGCTGGATGCACGCACCCGCGAGGGCTGGCAACGGGATCAGGCGACCTTCAGCGGCTGGCTCAGCGCCTTTGATGCCGAATGCCGCCAGCAACAGTTCTTGAGTCCAGCACGGCTGGTGCTGGAGACGCTGCCACGGCTTGAAGCACGGCCAAAGAGCACACGCGCCCCCTTGCTACTGGCTGGCTTTGACCGCCTGCTCCCGGTCCAGCGCCGGTTCCTGGACGCGTGGGGAAGCTGGCGCGAGCTTCCGACGCCGAACAGACGGGCGGAGCTGCGCTTCTACGCCGCGACGGATGAGAATGCCGAGTTGACGGCCTGCGCACGCTGGGTGCAGCGCAAACTGGACGGGCATCCGCAGGTGCGGCTGCTGGTGATTGCACAGAATCAGGCGCAGTTGCGTGGACGGCTGGAGCGCGCCTTTGTGGAGCAAATGGGGCAAGGGGCCGCGCAACTCATCGAGTTCTCGCTGGGCGTGCCGCTGATCAAGACCGCGCTGGTGCGCAGCGCACGGCAGTTGCTGGCATGGCTGACGGACGCTCTGGAAGAGCATGCGCTGGACACGCTGTTCGCCAGTGGCCACGCCACGGCAAGCCACGACGAGCAGGCCGCTCTGCTGCGACGCATGAAGCGGCTGCGCGAGCGCGGGCGCCAGCGCACCGCATGGACGCTGGACGGATTTTTGAACGAACGCTGCGATGCGGCCGTCCCGGAGCCGTGGCGCGAGAGGCTGACAGCGGCGCGCGCCTTGCTGGCGGAGCATGCGGCTGGAGCGCAGAGTCCGCTGCTGTGGGCGGAGCTGGTGCCGCAACTGCTGGCCGCAGTAGGCTGGCCCGGTAGCCGTCCGCTGGAGAGCGCCGAGTACCAACTGCAGCGCCGCCTGCTGGAGGCTTTGGACCACGCGGCCTCGCTGGGCGCCGTAACGCGGCGCACCAGTTGGCGGGGCTTTCTGGCGCTCGTGGACAACATCCTGAACGAGACGCTCTACACCGCCGAGTCGGAGAATGCCCCGGTGCTGATTGCGGGGCCTGCAGAGACCGCGGGACTCACGGCCGACGCCATCTGGTTTCTGGGTGCAACGGAGGATGGATGGCCGGCAACCGGCTCCACGCATCCCTTCCTGCCGTTGAGCCTGCAGCGCGATGCGCGCATGCCGCATGCACATCCGCGCATCGACTGGGAACTGGCGGAGGCGATGACGCATCGCCTGGCTGGCTCGGCCGGTGAGCTGGTGTTCAGCCACGCGCGGCAATCCAGCGGCGCAGAGGCCAATCCCTCGCGGCTGGCGCTGCGCTTTGCCGGCGTACCCGTCGACCTGCCTGCGGAGTTTCTGGCTGCGGCGCATCCACCACCGTGCACCGTGCGCGTCGAGGACCATGCACTGATCCCCTACCCTCCGGGCAGCGCGCCAGGAGGCTCCGAGCTGATCACGCAGCAATCCGCATGTCCCTTCCGCGCCTTTGCCGCCGCACGCCTGGGAGCAAAGGATTGGGACCGTGCGGAGCCTGGATTGACGGCCGCACAACGCGGCACGCTGCTGCATGCGGTGCTTCATGCCGTCTGGTCCGGCCCTCCCCACGGCATCCGCAGCCATGCGGAACTGATTGCCCTGCCGGACTGCGCAGAGTTTGTCCGCGAGCATGTGCAGCGCGTTTTGGAGGAGAAGCTTCCGGCCAACGCGCGCGAGCAGATGCCGAACGGTTATCTGGAGCTCGAAGCTACGCGCCTGACCACGCTCCTCACCGAGTGGCTGGCCTATGAAGCGGAGCGGGTGGCCTTCACGGTGGAAGCAACCGAGTTGAAATCGACGGCCAACATTGCCGGCCTCACCCTGAATTTGCGCCTGGATCGCGTGGACCGGCTCATCGATGGCACGCAGTTGATCGTGGACTACAAGACCGGCGATGTGAAGGTGAAGGCCTGGGAGACGCCGCGGCCTGAAGATCCCCAACTGCCGCTCTATGCCGCTTTTGGGCGCGCGGAAGGCGCCGAACTGGGTGGTCTGGTCTTTGCCAAGGTGCGCGTCGGCGAAGAGGAGTTTGCCGGCCGCGTGGGCCATGCAGTCGAGACCCTGCGCGCCGACCTGAAAGGCACCCATGCGCTGGTCAAACGGCCCTTTACAGCCGAGATGCTGATGGATTGGCAGGAAGAGATTCTTCGTCTGGCCGCGGGGTTTGTCGCCGGCCGCTCGGAGGTCGATCCCAAGGAGTATCCCAAGAGCTGCGAGCATTGTGCCCTGCCCGGCCTGTGCCGCGTGCGCGAGTTCCCGCCCGGCGCAGTCGAGGAAGACAGCGAGGAGGCCGGCGATGCCTGAGCGGTTGCAGATTGTGCCTGCCGATCACCAGGAGCGGATGGCCGCGCTCGATTGCACGCAGTCGGTGCTGGTGCAGGCTCCGGCGGGCTCCGGCAAAACCTCGCTGCTCACGCAACGTTTTCTGGCTCTGCTGGGCCAGGTGGACGATCCGGCCGAGATTGTCGCCATCACCTTTACGCGCGCCGCTGCGGCGGAGATGCGCAGCCGCATTCTTGCCGAGATTGAAAAGGCAGCGTCGGCACCCGCGCCGCCCGCAAATGCCGATCCACTCTCTACGGCGGTGCTGGCGCACCGCGCGCTGCTGCACTCGCACGAGCGGGGATGGAATCTGCTGGACCAGCCCATGCAGTTGCGCATCTCCACCATCGATTCCTTCTGCCGCGAACTGGCGCTGCAACAACCGCTGATCTCGGGATTGGGCGGCACGCTGGAGATTGCAGCACAGCCGGAGGTGATCTATCGTCGCGCTGCCCGGCGGGTGCTGGAACAGATGGACCAGGCCCCGCAACCGTTGCGCGAAGCGTTGGCCACACTGCTGCTGTGGCGCGACAACAACTGGTTGGAGATGGAGTCGCTGCTGGTGAAGATGCTGAAGGCGCGCGACCGCTGGATGCGCGACTTTGTGCTGGATCGCGAGGCCGATCTGGAGCAGTTGCGCGCGCGGCTGGAACGTCCCTTGGCGCGCGCGGTGACCGCAGCACTCCAGCGGCTCAACGAACTTTTCGATCAGGCCCCCGCCGCGCGCGAAGAGATTCTGACGCTGGCGCGCTTTGCCTGCGAGCAAACCGGAGGCGCACAGCACGCGGCGATTGCCGAAGCAGCCGAGTTCCCTGCCGGGCCCGGCAACGATCCGCTCGCGCTGGCCGATGCCCAGACGTTCTATTCCGCACTGGCAGGATTCCTGCTCACCGAGACCGGCTTCCGGCGCGCCGTCAACGTCACTCTTGGCTTTCCCAAGGAGCGCAAGCAGGAAAAGGAACGGATGCTGACGCTACTCGATACGCTGCGCTCCATCCCCGGGCTGGAAGCGCAACTGCTGACGGTACGCACGCTGCCGCCCGCACGCTATTCCGAAGACGATTGGCGCATTGTGCGCGCGGCCTTCACGCTGCTGCGCTATTCGGCGGCGGAGCTACGCGTGGTCTTTGCCGAAGAAGGTGCGACCGACTTTACGGAGATTGCGCAGAACGCGCTGGCGGTGCTGGAAGGCGAGCAGGAAGCACCGGCCGAAGCTACGCTGGCGCTGGTGGAGGGCATCCGTCATCTGCTGGTGGACGAGTTTCAGGACACCAGCCGCCGTCAGCATGCGTTGCTGGCGCGCATCGTGGCGGCCTGGCCCGATGCCGAAGGGCGCACCTGCTTTGTAGTGGGCGATCCGATGCAGTCGATTTATTTTTTTCGCGATGCCGATGCCGAATTGTTTGCACGGGTGCGCGATCTGGGGCTGGAGATTCCCGGCGCCGAATCGCTGCCCTTCCACTCCGTGCGTTTGACGTCGAACTTCCGCACTGCGCCGCAACTGGTGGAGCAGTTGAATGGGGCCTTCGCGCAAATCTTTGCCGAGGACGACGGCAGCGGCATCGACTTTGCAGCAGCATCGCCGGCGCGGCCACCCGCGCCCAACACTCAGATTTTTGACGCGAGGATGGAGCTGCATCTGGAGTTCATTCCGCAGATGCCGAACGCCATCGCGGCCACGCCTGCGGCGCGGCAGGCCCGCGAACAGGCTGCGCAGACGCGCACCGCGGCCAAGGAGCAGCAGATCGAGGAGATCGTCGAGGTGATCCGGATGCATCAGCCGCGCATGGAGCAGGCGGCACAGCAGGCGGAAGGCAAATATCGCGTAGCCGTGCTGGGACGGGCGCGCGCGGCGCTGGCTCCGGTTGCCGATGCCTTGCGCAAGGCCGGCATTCGGTTCCGCGCCGTGGATCTGGAGCCGCTCCAGGACCGGCCAGAGATTGGGGACGCACTGGCGCTGGCCCGCGCGCTTCTGAATCCCGAAGACCGGGTGGCGTGGCTCAACGTGCTGCGTGCGCCGTGGTGCGGGCTCGCGCTGGCCGATCTGCACGCGCTCACCAGTGGCGACGATCCGCAGTTGCTTGCGCAGCCGGTACCGAAGCTGCTGGCGGAACGCATTGCCCTGCTCGGCAGCGAGGGCCGCGCGGCCGTAGAACGGGTGCTGGAGGCGATGCAGAAGGCGCACAAGCTGCGCGCGCAGCAACCCGATGCGTCGCTGGGTTCATGGCTCCGCCAGGTGTGGATGAGCGTGGGCGGCGCGCTGACGGCCGACGCTACGGCCGCCGCCAATCTGGACCTGCTCTGGCAGGCGCTGGACACGCTGCCCAACGCGGAACAGGATCTGCTGGGACCGGCGCTGGATGCGGCGCTGGCCGAGCTGACCGCGCAACCCGATCCCACCGTGGATGTGAACTACGGCGTGCAGTTGATGACCATCCACAAATCCAAGGGGCTGGAGTTTGAGGTGGTGATGGTGCCGGAGTTGCAGGCCGCGGCAGGCGCAGCGCAGAAGGAGCTGCTCTCCTGGCTGGAGCGGGGTGTGGCTGCGCCGGATGCCGGGGCCGAACCCACCGAGTTCCTGATTGCGCCGCTGCAGGCACGCGGCGCCGAACGAGGCAGCGCCCGCGCGTGGGTGGAACGCATGCGCAGTGAGCGCGAACAGCAGGAGATGCGAAGGTTGCTCTATGTGGCTGCGACGCGCGCACGCGAGGAGTTGCATCTGTTCGCACGACCGGCCTACAAGCAACAGGACGGCGGGATGGAGCTGGCGGCTCCGCGCGTGTCGCTGCTCAAGACGGCCTGGCCCGCGCTGGGTGCGGAGATTGCCGTGCGCTTTGCCGCATGGGTGAACGCGCAAGCCAGTACAGAGGAAAGCGACGCAGAAGAAGGCACGCTGGTTGCACTCGCAGCTTCAGGCGATCTGCAGGCCGCGAAGCCCAGCAGGACATCGTACCTGCTGCGCCTGCCGATGGAGCGCGCGCCCGCAGCAGAAGACGCGCCGCGCCCCGCAGCGCCTGCGGCAACCGAAGCGCCGGAACTCTACGCACGGCATGAGGGCGGATTGCGCTCGCGGGCGCTGGGCACGGCGGTGCACAGTTTTCTGGAAGAGCTGGCGCGGCTGCGCGCCGCACACACGATGGAAGAGGCCCGCACGGTGCTGAAGGAATTTGCGCCCCGGGTTTCCGCAACCATCCGCGCAGCCGGCTTTGAGCGCGCCGCGGCCGACGCGCTGGCCGGCGAAGCGCTCCAACTCACGCTCGATGCATCCGACACCGTGGAGGCGGAGTGGATTCTGGCGCCCCATGCCGACGCGGCCAGCGAGTTGCGCTGGACGGGCGTGCTCCGCGGCGCGCTGCGCACTGTGCAGGCGGACCGCATCTTCCGCGCGGGCCTGGAACCTTTTGCGGAGGGCGACAGCGTGTGGTGGATCGTCGACTACAAGACCGCGCACGCCGATTCGGACAACACGCATGCGGCCATCAAAATGCTGCGCGCAGACTTTGCCCCGCAACTCAAGGCCTACGCCGAAGCGCTGCGCATGCTGAAAGGCAGAGACATTGAGATTCGCGCCGCGCTCTTCTATCCGCGCATGAAGGCGCTGGACTGGTGGAGCGTGGAGCCGGCTTGAGCAGCGGCTTGCGGCTTTGGCCGGAGCTGCCAGGAAGATTGCACCGCACACCTACGGCGCGCTGGTCGTCCCGTTGCCTTGTCCCAGCACGTCGCCCGGCTCCGTGCTGGGCTATTGGCACAGCGCCCCCGATGGGGCGCTTCCTGTGATACACCCGGCACAAAAGCGAGCGCAAGGCGAAGCATCCCAAGAGGACGAAGTACGCGCGGAATTTCGCGGGGCAAGAAACACGAAAGCCCCGCATGGAGCGGGGCTTTCAGTGGTTCCTGTTGCGCAGAGAGCTAGCGCAGGCTGTCCATCAGCTTGTCGAACATCTCCTTCGACGGGCGGGTGAGGGACTCGGGCAGAGTGCCGAGCGGCTCATCGACCGTGCCAAGCTGATCGAGGAAGGTGGGCTTGCTGGTGTCGATGTAGAAGACGCCGGTCAGGACTTCGTCGCGCGACGCGGCTTCCATCAGCGTGCGCACGGCGTTGGCCTTGTCGGTGGGATCGTAGTCTTCGAGCAGCTTGCGCAGGCGCAGACTCGATCCATCGTGCAACTCCACTTCGCGCACTTCGCCGGAGTCGTAGTCCACCTCGATGTCGTCGAAGCTGGCCACAAAGCCGACGTCGTTGATGGGCTCGTCGTTTTCCTGCAGGAACTTGTAGCTCTTGGTGGAGCCCTCGTGATCGTTGAAGGTCACGCAGGGGCTGATGACGTCGAGCAACGCGGTTCCGTTGTGCGCAATGGCAGCCTTCAGCATGGCGCTCAGCTGCTTTTTGTCGCCGGAGAAGGAACGGCCCACATAGGTTGCGCCCAGCTGGATGCCCAGAGCGCAAACGTCGATGGCGGGCAGGTCGTTGATGACGCCGGTCTTCAGCCTGGAGCCGATGTCGGCGGTGGCCGAGAACTGGCCCTTGGTCAGGCCGTAGACACCGTTGTTCTCCACAATGTAGATCATGGGGAGATTGCGACGCAGCAGGTGAACGAACTGGCCGACGCCGATGGAAGCCGTATCGCCATCGCCGGAGACGCCCAGCGCCATCAGGCTGGCGTTGGCCAGCAGGGCGCCGGTGGTGACCGACGGCATGCGTCCGTGCACACTGTTGAAGCTGTGCGAGCGGCCCATGAAGTAGGCCGGGCTCTTGGACGAGCAGCCGATGCCGCTCATCTTGATGACGCGCTCCGGTTCCACGCCCATATCGAACATGGCATCGATGATGCGCTCGCTGATGGCGTTATGGCCGCAGCCGGCGCAGAGCGTCGACTTACCGCCGCGATAGTCCAGCACCGGAATGCCGATGCGATTGACCCTGGGAGCTGATGCGGTTGCCATTTAGATGCCCTCCTTGGTCGCGAACTGCTCGGTAATGGTGCGGGCATCGATGGGCATGCCGTTGTAGTGGAGGATGGAGCGCAGCTTGGCGGTCTGTTCGCCGGCCAGATCGAGCTTGAGCAGCATGGCCAGCTGGCCGTCGCGGTTCTGCTCCACAACGTAGACGCGGTCGTGCGCGGCCACAAAGTCCAGCACTTCCTGGGAGAAGGGATAAGCGCGCACGCGGAGATAATCCACGTCCTGGCCGTATTCCTTCTTGATCTGATCGAGGCTCTCGGTCAGCGCGAAGTCGGTGGTGCCATAAGCGATGAAGCCGATCTTCGAGGTGCCATTCTTGACCACCACAGGCGCGGGAACCAGTTTGCGCGCGTTTTCCAGCTTGCGCGCCAGGCGGTCCATCATGGCGGTGTAATCTTCCGGCTTTTCACTGTAGCCGGCCGCATCGTCGTGGCCGGAGCCACGCGTGAAGTAGGCCGCCTTTGGATGTTTGGTGCCGGGCAGGGTGCGCCAGCCCACCGCATCGCCGTCCACGTCGCGATAGCGGGCAAAGCTGCCCAGCCGCTCCAGATCTTCGGCGGAAAGGATCTTGCCGCGATCATGCGGTTTGGTGGGGTACTCGAAGGCATCCGACATCCAGTTGTTCATGCCCAGATCGAGATCGCTGAGCACGAAGACCGGGGTCTGCAGGCGCTCGGAGAGATCGAAGGCCGCGTAGCCGAGCTCGAAGCACTCCTTCACGTTACCGGGCAGCAGCATGATGTGCCGGGTGTCGCCGTGGGAGAGGAAGGCGGTGGAGAGCAGATCGCCCTGCGAGGTGCGGGTCGGCAGACCGGTGGATGGGCCGATGCGCTGCACGTTGAAGATGACGCCGGGAATCTCCGCCCAGTAGGCCAGGCCACTGAACTCCGCCATCAGCGAGATGCCGGGGCCGGAGGTAGCGGTCATGGAACGCGCACCCGCCCAGCCCGCGCCAAAGACCATGCCGATGGCAGCCAGTTCGTCCTCAGCCTGCACCACAGCGTAGGTGGCTTTGCCCTCGGGAGTGACGCGGAACTTCTTCAGCAGGTCGGCGGTAGCTTCAATGGTCGAAGTGGAAGGCGTGATGGGGTACCACGCAACCACGGTGACGCCGGCAAAGACCGCGCCCATGGCGCAGGCTGCGTTGCCGTCGACAATGATCTTGCCGGCGGTCTTGTCCATGCGCTCAATGTAGAAGGGGTCCTGCTTGGGGAGGTTGGCCGCAGCGTAATCCCAGCCCGCCTTGACCGCGCCAAAGTTCAGATCGAAGACCTTCTGCTTTTTGGCAAACTGCTTCTGCACGCACTTTTCAACCACAGCCAGATCAATGCGCAGCAACTGGGCGACCGCGCCCACGTAGATCATGTTCTTGACCAGCTTGCGCAGCTTGGCTTCGGGGCAGATGGCTGCGGTGATCTTGTCGAAGGGAACCGGATAGCAGACCACATCGTCACGGTACTGCTTGAGGTTCAGATTCTCTTCGTAAATTGCGACGCCGCCGGAGGGCAGAGCGAGAATATCGTCGCGGCCGGTTTCGGCGTTCAATGCCACCAGGACTTCGAACTCGCGCCTGCGGGCTACATAGCCATCCTTGCTGGCGCGGATCGTGAACCAGGTGGGCAGTCCGGCAATGTTCGACGGGAAGAGATTTTTTCCGCTGACCGGAACTCCCATACCGAAGATGCTCTTCAGCAGAACGCTATTGGCGGATTGCGAGCCGGACCCGTTCACCGTTGCTACGTTGATGCTGAAATCGTTCGTCACGCGCTTTGCGGCGCTTTCAGTGCCCTGCACTTGACCGAGGGCCAGGTCTCCTGTCGCCATTTGGCGGGATCCCCTTCGCTAGATTCGACCTCCACGCGGATTTTCGCGTGCAGATGTGATTATAGTCACTTCCGCGTACCGTAGTCTGCAATTAGGGACAAAAGGTCACCCCCCACACATCTTGGTCCGCGCGCCCGTTTCAAAGCCGGAAAGCCGGCTGGAAGTAGTCTGAAAATAGCCACATCCAGTTCCGCATCTTACTCCTCGCGCAGCACTTCGAGGGGCCTAAGTCCCAGAATGCGATAACTTGCGATCCACCCGGTTGCGGTGGCCAGCACGGCCGTGCCAAGAAGGGCAATCAGCGTGACGTGCCACTGAATATGGAAGTGAACTTCCAGCTTCAACAACAGCACCCGGGTGAGCAGATTGGCAAAGACCACCCCCACTGCGCCCGCCAGCAAACCCAGCACGCTGAACTCCACGCTGAAGATGGCGAAGATGCGGCGGCGGGTAGCACCGAGGGTTTTGAGCACGACCGCCTCACGCATGCGGCGGAAGCGCGTGGAGGCCACACTGGAGGCCAGAATGGTGAGTCCGGCCAGAATGGAGAAGCCGGCCAGCAACCGCACCACGAAGGTGATCTGGTCCACCACGCTCTCAATGCGCTCCAGAACGTCGGCCAGGTTGATGACGGTGACGGTGGGATAGGCGGCAAAGAGAGCGCGCTCCAGCTCCGGCACGCGGCGCGGATCCACGTGCGCACCACCATACCAGCTGGCAGGCTGATCGCGCAGCAGCTCCGGAGGCAGAACAAAGGAGACCCGCGCGCCCAGATGCTGGCCATCGGATTTGTAGACGGCAGCCACGCGCAGCGTGTGCACTACCCCGCCAATCTCCAGCTCTACCGTGGAACCGACATGCAGATGCAGCCGCTGCACAACCCAGTCATCAACCGCCAGCTCCTGGGCGCTGGCGGTGCGCCACCACTGGCCGGCGGTGAGCTTGTCGCCCTCGGGAAGCGCGTCGGACCAGCTCAGTTCGGCGCTCTCCAACATGCGGCGCGGCACGTGCTTGTCCTTCATCTCGCTCACCGGCCTCCCGTCCAGGCTGATAAAGCGGCCCTGCACCACCGGCATCAGCGCCAGTTGCTGGGTAACGCCGGGCTGATGGGCAAAGAAGGTCTTGACGCCCTCCGCTTCGTCGGTCTGTACGTCGACCAGGAAGAGATTGGGGAGTTTGGGCGAGGCGGTCTCGCGAATATCGGCCACGAGCCCCGACTGGAGCAGATAGACGGCCAGAATCAGCATCACGCCGGTGCCGAGCGCAGTGAGCACGGCAGCCGATTGATTGCCGGGCCGGTAAAGATTGGCCAGCCCATGGCGCAAAGCGGAAGGCAGCTGCAGACGCACGCGATTCAACACAAAACGCAGCACGCGCAGCGCCACCCAGGAGAGCGTCAGCAGCACGGCCAAGGCCGCGGTGAAGATGCCCGCAAACGACATGCCGATCTTGGCCGAGTCGGCCAGCCCCCAGGCGATGCCGCCCAGCACAACCACAACCGCGGCAGCCAGCGCCAGTTGCAAGCGCCGCGCCCACCAGCGCGCCACCCATGCGCTGAAGGTGTCCGGCCCCTGCTCGACAAGGCGGCGCAGCACCAGCACCGGACGCACGGCACGCACATCGAGCAGCGGCGGCAGGCAGAACAACAGCGTGGTGAGCAACCCTGTGCCCAGCCCGGCCAGAATCGACTTCCACGGAAAGCCCAACGCTACACGGAAGGGCAACAGAGTACCGAAGGCGTGCGGCAGGGCGTACATC
>Ga0371490_1000171_pt1 | contig 59841 bp, 50 predicted proteins | sample MB2SIPfraction_FD_207959 | JGI IMG/M metagenome (GOLD analysis project Ga0371490, IMG submission 207959) | Lab enriched peat soil microbial communities from McLean, Ithaca, NY, United States - MB28FN SIP fraction | ecosystem: Environmental > Terrestrial > Soil > Wetlands > Peat | place: USA... | reverse complement strand
AGCACGATCAGGGACGCCACGAAGCTTCCCAGCAGGATGGTCACGGAGTATTGAAACATGTGATATTCGCGATCCAATTTATCAACGAAGAAGGGGCGGATGAGGATGTTCAGGTACTTGAGCAGCTCCAGAGCCAGGCCCACCCAAATGGCGACCGGCGCCACCTGCGCGGGATTCACCTTGCAGTTAGGCAGGAGCCAATAAATCAGAAAGAGCATGAGGATGGAAACCGGCACGGCCGCGACCTTGAGCAGCAGCAAAGTCAGCCAGGCGGCCAGTGCTCCCTTGCCGGCCCAGGCCGCGACCCACTCGCGGTTATAGGCGGTGAAGACCAGCGATAGCAGGACGAGCGCGCCGCAAGCGAAAACCATGCCGAGACTGACGAGCTGATTTTTCCAGTAGCTGCGGTTCGTGGTGACGCCCCAGGCCCGGTTGAGCGCCACTTCGAGGGGCTCGAAAATGCCGTTCGAGGTGAGCAGCAGGAGAAAGACGGAGGTGAAGGGGAGGCGCGGCACCATCCAGGATTGGAGGTTCTGCGCCACCACGCCGCCCGACTTGCCAGGAAAGCCGTCGCGAATGGCAAGGTAGATCGCGTCGATGGCGGCCGGCCAATGCAGAACGTCGCGGAACAAAGAGAGCATGACGATCAAAAACGGGAAAAATGCCAGCAGCACGCTGGCTGAAACTGCCAGCGCGTAAACGTGCGCCTCGGTCTGCATCAGGTAGCGGAGCGTGGGGCGCCAGCGGGACCACCACGGGTCGAGCGTTCCGGTACCGACGGTGAAGAGAGGGCGGTGGGGGATCAAACTACAGGTTAGTACAGCGGGGACAATAGAGAGAAAGACGAATCTCGACGCTGCACACAGGTGCCGGCGGCGGCGGACTATAATCAAAAGGTGCAAATTTCCTGGGCCCTGGTTTTAGCGGCGGCGCTGGCGCTGTCGGGTTGTCATAAAGGCAATTCGAGCAAGGAGGCCGTGCGCCAGGCGGTGATCGACTACCTGGGCGGGCACGGCATGAACGTGGCCGCGATGAACATCGAAGTAACGGCGGTGAGCTTCTCTGGCGGCCATGGCGAAGCCAACGTCTCCTTCACGGTCAAGAGCGCTCCGGGCGCGCCGGGCATGTCGAGGATTTACCTGCTCGAGCAGCAGGGCGCCAGGCTGGTCGTGACGGGAAGCAAGCAAGCCGGCGGCATGCCGCACGGTGCTGGCGCGATGCCGCCCGCGGGCATGGCGAATCCGCACGGAGCCGGCGCGGGTGGCGCCATGCCAGCGCCGCAGGATCTGCCTCCCATCGACAAGACCAAGAAATGAAACGCGTCGCAATCCTGGGCGGCGGGCCGGCGGGAGCGTTCGCCGCGGAGCGGTTGGCATCCGCCGGGCTCAGGGTGGCTGTGTTCGACGAGAAGCTGGCGTGGGAGAAGCCATGCGGCGGCGGACTCACTTACAAGGCTTACAGCCAGTATCCATTTCTGATCGAGAACTCGACGCCCAAGCGCCTGGTGCATGAGACGGTGCTGAGCGCGCCGCGCGGCGGCGAAGCCAGGCTGAAGCTGACCGATCCGATGGTGATTTACTCGCGCTTCGATCTGAACCAAATGCTGCTGGAGCGGGCCGAGCGCGCCGGCGCGCAGATCGAAAAGGCGCGCGTGCTGAAGATGACGCGGCAGGGCGCGGGCTGGCGGTTGCACACCTCGGGCGGCGACGCCGGCGCCGATTTCTGCATTGTGGCGATGGGCGCCCGCAACCCGCTGCGCGAGGTAGGCACCGAATTGAAGCCGCGGGACACCATGGTGGCGCTGGGATATTATGTCCCCGGCGATCAGGAACGGATCGACCTTCAATTCCTGCCGGGACTGGAAGGCTACATCTGGATCTTTCCGCGCTGCGGCCACCTTTCGGTAGGGATTTGCGGCAAGGGCGAGCCGGCGGCGGCGCTGCGGCAGCGGCTGGAGCGGTTCATGGCGGAGCGCGGTATTTCGCGCAAGGACGGCAGGTTCTATTCGCACCTGCTGCCCTCGCTCGACAGCGGCTCCTGGCAGGCGAACCGCGTGGCCGGCGATGGCTGGATGGCAGTGGGCGATTCGGCCGGGCTGGTGGATCCGCTCACCGGCGAAGGGCTGTACTATGCGATTCGCTCGGCCGACCTGGCGGCGCGGGCCTTGGTGGCCGAAGTGGGAGACCTGGCGGCGAAGCTGGCGCATTATCGCGCGCTGCTGCGGCACGATTTCGCGGCCGATCTGGAATTCGGCGCGCGACTGGCGAAACGCTTTTTCGTGGGCCGGATTCTGTGCGGAGCGGTGACCGAGAGGATGGTCGAGTTCACGCGCCGCAGCCCGCGGTTTTGCCTCATCATGCAGGATCTGTTCGCCGGGCGGCAGCCCTATGCGAGCCTCAAGCGGCGGCTGCTGCGAAATCTGAACGGCAGCCTTTACGACCTGGCCATGAGCCTCGGATTTGCGAGAGTGGTGCCGGGCAGGAGCGCGGGCTGGCTGTCGTGAGAGGCAGCGTGGACACAACCTTACGCCGGCCAGCTTAGCCCGGAGGGCGAAAGAACATAGCCCAGGGCGGCAGCCCTGGGAAAAGGATGACGATCGGAAAGCCCCGGAACGGGGCGTTAGAATTGTCGCCAGCAGGATTCTTACGCCCCGTTCCGGGGCTAGGCCCACATTACCGTTTTCCCACGGCTTACGCCGTGGGCTACGATCTTTCGCCCTCCGGGCTTAGGAAATGCGGCACACTGATATGAACCACACTAAGTCCGAAGCACTCTTTCGTCGCGCACAGGAGCTGATTCCGGGCGGCGTCAATTCGCCGGTGCGGGCATTTCGCAGCGTGGGAGGGAACCCGTTGTTTCTGGCGCGCGGCGAAGGATCGCATGTCATTGACGCGGACGGCAACCGCTTCATCGATTACGTCGGCTCCTGGGGACCGCTGCTGCTGGGCCATCGCCATCCGGAGATTCTCGAGGCGCTGGAGCGGGCGCTCGCCATCGGCACCAGCTTCGGCGCGCCGACCGAAGCCGAGGTCGAGCTGGCCGACGCCATTCGCGACGCGGTGCCATCGATCGAAATGGTGCGGCTGGTGAATTCCGGCACCGAAGCAACCATGTCGGCGATCCGCCTGGCGCGCGGCTTCACCGGGCGCGATCTGACGGTGAAATTCGAAGGTTGCTACCACGGCCACGTGGATTCGTTGCTGGTGAAGGCCGGGTCGGGCGTTGCCACGCTGGGCTTGCCGGACACGGCGGGCGTGCCCAAGAGCTTCTCGGACACGACGATTGCGCTGCCGTACAATTCTCCTGACGCGGTGGAAGAGGCTTTTCGCGCTCACCCCGAGCGCATCGCGGCGGTGATCGTCGAGCCGGTGGTGGGCAACATGGGCTGCGTTCCGCCGGCGCCGGGTTTTCTCGAAGCGCTGCGCGAGCAGACCAGCCGCCACGGTGCGCTGCTGATTTTCGACGAAGTGATGACGGGCTTCCGTGTGGCCTTCGGCGGCGCACAGCAGCGTTATGGCATCCGGCCCGATTTGACCACGCTGGGAAAGGTGATCGGCGGCGGCTTGCCGGTGGGCGCTTATGGCGGACGCAGGGACATCATGAGCCAGGTGGCGCCGGTTGGGCCGGTTTACCAGGCGGGCACGCTTTCCGGCAATCCGCTGGCGGTGGCGGCCGGTTTGACCATGCTGCGGCACCTGAAGCGGCATCCGGAAGTCTACGATCAATTGGAGACGCGCGCCGCCGCGTTGTGCGCCGCCGCGCCGGCCGGCATCACGGTAAATCGGGTGGGCTCGATGTTCACCTACTTCTTCACGGATGGGCCGGTGACCGATTACGAATCCGCCAAGCGCAGCGACACGGCCCGCTTCGGCCGCTTCTTCCGCGCCATGCTGGAACGCGGCATCTACCTGCCGCCGTCGCAGTTCGAAGCCGCGTTTGTTTCGGCGGCGCACACCGAAGACGATATCCGGCAGACCATTGCCGCGGCGCGCGAAGCCTTCAACGCCTGACCGGCGGCAGCAGCTTGCGGCCCGACCAGGTGACGATGGCGAAGAACGCGGCGAAGCTCACCAGAATTACGGTGAGGCGGCGCCGCGGAGAGATCCGCTCCGGAATGGCGCCGGTGGCTGGCGGAAACTCCAGCCGGATCCGTAATCGGACCGCTGCGGCGCGGCCGTCGCTCATTCGATTGTCGATCACCACCACGTACTCGCTTGGCGGCCGCACCTGGCACTGAACCTTGCCGGAACGGCCGGGCCCGGTCGCCTCCACCACGCCATGCGCCAGGCCTTCGCGCAGATGTTCCAAGTCGTCGCGGCGCATCACGGCCAGCCGAACCTGGTCCGAGCCGTCGCGCACTTCGTACTCCGCTTCGACACGCGCGGGACGCTGCCCGATTCCGAGATCCACGTAACGCCAGTCATCGGCGGGAATGGTGTACACCCGGTCGACCAGTTCCTCGGCGGAAGCAAAGCCGAACGCGAGCGTGCAGATCAGAGCGAACATGGGACGAACCGCAGGCCGGCATCTTCACCCTCGCATATCCGGCGAGGGGCTACAATGAGGCCATGCACGTCAGTATGGCACAGCCGCGGGAGGGCATGTTTCCGCTTGCGCGCCGTTGAACCGCCGGGTTGGAAAACCAAGCTGAGCTGGATAGCAGCCGTCCTGCTGGCCGTTCTCTTCCTTGCCTCGGGTTTGTGGAAGATCGCCGATACCCAAGCCTGGGCGCAGCGTATCACCCAACTCATGCTGCCGGGATCGCTGGGCGTGCCGCTGGCGCTGGCGGTAGGGATTGCCGAGACGCTAGGCGCGGTGCTGATTCTGGTGCCGCGGTTCCGGCGCTGGGGCGCCATCCTCATCGGACTGCTGCTGATTGCGTTCATGGGCTATTTTGCCGTTCATTACAGCGCGCTGCGCGGCGCCGATTGCAGTTGCTTTCCCTGGATCAAGCGCGCGGTGGGACCGCAGTTTTTCCTGGGTGACCTGGCGATGCTGGGGCTGGCGCTGGTGGCGGGATGGTGGTCACGCCCGTCGGGAACCTTGCGCAGCATGGTGGTGATCGCCGGCGCGGTCGCGGTTTTCGCGCTGGTCTCATACGGCGTCAACGAGGTGCGGCTGAACGGGACCAAGGTGCCCACCAGCATCCTGGTCGATGGCCAGCCGTACAACATCGAACACGGAAAGTACTTTTTGTTCTTCTTCAACCCAGCCTGTTCGCATTGTTTCGAATCCGCCCAGCGCATGGCGAAATTCGATTGGGGACAAACGCGCGTGGTTGCGGTTCCCGTCGAGATGCCGCAATACGCGCCGCAGTTTTTGACCGACACCGGGTTGAAGGCGATAGTGACTTCGGATTTCGATTTGCTGAAGCGCACCTTTGGATACACCGCTTACCCGTTCGGCGTGGCCGTCGAGAACGGCCGCGAGAAAGCTTCGCTGGCGCGGTTTGATGAGACGGAGCCGGCGGCGACGTTAAGGCGGTTGGGGTTTGTGAAGTGAAGGTGGGGGCCGCAGCAACTGTTGCTGGAGTTGGAACAGACTTTCCATAGGGAGGGACATCGTGGCCAAGAGACAAGCTGGCAGAAGAGCTTTCCTGAAACTGGGTGGCGCGGCGGCGGCGGGACTGATGGGCCATGCCGCCTCGGGCCAAACGACCGGCGCAATTCCCGCGCCGCAGAACCCGGCGAACGCACTGCCGATGCCGGTTCGCAACCTGGGACGCACAGGCTACAAGGTCGGCATTTTCAGCCTCGGCGGGCAAGCCGCTCTGGAGCGCGGACACAACGAAGCCGTCGCGGTGCCGATTGTCGAACGGGCGCTCGATCTGGGCGTGAACTACATCGACACTTCGTCGATTTATGGCGGCCCGGAACGCTGGAGCGAGCGCTACGTCGGCACGGTGATGAAGCGGCGCCGCGCGCAGGCATTCCTGGCCAGCAAGACCAAGGAGCGCACGCGCGACGGAAGCCTGCGCATGATCGAGGAATCCCTGAAGCTGCTCGAGACCGATCACCTGGATCTTTGGCAACTTCACGATATCGGCCTGATGGAGGACGTGGACGCCGTGTTCGCCAAGGGCGGCGCCATGGAAGCGCTGCGGCAGGCGCAGGAACAGAAGATGGTGCGCTATCTCGGCGTCACCGGCCACTTCCGGCCAGAGCCGTTGATGGAAGCCATTCGCCGCCATCCGTTCGACACCATTTTGATGGCCCTGAACGCAGCCGACCGGCATCATTACAGTTTCCAGGAACAGCTTCTGGGGTTGGCGGTGGAAAAGCAGATGGGCATCATCGGCATGAAAGTGCCGGGGCGCAGCCGGCTGCTGGCCAGTTGGACGCCGCCGCCGCTGGAGCAGCAACGGCACTCGTGGGAAGGCGCCGTGATATCGACCACGCCGGGGCCGTTCACCATGCGCGAGGCGCTCTATTATTCGCTCTCGCACCCGGTCAGCACGGTGATTATCGGCTGCGACACCGTCGCCCAACTCGAAGAGAACGTGCAACTGGCGCGCGAGTTCACGCCGCTCAGCGAACACCAGATGGCATCGCTCGCCGAGCGCGCCGAGCCGGTTTCCAAGCAGGCGCTGTTCTTCCGATTCGTCAGCCGGGGATAAGGTTTCTGGAAGAGCGTTCCCGAACGACCGGCGTTGTTCAACAAACTCCGGGTGTGGCGCTCGTACTCCGCCCATTCATGGGAAAATGAAACTGTCGTGATCGTAATCGACGGCATTTATTACGCGCTCGCGCTGGCCGGCGCCGGCGGCATCGTCTGCTGGCTCGCTGACCCGTGGTTCAGCGTCCCACTGTGGGTGCTGGCGCTTTTTTGCCTGTATTTCTTCCGCGACCCGCAGCGCGTGATTCCGCAAGGGCCGCTGGCGGTTTCGCCGGCCGATGGCAAAGTGGTCGCGGTGAAGGCCGAACGGCCGGACTTGAATCGCATCAGCATTTTCCTGAATATCTTCGACGTGCACGTGAACCGCGCGCCAGTGGCCGGCACCATCAGCGACGTGGAATATCATCGCGGAAGCTTCCATGTGGCGAGCCGCGAGAAATGTTCCTCGGAGAACGAGCAGAACATCGTTACCGTTCAGGGCGAAGGCTCGCCGGTGGTGTTCAAGCAGATCGCCGGCCTGATTGCGCGGCGCATCGTGTTCAACAAGAAGCCGGGCGACCATGTGGCGGCTGGCGAGCGCGTGGGCCTGATCAAGTTTGGTTCGCGCGTGGATGTGCTGCTGGGACCGGAGTGGGAAATCACGGTTCGGCTGGGTGAGCACGTCAGCGCGGGTTCGAGCGTGATTGCGCGGCGGCGGGAGCCGGACCATGGGGCTTAGAGACAGGCTGGTGGATCCCAAGTCGCCGGACCGGCGGCCGCGGCGCGTGGCTTACGCGCTGCCCACGCTGTTTACCGCGGGCAACATTTTCCTGGGCTTTCTCTCGATTCTGGCCTCGTTCCGCGGCGCCATGATGGCGGCCGTGGGCGGCGCCGGCGCGGCGGAGGAATTCGGCGTGGCGGCCAAGGCCATCGGCGCGGCGGTGCTGCTCGACGGACTGGACGGGCGCATCGCGCGCATGACCAACACCACCAGCGATTTCGGGCGCGAGATGGATTCGCTGGCCGATGTGGTGAGTTTCGGCATGGCTCCCGCGGTGCTGGCGTTTTCCTGGGGCGTCCAATTCCTGGGCCCGGGGATGAGCGATAGGATCCGCAGCCAGATTTTCAACGCCGGTTACTTCATCGCGTTTCTGTTCCTGTTGTGCGGCGCCGCGCGGCTGGCGCGTTTCAACGTGCAGAAGAATCCCATTCCCAAGAATCCCGGCCGCCCGGACCGCAAATACTTCGTCGGCCTGCCCATTCCGGCCGCGGCCGCTTTGGTGGCCGCGGTGGTGTGGGCGTTCGGCGCCGAGCCGCTCACCTGGTGGCCGATTTCCCTTTTGTGGCTGGGGTTGCTGCTGCTGCTGGGCTTCCTGATGGTCAGCACCTGGCGCTATCACAGTTTCAAAGGCATCGGCCTTTCGAAGCCCTATACGCCGCTGATCGTGATTCTGGCCGGGGCCGCGATCTACGGCCTCTGGAATTACTCGCAGCCGATGTGTCTGGCGCTGGCCGGCGGCTACGTGGCCAGCGGGATTCTGACTCGCATCGGCGGCGTCATCCGGCGCCGCTTGCGCCCGGCGCCCGCGCCGCCGGCACCGGAGCACCAGGTTGGATAAAACACCGTTTCGTAACAGGCGTACCGGCCGCTCCCTGACGGTCGCGGCTCCGATGCGCGCTTGGAACCGGCTTCGGAGCCGCGACCGTCAGGGAGCGGTTGCAGCGATTCAGCAGGTCGTTTCATGACAGGTCCTAAGATACCCGTGATCGCATTGATCGGCAGCGAGTCGCTGATGGGCCGCGAACTCCGCGATATAGCCGCAACCAGCACGCCCGAGCTGACGCTCAAGTTGATCGCTGCCGAAGATGAGGAACCGGGTGCGCTGACGCGCGTGGGCGACATGCCAGCCGTGGTCGGCGGCCTGGACGCCGATTCGCTGGCCGGTGCGCGCGCGGTGGTCCTGGCCGGTGGCGCCGAATCGTCGCGAAAGGCGCTCGAGTTGCTGGACGCCGACGAAGACACAGCGGTTATCGATCTAACCGGTATTGCCGAGGAGCGGCCGGACGCGCGGCTGCGAGCGCCGCTCATCGAAGCCGAAACCGGCGACGAATCCGAAGACGATGCCGGCGCCAGGGTCCACGTGATCGCTCATCCGGCGGCCATCGCGCTGGCGCTGTTTTTGCGCCGGCTGCATGAGCACGACCCAGTCCGGCGGAGCGTGGTCGAAATATTCGCTCCGGCCAGCGAGCACGATGCCCGCGGCGTGCAGGAATTGCAGCAGCAGACCATCAGCCTGTTTTCGTTCCAGAAGCTTCCGCAAGCCGTGTTCGATGCGCAGCTCAGCTTCAACCTGCTGCCGCGCTATGGCGAAGAGGCGCCGGCCTCGCTCGAAGATACGGAGTTGCGCATTGAGCGGCACCTGGCCACCCTGCTGGCGCTGCCTGGGGAAGGCAGCGGCGCGCCGCTGCCTTCGCTGCGGCTGATTCAGGCGCCGGTGTTTCATGGCTACAGCATTTCGGCGTGGGTGGAATTCGACGGGAATCCGGGCGTCGAGGCGCTGGAAGCGAGCCTGGCGGCGGGACCGATTGAGGTGCGCACGGGCGAGTTCGAGCCGCCGACCAACGTGGGTCAGGCGGGCCAGGGCGGCATTGCCGTGGGTGCCGTTTCGGTGGATCGCAACAACCCGGAAGCCTGCTGGTTCTGGCTGGTGGCGGACAATTTGCGGCTCGCCGCGGAAAACGCCGCGGAGGTGGCGCGACAACTAACATGACCCGGTTTGCCCCTGCATGGCTGGCGGTGGCGGCGGCTCTGGCCGGCTGCGGCTACCACATTTCGGGACAAGGCGAGCTGATGCCGAAGAGCATCCACACCATCGCCGTCACGCCGATGAACAGCACCCGCTATCAACTGGCGCGCCTGCTGCCGGCCGATGTTACGCGCGAGTTGATCTCGCGCACGAAATACAAGGTGATCGACGATCCCAGCCAGGCGGACGCCGTGCTGAGCGGCCGGGTGGCCAACTTCAGCAATTTCCCCACCCTGTTCGATCCGGCGACCGGCCGCGCCACCAGCGTCGAGGTCGTGGTGACCCTGCAAATCACCCTCACTGAGCGCACCAGCGGCAAAACGCTGTTTACGCGGCCCAACATGGAAGTGCGCGAACGCTACCAGATTTCCACCAACCCGCAGCAGTATTTCGATGAGAGCGGCACCGCCATCCAGCGCCTCAGCAAGGATGTCGCGCAGTCCGTGGTCAGCGCCATTCTGGAGAACTTCTGATGCCGCTTGGGCAAGCTAAAGGTTGCCCTACCGTATGACCGTTCCTCAATTCTTAGCGCGCGTGAAGAGAGGCGGTCCGCCGGCAGTGGCGCTGCTGATCGGGCCCGAAGCCTACCAGCGCCGGCAGGTGAAGCGGGTGCTGACCGCGGCGTTCCCGCCCGACGCCGTCACCACCCACGACCTAGCCGAGCTTTCGCTCGCCGGCGTATTGGACGACGCGCGGTCGCTGTCTCTGTTCGCCGCCGAGCGGCTGATCTGGGTCGTCAACGCGGAAGCTGCCTTGCCTCGCGGCCGTGCCGCCGAAGCGGATGGCGAAAGCGGAGCCGCCGCCGATGGCGACCCTGCGCCGCTGGCCGCTTATGTGAAGGATCCGACCCCTGGCGTGGCGCTGGTGTTCGAGGCCAGCCGCTTCGATTTCGAAGGCGACGACAAGCGCAAACTCGAACGCGTGGCGAAGTTTTATGCGGCCGTCCCGGAGGCGGTGGAATTGCGGCGGCTCGACGCGCAATCTGCGCGCCTGGAAGCGGCGCGTTTGGCGGCTGCCGCCGGCGCGCGATTGGACGCCGAGGCGCTCGACCTGCTGGTGGAGTCGCTGGGCGCCGATATCGCGCGCATTGCAGTGGAAATCGAAAAGCTGGCGCTATATGCCGGTAACCGCGCCGTGGGCGTGGAGGATATCGCGGCGCTGGTGCCGGATGCGCGCGCGTCCAGCATCTTCGCGCTGGTGAATGCGCTGGGCCGCCGCGACCGCGCACGGTCGCTCGAAATCCTGGACGCGTTGACGCGCGAAGGCGAGTACCTGCCGCTGGCTCTGGCGTTCCTATCCACGCAATTTCGCATGGCGCTGGTGGCGCGAGAAGCCAGCCTGAAAAGCCCGCAGCAGATTCAAGCGCATTTTACGCGGCTGGGCGTTCCCATGTGGGGATCGCGCGCCGAGCAGGTGCAGCAGACCGTCGCCAGGTTCAGCCAGCCGCAACTGGAACGCGCCATCAAGCTGACCTTCGAGGCCGACCGCGGTATGCGCGACACGCGGCCCGACGACCGTATCGTCATGGAGCGTTTCATTCTCGACTTAGCCGGCAACCAGCCCGGCTGAGCGTGGTCCGCGCCGGCAATAACGCGATTCAGTGTCCGGCGTGACCGCTCCCTCTGGTCGCGGCTCCGAAACGCGGCTCTGAAGCGCAATCGGAGCCGCGAACAGAGGGAGCGGTCACGCAGATAGAAGTGCTCCATCACGCGGCCGAAGACCAAGATCTAGAACAAGAACTTGACCGCCAGTTGCATCAGGCGCGGCGAACCAGACTGCAGAATCTGGCCGAACGCCGGAGATTCCAGGTCGTTCACAGGCAGTCCGAAATTCGGACGGTTGAGCAGGTTGAAGCACTCCGCGCGGAACTGCACGCGCCGGGTCTCATCGATGCTAAAGTACTTGAACAACGAAACATCGGCGTCTTCGATCCCCGGACCGCGCACCACATTGCGGCCCTCGTTGCCGAACTGGCCCGCCTGCGTTTGCGGATTCAGTTGCAGAAAAGGCGCGCGGCTCACCCATTCGTTCGCCGTGTGCGGTTGTCCCGCGTTGGGATTGGAAATGAGGTCGGGCCGGCTGGAATAGAAGCCGCTGATCTCGGGCGCGCTGCCCTGCAGGGAAACGTCGGCGCTGTCGTAGACCGTAAACGGCGTGCCGGTGGACAGGCTGCTGATGGTGTTGAGCTGCCAGCCATTGGCAAAAAACGCCGCGGCTCGCGGAGCATCCCGCCAACTTGGCAGCGCCCAGGATCCGCTGAAGACGAAGCGGTGCGTGGCGTCGAATAGCGACGGACCGTGCTCGGCGGCAAGGTCAAACGGGTTTTGCGCCAGATCGTTTTCGCCGGCCACCAGGGTAGGCGCCGAACCTGATTCGTTCAGCGAGGAGATATCGTCGAGACTCTTCGAGAAAGTGTAGGACGCCAGAAAGCTCAGACCGTGCGCGTACTGTCGCGAAAAGGCCACTTCCAGTGCGTGGTAGGTAGAGTTGGAATCGTCGGCGAGCAATCCGACCGATCCGTAATTGCAGATGCCAGCCGAGTTACACGTGGTGTACTCGCGGATTTCGTTGTTGTTGTCCGCATTGACGCCTGGCCCGTAGATACTCGGATTCGCTTCGATGAAGCGCGGGAGATACGAGCCCTTGTTGCCGACATAGCGAACGTCGAGCAGGTAGTTCTTGGCGAGCGCGCGCTCGATGGAGAGATTCCAGTTTTGCGAGTACGGCGGCAGCATTCCCGATTGCACGGTGAGGACGGTGGCCGGCGCGACGAAATTTCCGTTGCCGAACGGGGTAGGGGCTCCGCCATAGGGGTTAGCCAGATCGAATCCCGGTCCGGCCAACTGATACGCCTGCGTCCACGGCAGCGCGCTGATGGACGCCTGCAGAGGGCCTCCCGTGCCGTTGGTGAACCCATCGTAGAAAATGCCGTAGCCGGCCCGCACGATGGTTTTGTTGTCGCCGAACGGATCCCAGGCGAGGCCCACGCGTGGCATGACCTCGCGATAGTCGACGCGAGCGATCCCCGCCGGCACGCCAGGATCGCCGGGAAATAGCAGCCCTTCCGGCGCGTTCGGGTAGACAGTCGATTGCACGCCAGGCGCCCACGCGTTCATGCGATTCCGAATATCCACGTAAGGCGTGTTTACCTCGTAACGGAGGCCGAAGTTGAGAGTCAGGCGCGGGCTTATGCGGAACTCATCCTGCGCGTACCCGGCCGCGACCCACTTGCGCAGCCCGCGGTTGAAGTCACCGCCGCCCTGGAAGAACTGCACTGATTGCCCCAGCAGGAAGCTGGCGAAGGAATCGCTGGCTGGGAAGGGGGCGAACACGAAGAAGCCGTTAGTCGCGATTCCGAGAGTGGCATTGATCTGTTCGCGGGTAAGATCGGCGCCGAACTTGAGGTTGTGCCGGCCGCGCGTCAAGGCTAACGAGTAAGATCCTTGGAAGTCATTCTGATAAGTGTTCTGCGGACCGGTAATCGGATTGCCAAGTGACGCATAGCCGCTCACGATGAGATACGGAACGCCGTCGTTTAATCCGAGGGTGGGCTGGTATTGGAACCCTAGGTCGCTGCCCGCCGTGTGATTTACCGCCTGTCCATTTAGGAAAACATTGCGGAAGACAGAGGCGCGCACGGTCTGCACGGTCTGCGGGGAGATCGAATGAACCCAGGAGCCGGTAGCGGAGTTGGTGACAATGTCGTCGGTCACGGGAAAGCCGGGAACACCCGCGCCGGCGATAGGCAGTGGGTCCAACTCGCGCAGAGACGACGCGGAGTACCGCACAAAGAACTGGTCGCTCGAACCGAAGTAGTGATCGTAGCGGAAGCCGCCCTGATCGTAGTTATTCGATCCGAGTTGGGTGGACTCAAACACGTTGGTGCCGATATTGGGCAGCGGATATAGGTTCTCCGCCAGTTGAGCGATCGGACTCTGCATGTTCGGCGGGATCTGGTTGCCCGGAAACGGCTGGCCGGTAAACTCATTGATGAGGGGAGTGGGCTGTCCCGTGGAGGGATCGGTAAGCCCGGAGAAGTCGCCTGTCCGCTCCGCGGCCGTGGGCACGATAGCGGCCTGGGTTTCGCCGGCGGAATCGCGCTGCCCTTCATAGTAGAGGAAGAAGAAATCCTTATCCTTGCGGATGGGTCCACCCAGCGTGGCGCCGTATTGGTTGCGGTGCAGCGGTTCCGTCTGAGACGCGAAGAAGTTGCGAGCGTCCATGGCGTTATTGCGGAGGAAATCGTAAACGTCGCCGTGAAGATAGTTGCTGCCCGACTTGGTGACCATCGATGTCGTCGCGCCGCTGGTTTCGCCATACTCGGCGGGAGCGTTCAGAGTGAGAATGCGGAACTCACTCACCGCATCCACGGGCACGCGCAGAGCGTATCCGCCATTCACGCTGTCCACATTGCTGGCGCCATCGAGCAGATAGTTGTTCGATTCCGGCGCCTGCCCGTTGACCCCGTAGGCCTGCCCGCTGCGCGCGATGCCGCCCGCTTCGGCCAAGCCGGCAGTCATAGGGGCGACTCCAGGCTGCAGCAGGCCGAGTTGCGTAAGATCGCGTCCATTCAGCGGTAGATCGACCGCCTGAATCGCGGAAACGACATTGCCGAGAGTCGAGCCAAGGTCCACCGTAGCGGCGGCGGCACTGACATTTACCTCGCTGTGCCCCGTTTCCACGTCGAGTTTGACAGGCACGCGGACGGTGCGGCCGATATCGATGCGGATGGCCGGCGCCGTAAACGGGGCAAAGCCAACCGCGCTGGCGCGCAGGTCGTATTCGCCAGCGGGCAAAGATGAAAAATGGAAGGAGCCTTCGCGCGTGGAAAGTTGCTTGGCACTGAATCCTGTCTCGTGATTGGCAACCGTAACCGCGGCGGCGGACACAGCTCCGCCCGATGCGTCCTTGATTTCGCCTTCCAGCACACCAACCGGATCCTGTGCGTTTGCGCACCAACCTAGCGAAAGCAGCAACAAGAAAGAGAGTTTCCCTGAGTGCATATAGTTGGACCGATTCTACGGGCACCGGTGGAGCGGAACAATAACCAAAAACCATTACGGCGTGTAAACTGCCCGAGGGAGTAATAGATTTCGATTACTGGCAGCCGCGCCGGTTTAGTGTATTCTCAGGTAAAGCACTGGAGGGGTAAGTTCATGGCCCACGTTCGCGTGCCCGAAGGACTGCCGGGCATTCTCGGCCCTATGGCAATCAGTCCGGAAACCACCAAAGCGCTTCGCGAACTGGTGGAAGTACTGTTGCGCGGCCCGAATACTTTGACCTCGGCGGAACGCGAGATGATTGCGACGTACGTCTCTTCCCAAAACGATTGCCGTTTCTGCCAACTGTCTCACGGCGCGGCCGCCGCGGAACATCTGGGGGGTAACTACGAACTGGTCAACCAGGTCAAAAGCGACTATGCTTCGGCGGACATCCCAGAAAAACTGAAGGCGCTGCTGGCAATCGCGGGCAAGGTTCAGAAAGGCGGCAAGCACGTGACCACGGAAGACGTTGAGTGGGCACGAAAGCTGGGCGCGACCGACAAGGAGATTCATGACACGGTGCTCATCGCGGCGGCGTTCTGCATGTTCAATCGCTACGTGGATGGTTTGGGCACTTGGCAACCGGCCGATCCACAAGCCTATTGTGAGATGGGACATAGAATGGCGCACGTCGGCTACATCCGGACTGGCTCGGACCAGCCAGTGGCAGTGGCGTAGCTATATTAGACCGGAGGATTGCCGATGGCCCACATTCAGCTCCCCGAAGGATTGCCCGGCATTCGCGGCCCGCTTGTAGTTAGTCCCGCCACCACTCAGCCTCTATGTGATTTGGTCGAGGTGTTACTACGCGCTCCCAACACTCTCACCATGGCGGAACGCGAGATGATCGCGACTTATGTTTCCGCCCAGAACGATTGCTATTACTGCCAGGCGTGTCATGGCTCAACGGCGGCGCAACTCCTCGGCGGCGGCGCGGAGGACGATGAACTGATCGCCCAGATGAAAGTCGATTGCGAGGCGACTCCACTTTCCGACAAGATGAAGGCGCTGCTGGCGATTGCCGGCAAAGTTCAGAAGGGTGGCAAGTATGTGACCGCGGAAGATGTCGAGTGGGCGCGGAGCCATGGTGCGACTGACAAGGAGATCCATGACACCGTGCTCATCGCGGCAGCGTTCTGCATGTTCAATCGCTACGTAGATGGTCTGGATACCTGGCAGCCCGGCGATCCCGAAGTCTATCGTGAGATCGGAAAGCAAACCGCGGCGCTAGGATATATGGCCCGTGACTGGAAGCGGCCGCTAAAGACCGCGGCCAAATAGGTTCCGAAACAGGAAAGGGTTTTGCATGGCAGATCTTCGACTGCCGGCGGCAAGGCCACCCAACGCACTGGCGCTTCGGCCGTTCGCCGCTGCCGCACCGAACGAACACAGCATACGCTACGCGGGATGGCGCGTCGCCGTCGCGTCTTCCGCCTGCGTGCTGGTCAGCTTCGCGTCGCTGCTTGTCTACACTTTCGCCATCTTCCTGAAACCGCTTGCCGCCGAATTCGGCTGGTCGCGCGAGGCGGTCTCGGCGGCCTTCGGCATCGCGGCGCTCGCTGTTGCGGCCTGCTCTCCGCCGCTCGGCTGGCTGCTCGATCGTTATCCGGCCCGGCGCATCATCCTGCCCTGCGTGACCATCTTCGGGTGCGCATTCGCGTCACTCGCGTTGCTGACGCGCCATCTGTGGCACCTCTACGCGATCTTCCTGATTCTCGGCATGGTGGGAAATGGCACCGCGCAACTGGCATACTCCCGGGTACTCACGACTTGGTTCCAGGAGCGCCGCGGCGTGGCGTTTTCCATCCTGCTGGGCGGTAGTGCGGCGGGCGCCATGGTTCTTCCCCCTGTCGCCGAGGCTCTGATTCGCACCGTCGGCTGGCGGACTTCGTTCGCCATCCTGGGCGCCGCCGTTCTGGCGATCGGGCTGCCGTGTGGTTCGCGCGTCCGCGAGCGTTACCGCGCCGCCCATTCCGCAGCCAAGCCGGCCACCGGCGTCTCAGTCGCAGATGGTGTGCGGTCCCGCATCTTCTGGATTATTGTCGCCGAGCTGTTTCTGATCTCCATCAGCCAGAACGCGACCGTCACTCATCTTTCCGCGTTGCTGACCGATCGCGGAATTGCGGCGGGGAAGGCCGCCTTGGCGGTTTCGGCGATGGGCGGAGCGATCCTCGCGGGCAGGCTGTTCACGGGATTGCTGCTGGACCGCTACTTCGCGCCCCGGGTTGCCGTCTGTCTCTTCGCGCTCTCCGCGCTCGGCACCTTCCTGCTGGCTGGTGCGCGGTCCTTCCCGGTGGGAATGGGCGCCGCCGCGCTGATCGGATTCGGCATGGGCGGAGAAGGCGATGTTACTCCCTATCTGCTCTCCCGATACTTCGGCCTCAAATCGTTTTCCACTTTATATGGATTCACGTGGACCGCGTATGCCATCGCCGGCGCGGTCGGCCCTGTCATCATGGGACGCGCCTTCGACGCCACCGGAAGCTATCGCGCGCTTCTGATGCAACTCGCCGCGGTGACGCTTGCCGCCGCGTCGCTGATGTTGCTGCTGCCGCGCTATAAAGCGACTTTCGCGGCCACCGAGGATTAGTGAGAGGAGAACTTACAAAATGGCACACATACAGTTGCGAAAGGACCTGCCCGGCATCCGAGGGTTGATGGTGTTCCGGCCGGAAACCGCCGAGCCGCTCAACCAGCTCGCCGACATTCTTCTGCGCGGACCGAATACCCTTTCACCCGGCGAGCGCGAACTGATCGCGACCTTCGTCTCGGCGCGGAACGACTGCTTCTTCTGTCAGACCGTTCACGGAGCCGTTGCCGCATACCATCTGGGCAACGACGAGCAGCTCGTGCTCGATGTAAAGCGCGATCCCGAACACGCCGCCGTCTCCGACAAGCTGAAGGCCCTGCTCGCGATTGCCGGCAAAGTGCAGCGGGGCGGGAAGGAAGTAACCAGCCAAGACATCGCGCGCGCCCGCGAGCGCGGCTCGAGTGACAGGGAGATCCATGACACCGTGCTCATCGCCGCGGCCTTCTGCATGTTCAATCGCTACGTCGACGGACTGGGGACCTGGGCCCCCACCGATCCCGATGTCTATCGGCAACGCGCACCCATCACCGCCCGCGACGGATACGCGAACTCGATCCATCGGATTCTCGCCCAAAGATCATAACGTCTCCAGCGCACGGCCTTCTAGCCCTTTTGAGCTAGTAACTCCCGGGCCAGCCAGCGGGTCGGGGACGTTATAATTCAAGCGAGTGGGTCCGCGAAGCGCGCCCGCCCCGATAGAAATCCGCGCCGCCGGGTTTTTCGCGGAAGGAGAGCATCGTGCGCTTTTGGTCCTTTTTTCTGCTGATTGCCGCGCTCGCGGCGCAGACCCACACCCGTGAGGAGACGCCTACCTTTCAATCGAATGTGAACCTGGTGCGCGTTCCGGTGGTGGTTCGCGACAAGCAGGGCAACACCGTCGGCAACTTGCAGAAGCAGGATTTTCAGCTCACCGACCGGGGCAAGCCGCAGGAGATTGCGCAGTTCGCCCTGGAGGGCAGCGCGGTCCCGAAGCCCGCGCTGCCGGCCAAGGCGGAAATGCCGGGCGAGCCGGCCGCGCCTAAACCGGTGGTGCCTAGCCGCTTCGTCGCCTTTGTCTTCGACGATGTCCACCTCAAACTCGAAGACCTCATGAACACCCGCGCGGCCGCGTTGAAGCACATCGAAAAGGGAATACCGCCGCAAGAGCGCGTGGCCTTGCTGACGCTCTCCGGCAGTGTGACGCTCGAATTCACCAACGACGTGGCAAAATTCCGCGAGATGCTGATGAAGATCATGCCGGTGCCGCCCCACTCGCATTTCCCTCCGGCCACTTTCTTCGTGGCGGACCAATTTATGAAGAATCCGGGCGACGAGAGTTTGCCGTGGAACAGTCCGCTGTTGCCGCCAGTGCTGGCGATGCAGATCAGCGTGACCATCGATTGCCTGCAATTGACGGGTTTCTCTGTGGTTGAGGCCCCCCCGATCGCCAGATCCACTCTCCGCGCAGTCTACAACGAAGGCGCGAGCGACGCTAGCACCGCCTTCCACGTCCTGAACAACATCGTGCGACTGCTCGGCTCCATGCCGGGTGACCGGATTATGCTTTTCGTCTCGCCCGGCATGTACCTGCCCGATGAGTTGCAGCGCAGCCTCAGCGAATCCATCGACCGCGCTACCCGCTCCGGCGTCATCATCAACACCCTCGATGGGCGCGGCGTCTTCACCATCGACCCGGTCGTCGAAATTCCCGGCTGCCGGCTCACGGGCCCGCAGACCGAACTGCAAGTGGCCAAGTACGACCATGACTCCATCACCGCCGAGGGACTGATTCTGCACGACCTAGCCGATGCCACCGGAGGCACCGCTCTCGCCCAGAACGATTTCGCGGCCGAATTCAAGCGCCTGGCCAACCCGCCCGAATACGTGTATTATTTGGGTTTCTATCCCAAGGATTTCAAAACAGACGGAAAGTTCCACGAGATCAAGGTGACGCTGCCGAACGGCAAGGGCCTCTCGGTGCAGGCGCGCAAAGGTTATTGGGCGTCAACCCACGTGGAGGACGCCGCGACCGCTTCCACGCGCGAAATCGGCGAGGCCGTGTTCTCCCACGACGAGCTGCGCGACCTGCCCCTCGACATCGACACCCAGTTCTACAAAACCACCACCGCGGACGCCAGGCTGAAAATCACCGCCCACCTCGACATTCGGCAGCTTCACTTGCGCAAGCAGGATGACCGCAACCGCAACGACGTGACCCTGGTATGCGCCCTGTTCGATGGCAACGGTAACTACGTCAAGGGAACCCAGAAGGTGGTGGAGCTTCGGCTGAAGGACGAGGACGTCGACCACCGCCGCGACCTCGGCCTCACCGTGAACAGCGACTTCGATGTGAAGAGCGGCGCTTATATGATTCGAGTCGTCGCGCGCGACGCCGAGAGCCAGCAAATGGCCGCCGCCAACGACACAGTGGAGATCCCATGAAAACCTCAGACACGATGTGGCGAGTTGGGGTAGTATCCTGCTTTCTTCTCGTGGCCGCGCTGCCGGCGCAGACCCAGACCGGCGGGGTTAACACTCGAGACGAGACGCCCACTTTTCAATCGACTGTGAACCTGGTGCGCGTGCCCGTGGTGGTTCGCGACAAGCAGGGACACACGGTCGGCAACTTGCAAAAGCAGGATTTTCAGCTTACCGATCGCGGCAAGCCGCAGGAGATTGCGCAGTTCGCCCTGGAGGGTAGCTCGGTCCCGAAGGCCGCGCAGCCGGCCAAGGCGGAAATGCCGGGCGAGCCGGCCGCGGGCCCCAAGCCGGTGGTGCCCAGCCGGTTCGTGGCCTTTGTTTTCGACGATATCCATCTCACGCTCGATGACCTGATGAACGTCCGCAAGGGCGCCTTGGCGCACATAGAACAAGGAATACCGCCGCAAGAGCGCATCGCTTTGCTGACGCTTTCCGGCAGCGTGACGCTCGAATTCACCAATGACCTGGCGAAATTCCGCGAAATGCTGATGAAGATCATGCCCGTGCCGCCGCGCTCGCACTTCCCTCCGGCCAGCTTCTTCGTGGCGGACCAGTTCATGAGGAGTCCCGGCGACGAGCAGCTGGGGTGTCACTCGACAATGGGCCACTGCCCTGTGGTCTGCGACCCGCAGATACCGCCGGCGCTGATGATGCAAACGTTGGTCACCATGGACTGCCTTATCATCGATTGCTCTCAAGCGGCCGAGGCTGCTCCCATCGCCAGGACCACCCTTCGCGCAGTATTCAACGAACGCCTGAGCGAAGCCAGCAATGCCTTCCGCACGCTCAACAACGTGGTGCGGCTGCTCGGCTCCATGCCCGGCGACCGGGTCATGATTCTCGTCTCGCCCGGCATTTACCTGCCCGACGAGCTACAGAGGAGCCTCAACGAATCCATCGACCGCGCCACGCGGTCGGGCGTCATCATCAACACCATCGACGGGCGCGGCATCTACACGATCGACACGACCGGGGAGGTTCAAGGCTGCCGTCTGAGCAACCCGCAGACCGCGCTGCAAGTCGCCAAGTTCGACCATGACGCCATCACCTCCCAGGGGCTGATTCTGCACGACCTGGCCGATGCAACCGGCGGCACCGCCCTCGCCCAGAACGATTTCGCGGCTGAATTCAACCGCCTGGCCAACCCGCCGGAATATGTTTACTATTTGGGCTTCTATCCCAAGGACCTCAAACCAGACGGGAAGTTTCACGAGATCAAAGTGACGCTGCCGAACGGCAAGGGGCTGTCGGTGCAGGCGCGCAGGGGCTACTGGGCGTCATCCCACGTGGAGGATGCCGCGACCGCTTCCACGCGGGAAATCGGCGAGGCCGTGTTCTCCCACGACGAGCTGCGCGACCTGCCCCTCGACATTGACACGCAGTTCTACAAAACTACTACCGCGGACGCCAAGCTGAAAGTCACCGCCCACCTCGACATCCGGCAGCTTCACTTGCGCAAGCAGGAGGACCGCAACCGCAACGACGTGACGCTGGTGTGTGCCCTGTTCGATGGCAATGGCAACTACGTCAAGGGAACCCAGAAGGTGGTGGAGCTTCGGCTGAAGGACGAGGACGTCGACCACCGCCGCGACCTCGGCCTCACCGTCAACAGCGATTTCGACGTGAAGAGCGGCGCTTACATGATTCGTGTCGTCGCGCGCGACGCCGAGAGCCAGCAAATGGCCGCTGCCAACGACACAGTGGAGATCCCATGAGAATTCCACAGATCCTGCAATATGCCTGCCGCCCAATGTCCGCGGCCCTGCTGCTCTTGCTGTGTTCGCCGCTGCTGGCCCAAACCGGTGCGTCCGGCAGCGAGGCCACGGCCGGCGTGAAGCCGAAACCCGAGCCACAGTTGGTGCAGGTGGATGTGGTTGTGACCGGCCAGAAAGACGAACCCATCCACGGCCTGACCGCGGCCGATTTCCACGTTCTTGAAGATGGCAAGGAACAGGCCATCACCGGAGTCCAGATTCACGCCGGACCCGCCCTGCCCGGAATGAGCCAGCAACAGCACGTCGTCCTCATGTTCGCCGCGCAATCCACCGAGGATCAGAAATGGATCCGGCAGGCTGCCGGCAAGTTCGTGGCGGACAATGCCGGCCCCGACCGGCTGATATCGATTGTTTACACGGACGTATGCTACGACACCATCTCCACGCCATTCACCTCCGACGGCGCGCGCCTTCAGCACGCCCTGGGCGAATGGCCGGACCTCAACCACTGCGACCACCCTGCCGATCCTGGTGGAGAACTGCGGCCGCTCTACTACGCCCAAGTGGCGAAGGGCCTGGCCAAAGTGCCGGGGCACAAAGTCGTGGTCCTGTTCGTGCCCAACGCTGCGCCATCCGCCGGCGCCGCCGACAAGCAGCCGCCGGAGCTGGTTCCCTCGACGCGCCGCGCGCGGAGCCGAAACGAGAAGAGCGCGGAGGCGCACCAGGACCCGTTCGACATGGAGCTCGAGTTTCGCAAGGCGGACGTTTCGGTCTATCCGGTGGAAGCGCAGGCCGGCGTGGCGATTCCGCGCTGGGCGCTCGATCTTGCCGAAGCGACCGGCGGCCGCGAGCTTCCACGCGGCGCCGACGGTCTCGGCGTCTTCGACCCGCTCATTCACGAGCAGGACGGTGCCTACACGCTTGCCTACGTGCCGGCAGTCTCCGCGGAAGGAAGCTGCCATGCACTCAAGGTGACCGTAAACCGGCCCGATGTGACAGTGCGCGGGCGAAACCTATACTGCAACGTGAGCCAGGCCGCCGGGGCCGCCGTATCCGCCGTCAAACCGAAGGAGAACGAGCTGGAGCGGCTGGCGGAGTCGGCTGAAGCCGGCAACACGGCGGCGTCGGGCTCCGTCCCATTCTTCTATGAGGCCAACGGCGTGGCGCGAGTCAACGTGGCGCTCGAGATTCCAACGCCAGCTCTCGATCCCACCGAAATAAACGGTAGGATTCACGCCGAGATGGACGTGCTCGGCATGGCGTACGTCCCCGGCGGCGACGTGGCCGCGCGGTTCACGCACAAGGCGAAATTCGATTTCGAAAGCCGCCAGCAATTCGACGATTTTCTGCGGCACCCGCTCCACTACGAAAGGCAGTTTGAAGTCGCTCCGGGCAATTACCAGTTCAAGCTCATCTTCCGCTCGGCCAAGGACCGCTTCGGCGTGGTCGAAGCGCCGCTCGAGATCGATCCGTTCAACGCCGGGCAGCTCAGCGTGAGCGCCATCGCCCTCAGCCGCAACGTGCAACCGATATCGCCCGAGGCCGCGCAGGACGAGGCGGACGCAGGGAAGACCCCGCTGATCTTCCGCGGCAACCGGATCGCCGTCTGGGGCGGAGATGTTCTGTCGAAGACCGGTACCGCCGAAGCCTACTTCGAAATCTACGAGCCGCTCTCGAACGGCGCCGGGACGGTCCAATTGACCATGCGCCTGCGCCTGCTCGACGCGCAGAGCAGTGAGCAAGCGTGGAGTTCCGGAGATGTGGACCTGAGCGCCCTGGCCAAGTCCGGCAACAAGGTGATTCCGGTCGCGCTCAAATTGCCAGTCGCCACCCTCCCGCCGGGAACCTATCGCGCCGAGTTGACGGTCAGAGATTCCGCCGGCGGCCAGGCCACCCGTAACACACAGTTCCGGACGGAGTGAAACGCACTGGCTGAAAGCTCCGTCTGCCGTCGTGGCGCGGGCTGTCAAGCCCGATGTGTCGAGAGTCGTCTCGACATTTCTTTTCGCTACGGCTCGAGCGTAAGGGTGACTTTTCCAGCGGCGCCCGAGTAAATCAGCTCCAGCGTATGGAGCTTTTCGGTCTTGCCGCTGTACGGGAAGAAAACCAGTCCGGCCACGGGGAGAGCGCGGTCGCCTTCCGGAAGCGTGGCCCTATGCACGCTCTGTGCCATCGCACGTTGCACCTCGATTGGAATCTTGGGCGGAAAGGGCGGCATTTTGCCCTCACCCCTCGGGTCTATTTTCTCCTTTTCCTGTTGCTCGTCGTCGCCGCCGAAGATGCCACTAATCTTCGTTTTTTCGGGCTCCGGCGGCTGCCATTCGGGATCTTTGACGCTTCCCAGCACCGCTCCGTACGGTTGGCTGGGCACCGCCTTCTTCCCGTTGATGCGCAGCGTGAAGTCGTCGAAGGATAGCCTGATCCGCTCGCCCGGCGGGCCGAAGAACCCCGTTTCGACCACGAGATAATCTTCCGTGGTCAAGTTCCCTTTCGCCGTGGGGATCGAATGCCCCTGGAACTCGGCCGCAATCGTCACCTTGCCTGCCTGCCCCTGGTCCGGATAATCCGTCGGAGCCGGTCTGGGCGGCGTGCCCCTGGTTTCGATTGGCGCAGCATTGGCTGGCGAGTTTGCGCCTGGCGAGGGTTGGCTTGGCGCGTTTTGCCCTTGCACACACAGGCAGACGGCGGCAATCGGCACACCCGCCCGCAATAAGGGAAAAAGTCGCATTCCAACTAAGAAGCTAGCACAGTCGAGGTTCTCGCCGACGGCGCGGATGCCGCGGGGCGCCCGAGCCCTGGCGCTAGGTTTTGGGGGTGTCCGAAGGCGGCGGGTCTTTCAACGAATCCTTGAAGCCGCGAATACCCTGGGCCAGCCCCTTGCCGAGTTCGGGCAGCTTTTGCGGCCCGAAAAACAGAAGGCAAATACCCAAGATCAAAAGCAGATGCTGGGGCCGTAGCAGATCCTCAATCATAATGATGCTCCACTTGCAAGATAGCACAATTCGGCGAGGCCGGGTTGCTGGGGGGGCGGTTCGGCCGCAACGCGGCGGTCTTTGGCGCCGGTCTTTGTGTCGTACGTTCGTGGACAGTGCCCCTCTTCGGAATACGCCGCAAGACACCGGCGGCAAAAGACCGCCGGCGTTACCGGCCGCAGCCGGTTATAATCCTCTTTGACACCGAAAACCGCTTTCCTTTTTCCTGGCCAGGGATCGCAGTACGCCGGCATGGGTAAGTCGCTCGCCGACCAGTTCCCCGTGGCGCGGCGCACGTTTGCAGAAGCCGACGATGCGCTCGGCTTCGCCATCTCGCGCCTCTGCTTTGAAGGCCCCGACGATCGGCTCAAGCTCACCGAAAACCAGCAGCCCGCGTTGCTGATGGTCTCCGTGGCCGCCTGCGCCGTGCTCGGCGAACGCGGCCTTGTTCCCGATTTCGTGGCCGGCCACAGCCTGGGCGAATACGCCGCGTTGGTGGCCGCCAGAAGCCTCCGCTTTGCCGACGCCGTTCGCCTGGTGCGCCATCGTGGCCGCTACATGCAGGAAGCCGTGCCCGCGGGCGTGGGTGCGATGGCTGCCATTCTCAGGCTGCCGGAAGGCAAGCTCGATCAAATCCTCGCTGAAGCCGCGCAGGGTGAGGTGCTCAGCGCGGCCAATTTCAACTCGCCGGATCAGGTGGTGATCGCCGGACACGCCGCCGCCGTCGAGCGCGCCATGACGCTCGCCAAAGCCGCCGGCGCCCGCCGCGTGCTGCCCTTGCCCGTGAGTGCGCCGTTCCATTGCGCCCTCATGAAGCCGGCCCAGGAGCGGCTCCGCGCCAATCTGGATGCGACCGAATTCGCCGATCTCGCCTGCCCGCTGATCAACAATTGGCAGGCGCGCGAAATCCGCCTCGGTGCCGAAGCTCGCGAAGGCCTGTACCAACAGGTGCCGAATCCCGTGCGCTGGTTGGAAAGCGTGCGACTGCTCGCCGCCAGCGGCGTGGAGCGCGCCTTCGAGGTCGGAGCCGGCTCGGTCCTCGCCGGCCTGGTGCGCTCGACCGCTCCCGCCATCACTGTGGCCAAGGCAGGCGAAGCGGCGGATTTCGAGGCGATCGGGGGGTGAAGTAGGACTCGGCGGGTCCGTCAACGGACCATGACCGGTGGCGGCGCGGGCCACCGTTCGGGGAGCCCCGGTCGACCGCGCGTCGTCAGGGCAAGATCTTATAAGGCCCGCTGCGGGCCCTACTTCAGTCCCGCCTGCGCCAGCATAGCCAGGAATTGATGCCGGGTGCGCATGTCGATGGCTTGCGCCGATAACTTGCCCTCGCGGTCGAACACGAAACTCTTCGGGATGCCTTCCACGCGGAACGTCCCGTTCACCTTTCGTCCTGGATCGAGCAGAATCGGATAGGTGAACTGCTGCCCGGCGACGAACGGTTGCACCTTGGCGGCGTCTTCATCCGAGATCGCCAGAATCACCAGGCCTCGCGGGCCGAACTGCCGGTACAGTGCCTCCAGATCGGGCATCTCCTTGCGGCAGGGCGGACACCACGTCGCCCAGAAGTTCACCAGCACCACTTTCCCGCGCAGTTCCCGCAGGTTCCAGCTTTTACCAGCCAGGTCGGTGAGGGTGAAGTCCGCATTCTGGCGGCTCAGGTCGTCGGCCTCCAGCTTGCTCATGGCCGCCGCGAATTGCGGATCGTCTGATGCGACCTGCACGTGCTCGTACCGTACGAGTTGCGCCAACGTCACGTACGCCATGTCGGGCTTGTCTTGCTTCGCCGCCGGCGGCTGTTGCTTTAGCGCCTGGGCCAGTGTCGCGGCCACTTCCTGCAGCGTCTTGTGGCTGGCGTCGCCTTCGGTCGCCAGGTTGGCGAGTTGTTCCGACAGCAGTTCCTTGTGTGCGGCTGGATCTAATCTGCGAATGCGGAGCGCGAGCTGCAAGGTCGCTTTTGCCCGCTTCTTTTCGTCCAGGCTTCGGAGCCCACGCAGTTGGTCGACGATCGGCTTCTCTTCCTCGCTCCAGACAATGCGGTTCTGCGCCACCAGCGCTAACGGACGGGCGAGCAGCGCGGCCGCAACCAGCAGCGCGGCCTGCGGACGGGTAAGGCGTCCAAGTGCGGTCATGGCTCAATAGTAGCGCCTGGCTTTTGAGTGGGGAAGGCTAAGGAGGCCGTGAAACACGCGCGCCCGCAAGCGGGCGTTGGCAAGCTAAGACATGCCCGTGTTTTTCGGCAAGCTAAAGCATGCCCTACCTATTCTTTCGCCAGCACCAACCCCGAGGGCAGTTCTTCGCCGAAGATGCGGCCCAGCGCGCGGTCGTCTTCGGCCTCGCCATCGAGCACGGCCAGCAAGCGCACCGCATTGGGCATCGCCTCCAGCTTGCCCCGGATGGTTTGGCGGGTGGCCGCCGGCAGGTCGCGCGTAGGATCGTCCGTGCGCCGCCCGAGCGACGCCAGCGCGTCGCCGGCCGCGGCGATGTTCATGATGGCTTCCGCCCAGCGGGTCGCGCTGGCCGGCGGCACTACCAGGTTGATGGGGCCGTAGAAAAGCTGGCGCGCGCCGAGTCGCGAGACGCACCACAGCTCACTCTCTTTGAAATCGCCCGCTTTGATGCGTTTGGTGAGCGCATCGCCTAGCTCGGTTTTGGCGCCCAGCGGCAACAGTTCCAGGCTGGCGGCCGCGCGCCACATCTCGCGCAGCAGCGCCGCGTTGATGCGCTGCGGCTTCTTATTGCCGCGCGGCAGCAGGAAACCCGACAGGCGCTGGTACACGTCGGCCTGCTGGTTGCGATTGAGACCTCCGGCCACGCGGCCCCAAAAGATCCACCAATCGATTTCGCATTGCACCTGATTCGCGTACGCGATGCCGCCCGAGTAGAGCCGGCGCGCCTGCTCAATGCGGAAATCGTCGCCCGGGTAACCGAAGCCGGGGCGCAGGCAGAAGCCAGCCAGGTTCAGCCAGCGGATCTCAAATGCCGGGCTTTTCTTGCGGCCCGCGGCGGCGGCGAGAAACGCGTCGGCCATCGGGCGGATGGCGGAAAGCGGCCACGAGTTTCTGCCCAGCCCCATCGTCTGCTCCAGGCGCGCCGGCAATTCCTCGGGCGGAATGGGCGACTTGGAACTGGGCGCGAAGACCTCCTCGATCAGCGCCAGCGAGGATTTGAGCGCCTGCTCGCTGACCACCGCAGACGCCCGGCGTTCCGCCGGCTGCTCGACGGCCTGCTTGCGGAGCTGGAATTCCAGGTTCCAGCGATTGTCGCTAACCTTCGATTCGCACCAGGTTTCGAGCGTGCCGATTTCGGTGAGCCGCGCGCCGAGCCTTACCGGAATCAATCGCTCCTCGGCCTTCTTGCCGAAGCGGATCACGGCGTGGAGCGGCGCGTGGCGATGCAGTTCGGCGTCATCCGCGGCGAATTCGACCACGTCGCCCAGCTTGTCGGCGCTGCGCGTGAGCGAGCTGTACAAGCGGAACGAGACCGGACGATTGGCGACAAGCTGCAGCGCATCGTTATCGATTTCGATTGCCGTGCCTTCCTCCGCGCCGCGCGGCACCAGGGTCACGGCGGAGAACTTGCCGTCGCGCGCCTCGCCCAGCGCAATGTAATAGGTGCGCGGCAAACCGCCCCGCACCAGGACGCCGCTGCCGGTGGAGCGCACGTAGGAGTAATATGCCGCGCCGCGCGCCACCGCCAGGTCCAGCTCGCTGTTCTCCAGGATTTCCGGACGCCGGCCGTACCAGCGTCCCACCACGTCCGCCACGCGCTCGCGCAAAATGCCGGGAATGAAAAAACCGCCGTTGAACAGGATGGCGTCCGGCGGCGCCCCAAGCGGCTCCAGGAACGCGTTCAAGTGGCGGGTGATGGCGGCATCGGAAACGTAAGGCAGGCCGAGCTCGCGGAACAGGCTGCGGGCCTCCTCTTTGGGCGCTTCGCCGCGTTCGGTGAAAGGCAGAAAGCCATCGAGCGCCAGCTCCAGCGCCTCCTCACGCCGGATCTCGCTGCGCAGCGTCTTGCCGATCAGTGACGAGCCGGAGCCGAGCACGGTGATCTCCACCGCCTGCAAATCGGGATCGTTCAACAGCTTCTCCTTGGCCGCGGAGCATTGGCGCCGCAGGCCGCTGCGCTGGCGGATGGAGAGCTTGGCGCCGAGCTTGGTTTCCACCAGCCAGGCCAGCGTGAGATCCAGATTGTCGCCTCCCAGCAGCAGGTGTTTGCCGACCGCGGTGCGGGTGAAATTGATGAGATCGCCATCGCGCGAAACGCGAATCAGGCTGAAATCGCTGGTGCCGCCGCCCACATCGCATACCAGCACCGTCTGGCCGTCGAAGAGCTTCTTGCGCGACTGCGCCAGGTTGTTGGCGATCCAGGAATAGAACGCTGCGGCCGGCTCTTCGAGCAGTGTCAGGCGCTCAATTCCGGCATCGCGCGCAGCCATCACAGTCAGCTCGCGCGCTTCTTCATCGAATGAAGCGGGGACGGTGAGGACGATATCCTGCGCGGCCAGCGGCGCGCTCTGCCGGTCCCACTCTTCGCGGAACTTGGCTAGGATGCGCGCCGAAACTTCGACCGGAGAAAGCACGCGGCCGGTTTCCTGCGAATCCCACGGAAGGATTTTCGCCGTACGGTCGACGTCCGGATTCGACAGCCACGATTTGGCCGAGTGCACCAGCCGCGTCGGGACCAGCGCGCCTTGCTCGCGCGCGTAGACGCCCACCGGCTGGCCCTCTTCGAGGAAAAGAAACGAAGGCAGCGTGCGGCGCGCTTCGACGCGCCCGGCGGCAACCAGTTGCGGCGTCTCAAAGACGTGGACCGGCGGAAAATCGCGGTCCTCCGCTTCGCGTTCGTCGATCCAGGCGAGCGCCGAGTTGGTGGTGCCAAGGTCTATGCCGACTTTCATGGGATGCTTGGCAACTTCACAACTCCGCCGTCAGTTGAATGGCGCGGGCGACGGGCGAGATCCACTTTTGGCGGCCGTGCCCCGGCAGGGTCTTCTGGGTGACCTGGATTACGCCAAAACGCTCAAGAAGTTGCACATCGCGGGTCACCGCGCTTCGGTCCCGCCCCAACCTGCTAGCTAGCACCGTAATCGACCCCGGTGTCTCCTTCACCTGCTTGAGCAACGTTACGCGCTTCTCCGTCAAGACGCTCAGCAAAGACTCCGCGTCTTCGAAGGCGATCACCCGGCTGGATGGGATCCGTTCGCCGCGATCAGCCAGCCGCGCGGTCTTGCGCCCGCGTTCAAAAAAAACTTCTGGGGTTTCCACCCGAATCTCAGTTTTCCGCACGCTTCATTCCTTTCACCAGTGCCGCCCATTCCCGATAGAAACGCGCTTCGATCCGTTCGAAACGGTCAAAAGCAACCTCGCTCACGGCGCCCATGTAATGGCGATGATGAGTTCCGTGGGCGGCGTCATAGCCAAGCACACGGCCGCGATCGCCCGCGTATATGAGCGGATTGACATACGCGAGGTTGTATCGCACAACCGTGCCCTGGGTGTCCGTCCAGATTTCGCGCCGCAACACGCCGCCTCCCTTCCGCCGGGACAGGTAAAGCCGCTCATCGACGACTTTCCGAACTGTACCAGCCATGATCTATAATATCATGCCTGCTGAAAAGGGCGCTATTCGATTTCGATTTCGGCGGGGGCGATCACGGTGGCGTCTTTTCCGGCCAGGGCCGGCAGATCGATCTTCACCGCTTTCCAGCCCTTATGCCGCAGCGTGCCGCCGGAGGGCGGCCTGGCGGGCACGTTGCCGATGAACTTGACTACGCTCGAATCCGTGGAAGGCGCTTTGGCGAACGTGCCCTCCACGCCGTCGATCACCGGTTCCAGCGCGATCGCGCGCCGCAACGAATCGCGGCATTGGTCGTGCAGTTCGCGCACGGCGGCGCCAACCTGATCGTCGGAATACGCGGCGATATCTTCCATCAGGAAGTCCACCAGGCGCGCGTCGCGTTGCAGAATGGTAAGAAGCTGCAAGGCGCCATCCGATGCGCGGACGGCCGGCGCCGCGGTGGGAGCGGCCTTGGGCGCGGCGGAGGGTTTTGACGCGGCGCCGGCCCGGCGCGTCAAACGCAACCCGTTCAGCACGCCATCGGACAGCGTTCCGGAAAACAAGATGTTGAAAAACGAGCGAAAGGCAAGAACAATGCGGCTCACTGTGACTCCAGAGTTTCAGGATAGCTGAGAATCGGGAGCCAAGCCTTGCCGCGTGACAGGTTACCGTTTACGGCGCTACGTAAATCCACTCCGTCCCACTGACCGCGGCGCCCACCTGAAGGCTCACGACCAGAGAACCGGCCGCGGCGCTTTCGGACGGCAAGGGTTGCGGAACCTGGAAGTTCACCTGCAACAGCCCGAAGACTTCGCCGGGCGAGTCTCCCGCGTAGACCACCTCCAGCGAATCCAGGTAGCCGGCAAGCACGGAAACCGGCAGCGCGGGATAGCTCAGGGTGCTTCCTGAACTGGGGACGATCGTGCCGTCGACCGGGAACACTCCTCCGTTTGGCGCTCCGGAGCCGGTGCCCCAAATCGAGACCAACTCGCCCGCGTGAGCCGGGTTCGAAGCTGAGTTGAGCGTCCCGTCCTGATTGATCGCCACTGCGTAACCGGACACTGGGTCGTGAAAGATCTCCGGCTCCGAAGGCCGCATGTACAGATCCGCCAAGGGGAAAGTGCCGGATGGAGTAACCAGAGTGACGGACACCGAATCCTGGCCAGACACCTCGTTGGGCACGACGGCGTTGATCTGGTTCGCGCTCATGTACAGCAGCGGCGCGGCCACTCCTCCGAACAGCAACTGATAACCGCCGAGCGAGCTCTCGACCACGCCGTTCACAACCTGAGCATCGAGCGGCGTCGCGGGCCCCAAACCCGTGCCGTAGAATGACGCCAGCTCAGCCGGCGCAACCAAGCCGGATGCCGCGCTGCCAGCGGAGTTCGCCACGCCCAACAGCGACGGGCCGCCAGCGGTGTTCGACAGCATCAGAAATCCGCTGCTGCCGAGAACCACCGGGGTCCCGGTGGGTGTTAGCGCCAACGCTTGTCCGAACATGCCAACCGGGACCCCAGCCGTCGGATCGAAGGCCGCGAACGCCGTGTACAGCGCCTCCACCGACGACCCGTCCGGCGCCAGTGCAGCGAGGTAGGAAGAACCGGACGGCGAGGATGGCGTAAGCGGCAACGACGACGGGTCAGCCGTGCCTGTAATCCAAATCGTCCCCGATGGGTCGACGGCAACCGAATTAACTGAGGGATCCTCACCCGGGGACACAGCGCCCACCCGACACCCAAAGTAGGTCGAGAACTGAATCGAGCCGTTCGAGCCGGAGAGCTTGGCGACGAAACCGCCGGTCTGGGTGGAACTGTCGCACGACTGTACCGCGCCGGCCGACGCGGCCTCGCCCCAGAGGGCAACACCCACCACGACGACGTTCCCGTTGTCATCGACGGCGAACGCCAGGGGGTCCTCATAGCCGTCGTACCCGTCCGGCGGGATGACAGTGCTCCACAGGACCGAGCCACCACCCGGCGCGAACTTGACAAGTCCGGAGGACGCAATGACTGCCCCTGAACCGTCCACCGCAATCTCCCCCAGAATCGACTGCGCCCATGCGTCGATGCAGTCGCTGCCCGTGCATGGCACGGTGTTCGGCCCGTAGTAAGTCGCGAAGATGATCTTATCGAGACTTGGCGATATCTCAGCCAAGAAACCAAAGGCGGCCGCGCCGAATTCATCGTAACCGGGAGGCGTCGTCTGATAGGCGCCTGCCGTAACGGGAAAGTCCAGCGCCGCAGTACCGCCCCCCAGGTAAATATCCCCCTCCGAATCCACGTCAAGCCCGCTGGCGACGGTGCCACTGCCCTGGTAGGAGGGTGCGTATTTGCTCCCGCCAATGAGTGTCGAAGCCGTGATGTTGACCAGTCCGGAATCCAGCTTCACCACGAATGCCGCACTTTTCTGGATGGCGGGCACCAGGGCCACCGTCACCGGAAAGTCCTTCGAATTCGTCGTGCCCGCGATCACCACTTCGGCCTGCGCGTCTACTTTAATCGCCGTTGGAGTATCCGTGCCTGTGCCGCCGAACTGAAAACTTGCCACGACCGCGCCCTGCAAGTCGGTCTTCGTCACCCGAATCCACGCGCGCCCGGACGAATCGGTCACGGTCGCCACCTCGTAACCGTCGCCCTGTCCGTCCAAGGCGAGCAGCAGCGAAGGATTTCCAGGACTTAGATTCAGTGAATGGGCGGTAAACGAAAGGTTGGAACTCGCCGCAAGGGCGCCCGCCGGAAATGCCGCGAGCGACAGCGCCGCGACAAGGCGCCCGCCTGCTTTGATTAATGCAGTCATCTCTAACATCCTCGGCTCAAGAACGAGCCTCCGGCCTGAAATCAGATATGGACGCTCAATACAAAGACCCGAACGAGGGTAATTTCCACTACAGCGGCGGAAAAGAAACCGGTAGGACGGGCCATCGCCTTGTGTGGCCTGTCGCTGGCAAGTACGAGACGCCCAAGGAGACAAGCGACAAAAACCGATCGCCTGTCCTACCACTGCCGCGTCACGGCCGGGAATGCACCAGCGTGGCCTGACGCAGGCGATCGAGCTGGCGGCGGGCGATCTCGGCCCACTGACCTCCATGATCCAGCTTCAGATAATTCCTCCAGTGGTGCACGGCCTTCAGGTTGTCGCCCAGGCGTTCGCACAGCAGGGCCAGGTTGAAGTGGGCGTCGGCGTATTGCGGATTCAGCTCCAGCGCCAGCTTGTAATGTTCCTGGGCTTCGTCGAGCCGCCCCATTTCGTCGTAGAGATTGCCGATGTTGAATTGCGCCAGCGGATAGCTTGGGTCGGCTTCGAGGGCTTCGCGGTAGTAAGTTTCGGCGTCGGCGAATTTACGCTGGCGGTAATAGATGGTGCCCAGGTTGACCAGCGCGCCGGCTGCTTCCGGGTTGAGTTCCAGCGCCTTCTGGTAAGCCTCGATGGCTTCCTCGACTGGAGCGCCCGTTTCTTCCAGGTCGAGCCCCGCCTGGAACCAGCCTTCCGCTTCGCGCATCTTGCTGGCGCCGGTCTTGCGGCCGGGAAACGGCGCCAAACCGCCCAATGCGGAGGTCTCGAAGTCGAGCAGAATCTGGCCGCTGATGGCCTCCATCCTCTGCCCGGCGATGTGCACCGCGATCTTGCGGCCGTCGGAGACGATGCGCAATTCGGAAAGCGGCTGCTCCACCGCCAGCTTGCGCCGCAGCGATGCCAGCGCGCGCCCGATCTGCTTGGGCTGGATGCGATTCTCGCGCAGCTTGACGATGGTCTGGATGGCGATCAGGTCGGAAAATGAATACTTGTCGGAGGCTGGAAGCAGTTCCTGGCGCTCCCAGCTTCGCAACTGGCGCTCGGAAAGGCCGAATTGGCGCAACACGTCGGCCCTCGAGTATTCCTCCTTCGGCGCCTTCGGCAGCACGCGACCATTCTAACGCGGTTCCGTGGGGCAGATCCCCAACGTTGATAACCTGCGCACCGATCGTCGATCGGCGCCGCCGGCAACGCCCGGCCCCGGCCGCGTCCGGCGCGTGTTTGGTTGCGGCCACAGGCCGCGCTTGGTTCATCCGTGGCCCAGGTTCTTTCTTCGGACTTTTTCGCAGCCTCTTTGGCTTGCCCGCGCGAGAGAGCGGATCTGCGACATGAAGGGGACCGGGCCTCGGATCTTGAAATTTGCCAGCATGTAATCCTCCGGCGCTCGTACCGGGGCGGCCATACTACTCCGCCGCTTCCGCGTCCGCTCCGGTCTCGAGCAGCTTGTCGAAGAGCCCGCGGGCGGCCCGTTGCGCGGCGATCTTCTTGGTGCGGCCCTCGGCCTGGCCGGCCCAATCCTTGCCTACACGGACTTCCACGGTGAACGTCTTGGAATGCTCCGGGCCGCGCTCGCGCACGATGGCGTACCGCGGCTGCGGCAGTTTGCGCGACTGCGCCAGCTCCTGCAAAGCGCTCTTGAAGTTGGTAATGGCCGGCTGGATATCGGTGCCCGCCTCTTCGTCGCCGGCGAAAGGCGCATCCAGCACGTGTGCGGCGACGAACTGGCGCACCGGTTCGATCCCGCCATCCAGATAGACCGCGGCGATCACCGCCTCCAACGCATCCACCAGTAGCGTCTTCTTGCCGCGCCCGCCGCTCATCTCCTCGCTGCGGCCCAGCTCGAGGTAGCTGCCCAGGTCGAGCCGCCGCGCCACGCCATGCAGATGCGCCGCGCTCACCAGGTGCGCCTTGAGCCGCGACAGCTCGCCCTCGTGCGAATCCGGCTGGCGCAGCATGAGCGCCTCGGCAATCAGAAATCCCAGGATCGAATCGCCCAGGAATTCCAGTTGCTCGTTGTCGCAGAGCGCGGGCCCGGCGCCGGCGCGCGACTCGTTGGCCGCCGAGCTGTGGGTCAGCGCGCGCTCGAGCAGCTCCGGATTCGAGAACCGGTGGTTGATGTTCGTTTCGAGCGTGCCCACTTCCGCGCGCATGGCTGCCGGCTATTTTCCGCCGGCGCCCTTGGCCTGCGTCGCCAACCTCTTCACGTTCTGCGCCAACTGCTTGATGGTGGGATGGGTCTGCGGATCCGCGATCAGCTTGTCGCAAATGGCAAGCGCTTCGTCATTCTTGCCGGACTGCTGTAAGGCCACGGCTAGCCGCACCTGGTAGGCCGGCTCCGGATCGGCGTCCACCGCCAATTTGAAATCCGCAATCGCGACATCCAGTTTCTTGCGCTTCATCGCCAGCAGGCCCAGATCGTTCTGCAGCTCGGCCTGCATGAACTTCTTGCTGTCCGCCCATTGCGCATCCGTCACGCCTTCGTAGGGCTTGCTGTCGACGTTTGCCAGCGCCGTGTTGAAACACTGTTCCTCTTTCGAAAACTTCTCCTCCTTGTCGAGGTCGTTTTCACCCGTGTGCTGCAAAAGCAGCTCGCCCAACTGCATCCCCGCTTGCGGGTTCTTGGGATATGCTTCCAGCACTCGCTGGTCGGTGATTTCGGCGTTGATGTAGTCGTGCTTCTGCTGGTACGCGTCGGCTTCCAGCAGCAGCGCGTCCTGCTTGTACGCCGTGTCGGCGAATTTGCCGATCAGGTCCTCGGCCGCCTTGATGGTTGCATCCGGGCTTTGCGTTCGCGCCGCATACAGCGCCTTGATCGCATCGGCCTCGGCGGTCGATTTCGGCTTTGCCTGTGCCATCAGCCCGGAAACAGCGGCGGCCATTACCAGGACGCCGGTGAAAAAAGTTCGTGTCATCCAAATCGCTCCTTCGATTTATTGCTTGGAACTCGCGCGCAGGCCGTTCTCGGCCTCCTTGCGCGCCAAATCCGAAATGCCTTCCACTTTCAGGGCGCCGATAAAATACTGCTGCGCCTGTTCGGGTTCCTCGGCCGCCAGAGTCAGCTTGCCCAAATACACCAGCACCCAGGCCCTCGTGGCGGGCCGCGGCCCGAGATCGAGCGCCGTCTGAAACAGCCGGACCGCCGTCTCGGGGTCCCGGTTCAGCGCGGCGATGCGCGCCAATCCATAATATGCATCGGCGTGAAGCGGCTTATCGTCGGTCTGCTCCAGAACTTCCAGATACTTCCTCTTCGCCGCCTCCAGGTCGCGCGCCGCATAAAGCCGCTCGGCATCGTCCAGCGTCTTGGCCGCCCCGGTCAGCGGCGCGGCGGGCACGGCGGGCGCAACCGCGGCGGGCGCCACGGGCTTGGGGGCGGGTGCCGGCGGTCCGGTCTTGAAGTCGATCTTGGAAAGCCGGGCGTCTTCCGTTTTCAGGTCGATCGCTCCTACCATCGCGGGATAATAGATCAACATCGACTGTTCCTGCGCTTCATACAGCCGCAGGGCCTCGCCAAAATACGGCGCCAGGATGAATCCCTGGTACAGCGCCCGGTCGATGGCGGCGGGATCGTGATCCAGCCGCGACTCCACCGCCTTGATCAGCGACTCGGTGGTCAGCGCCAGGAAGTCCTCCCGGAAGGAATCCTCCAGCCGGCCCACCCGCAACGCGTGCCGCGCCAGGAATTTCTTGCGTTCCAGAACCTCCTGGTTCTGGGTCGACATGGGATCGAGCAGGTAGTGCAGGTAGGCGTGGCGAATCTCGAACGAGCGCGGCTCGGCCGAGGGCGTCACCACCACGGTGTCTTCAAATCCATAACTGCGCCGCTGCACCTGGCCGGGCGGAGCCAGCAATTCGAGGAAGATCTGAAAGTGCCGGCCCTTGAATCCGGAAGTCTGCTGCCGCAAATAGGCGTTCACTTGCAGCACGGCCTGCGTTACCGGCATATGGTATCGCGCAATGTATTCGTCGATCTCCGGCTGCGCGCGTTGCCACATTTGGGCGATGCCGGCTTCCTTGTAAAACGGCGCCAGCAGCTTGGAGAACTCCTCGAGCCGCAGCGCTTCGGGCGGGATCTCCACGTCGCGCTTGCGCTGCATGAAATCCGGCGGGCCGCCCAGCGTCAGCGCGAAAGAGATGTACTGGCCCAACTCGGCCGTAGCGTCCTTCTGGCGGTGTTCGGCGACGAATTGTTTGATCGCGGCGAGCGATGGGATCTCGCGCTGGGCCAGTTCCGCGCGCACTTCCTTGCGCAGCCGGTGACTGTAAGGCGCGTCCAACCCGGCATCGAAACCGGCTGCGTTGAGCGCCGCCATGACGGTAAACAGCGTCGGGCTGGCGTCCAGTTGCCCCGGTTCGGGCTGGTCCGCGCGCGCCACCAGAGTAATCGCCAGCAAGGCTGGGAAGACAAGTCGCTTCAATAAGGTCCGCCTAGAATAATCCCAGTGTACCTTAGCGCATCGGCTTTCCCGAACCGAGCCGGATGTGGAAGTCAGGAGTCAGAAGCCAGGAGTCAGAAGTCAGACAATTTCTTTTCAATCCTGCTCATCTGTGGCTCGTCGTGGTTCGGCGTTTCATCGGCAGGCTGAAGCATGCCCATCAGTCCTTAGCGACGTTGTAGATGGGAACGAGAGTTTTGCTCCCGTTAAAAAGGCGATGCCACGCCGGCGCCATTCTGACTTCTGACTCCTGGCTTCTGGCTTCTGACTCCCGACTTCCATATTCCCGGGTTGCTACGCCGCCTGCGCCGCGGGTACGTCCTTCACGGCCTCAATCTCCAGCACGATTTCAACCCGATCGCCCACCACCACTCCGCCGCCTTCGAGCGGCATATTGAAGATGAGGCCGAAATCGCGCCGGTCAATCGAGGTCTTGGCCGAGAAGCCCATCCGCAGCCCGCCCCATGGGTCCTTGCTGCGGCCCAGGTACTCGACGCTGAGCGCGACTTCCCGGGTGACTCCGCGAATCGTCAGGTTGCCGGTCACTTTGTACTCATCCTCACTGGCCTTTTCCATCCGTGTGCTTTGGAACGTGAGCGCCGGGTGGTTGGCGGCGTCGAAGAAATCGGGCGAGCGCAAGTGGTCGTCGCGCTGCTGTTCCTTGGTGTCGATGCTGGCGGCCTCTATACTCGCCTCGACCTTGGAATTGGCCAGGTCCGCCTCATCGATCAGCAGCGCGCCGGTCCATTTCTGAAAATGGCCCCTGACCTTGGAAATCATCAGGTGCCGCACGGAAAACCCGATGTCGGAATGCACGGGATCGAAATTCCACTTCTCTTGCGCCATATTGTCCTCTCAATTGTTATGGATACCACACCATGGCATAAAACGCTCGTCCGGGTGACCCTCGGACACGCAACCCGGCTTGCGCGCGGTGTGCCTCAATGGGTTACCCTGAACTCTTTAAAGGGACAAAACATTGCCAAGGGCCAAAATCACGGCGCTCGGGTGCTATACGCCTCCCCGCGTCCTTACCAATCAAGATTTGGAAAAGATGGTCAACACCAACGACCGGTGGATCATGGAGCGCGTCGGCATCCGCGAGCGTCACATTGCGGATCCGGACGTGGCCACTTCGGATCTGGCGGTGGCGGCCGCGCGCTGCGCGCTCCAGCAGCGCGGCATGGACCCCTCGGAAGTGGAGGTCATCATCGTCTGCACGGTCACGCCGGACCACATGTTTCCCTCCACCGCCTGCCTGGTGCAGAATGGGCTCGGCGCCAAGGGCGCCTGGGGTTTCGATTTGATTGCGGCGTGCTCGAGTTTCGTCTACGGCACCACCACCGGAGCCAACCTGATCATGGCAGGCACCCATAAAAAGGTGCTGGTGATCGGCGCCGACACGATGAGCCGCATCATCGATTACACCGACCGCGCCACCTGCGTCCTGTTCGGCGACGGGGCCGGGGCGGTGCTCATCGAGCCGGCCGGGGACGGCGATGGCCAGCTTGGCTTCATCGATTTCCTGGGCGAGGTCGACGGCTCGGGCGGCGATGCGCTCATCATGCCGGCGGGAGGCAGCCGCTTGCCGGCGTCCCACGAAACCGTCGACAGGCACCAGCACTACGTGAAACAGGATGGCCAGAAGGTTTTCAAATACGCGGTCCGCAAGATGTACGAAACCTGCCGCGATCTGCTGGCGCGCAACGGACTCACCGTGGCGGACGTGGGTGCCATGATTCCGCACCAGGCCAACCTTCGCATCATACACGGCGCCAGCGAGCGCCTCGGCATCGCGCCCGAAAAGGTCTCGATCAACATCGACCGCTACGGGAACACCACCGCGGCCACTATTCCGCTGGCCACGCGCGACGCCATTTGCCAGGGACGCCTCAAGAAAGGCGACCTGGTCCTGTTCGCCGCCGTCGGCGCCGGCTACACGGTAGGCGCCAGCCTGTGGAGATGGGCGTATTAGTTCGGATGCGAGTTCTTTTTCTCTCACCACGCCTGTGCCTGCCGCTGCTGACCGGGGCGAGAATTCGGGAGTATTATCTCGCCCGCGCCTTGGCCCGCCGCGCCGACGTTACCTACGTAAGCTTCATTCAGCCCGGTTTTCCGGAGCCCGACGCGGCCGAACTCGGGTTCTTTAGCGAGGTCTTCCTGGTGCCCCTTCTGGGACGTTACAGTCTCAAGAAAATCGTGCGCGGACTCGCCGGCCGCCAGCCCTTGAGCGTGCTCAACTACACGACCGATGAAATGAAATCCGTGGTTACTGCAATCGCCGCGCGCAATCGCTTCGACCTGGTTCACCTGGATAGCTGCCACATGGCCGAATACGTGCCGTTGATCGAGACGCTTTGGCAAAGCCCGGCGCGCGCCGTCTACGATTGGCACAATATCGAATCCGAGCTGATGCGGCGCTTCGCGGCCAAGGTGGATTCTCTTCCCAAGCGAGTGTACGCCGATCTCACGGCAAAGCGGCTGGCGCGCCTCGAGAAGCGAATCCTCGCGAGCGGCTTTGGACACGTGGTTTGCAGCGCGCGGGAGAAAGAGGACCTGCGCGCAATCGCTCCCGCCGCGCGCATCGCGGTGATCGGGAACGGAGTGGATACGGAGAGGTTCGCACCCGTGGCCGACGACTCTCCGCGCCAGCGCCTGGTGTACGTCGGAGCGATGGACTTCCATGCCAATATCGACGCGGCCTGCTGGTTCACCCGCCACGCGTGGCCCGCCATCCACCGCCGTTTTCCGGACTGGCGGCTGACTCTGATCGGTTCCAATCCGGCTCCCGCCGTTTGGGAGCTTGCGCGCGAGCCGAACGTCGAGGTTACCGGCACGGTGCCCGACGTGGTTCCCTACTATCGCGACGCCGTGGCGGCGATCGTGCCTCTGCGCACCGGCGGCGGTACCCGTTTGAAGATTCTCGAGGCTATGGCGGCCGGCGTGCCCGTGGTTTCCAGCCGCCAGGGAGCCGAAGGTCTGGCGCTTTCCCCTGGACAGGACATAGAGGTGCTCGACGACGACAATGGTTGGCTGCCTGCCTTGACCGCAATTGCGACCGAACCCGGCCTTTGGAACGCCCGGTCTGTGGCCGGCCTGGCCCTGGTGCGCGCCCACTACGACTGGCGACTGCTGGGCGAGCGGCTCTACGAAGAGTACCGCTCCTGGCTGGCGAGCGCGGCGGTATAGATCCCCGCCAGGCGCCTCGCGCGCGTTTCGGGCGCGTGCCGGGTCAGAATCAGTTCCCCGGCGCGCGCAGCCAGGCCGCGTGCTAGAGCTTCGTTGGCCAGCAACTCCCGCATCGCCCGGTATAGAGCTTCGGGGTCTCGCGGCGGGACCAGGAGCGCGCTTTCGCGGTCGGAAACGGTCTCCGGAATGCCTCCAACCGCGGTCGCCACCACGGGCACTCCAGTCGCCATGGCTTCCAGCAGCGCGTTGGGCGAACCCTCCGACAAGGAGGAAAGCACCGCCAGATCGGCTATCCCATAGTAGGGTTCGGCTGATGCGACCTGTCCCGTTAAGGTGACCACTTCGCTCAGACCGAGATGCCGGACCGCAGCCTCGATTCTGGCGCGCTCGGGTCCCTCGCCCACGATGAGAAGATGCTCCTTTGCCTTTTCGGCGGCGCGCGGATGCGCCAATTGGCTAAAAGCCCGCAGCAACGAAAGGTGGTCCTTCTCGCGGGAGAGCCGGCCAACGATCAAGATCACTTTTCGCGCCGGATCGATCCCCAGCCGGGCACGCAGTTCCGCACGCGCCGGCGCCGCCGAGGCGCTTCGCCCCCAGTCGGATTCTATGGCATTGTGGACAATTTCAATGCGCGCAGCCGGGACGTGATGGCGAATCAACTCCCGCCGGAACGGCTGGCTGACGGTCACCACCCGCGACGCCGTCCGCAACGACCATCGGTCCAGTTGATTGTATAGGCGCGCCCGCAGGTCCGGCCACGTATACCCATGATGAAACGCCACCCAGGGCGCCAGCCGGTTCAGGCCGGAAGCGCGGACCAGGAAATGGGATTTCACCGCGTGGCTTTCCACCAGATCCGGCCCCAGACTCCGTCCGAGGGCCGAAAGTTCGGCAATGACCCTACGGTCAAAACGGCCGGCTTCGGCAATCGGATAGATGGGAACCGACATCCGGCCGGCCGCCTGAATAAAAAGATCGGGTTCGTTCGGGCGCTGGAAGACGGCGATAAACACTTCCACGGCCGGCGAAACGCCGCCGGAACGGGCCATGCGGACAAACTGCAGCAGCCCCTTGGCCGGTCCGGTGACGCTGGTGGCCTCGACGATGGCCAGCAGTTTGATGGATTTCATCGCCACGCCGAGTTTACCAAACAGCAGACCGGTTCAAACTTCTGCGCGCCGTCCCGGGCCAAGTCGAGCCGAACGAATAGGGACGAGGCGCAATGCCTCGCTTGGTGGGTGCGGAACACAAGAGTTGGGCACGAGGCCGCAACGCAATAGCGCTAGCCCGGCGGAAAGAGATTAGCCCAGTGCGTGCTTCCGAAATGTATCTGTGTGAGATGCGGAAGAAGCCTAGCCCGGAGGGCGAAAGAGATTAGCCCAGTGCGTGAGCACTGGGGCCCGGCTGCGAAATCATCGAGCCCCGGAACGGGGCGACAGAATGTTCACACGCCCGCTACCGGCATGGCTGTTCTCTTCCGCCCCGTTCCGGGGCTGCGTGACTCGTCGGCGTTCCCAGCGCTTACGCACTGGGCTATTCTTCTGTCGCCCCTGTCGGGGCTTGCTCATGTCCCGCACCCTTGCTTGGCCGTTTCATGGCTTGCCGTACTATGATGTACTACTGGGTCGTACCAGTGGCGTTTGACTTGACAGTTCCGGGAACGTCGCGTCAGACTTGTAGGTTGCGATCTGTAGCCGAACGAATCGCCGACAGGAGCGCACACAGTTGTTTGCCATGAGAATTCAGCGTCTGGCAGCACTTATTTTTCTGGCGGCGCCGGCTTTTGCCCAGTATGCCGGCCCCGCAATTCTCTCTCGCGGCGACGCCCCTGCGGCCATGAATGCGCCTCAGATCGATTTCATTCCCTTCCTGTCGCTGGTTGGTGTGTACGATACCGGGCTGGCCGGCGTGTCCGTAAACTCCGCGGGCCAACTGGCGAGTACGGCTTCCGAAGGAGTGGAAGTGGACTTTGGCATCAGCGGCGTTCACAGTTGGAAGCGCACCAAGATTTCCCTGAACTATGGGGGCGCGGCTCGCGATTACTCGCACGCCACTAATTACTCGGGCGTCGATCAGTCGTTAATGCTCGGCATCACGCAGCAAGTCTCGAGGCATGTCGCGTTGCAACTGAACGAATCGGCCGGTATGTTCGCTCAAACCTATGGCTTGGTGGGCCTTTCCCCAACCGTGCCGTTTGATCCGACCACCACTTACACTCCCACCACCGATTTTTTTGATAATCGAACGATCTACGCAAACAGTCAGGCCCTGCTGACCTACCAGAGAACGGCCCGGCTTTCCTTTGCTTTCGGCGGTGACTGGGATGTGACCAGGCGCCGGTCGAGTGCTCTGTACGGCGTGACGGGCGAGGATGCGCGCGGAGACGTGCAGTACCGCATTACCAGGCGGTCGACGATCGGCGCCAACTATATGTTTACGCACTTCAGTTATAACGGGGTGTTCAGCGGCACGAACTTCAACCGGTTTAGCGCCACATACGGCGTAATGCTCTCGCGCAGCGTGGAATTCAGTGGCTTTGCCGGCGTGACCCGGGTGGACAGCAAGTTCCCACAGTTGATCACGCTGGACCCTGTCATCGCCGCCCTGCTCGGAATCACGCAAGGATATGTCGTTTCCTACGGTTTGAACTGGATTCCGAGTTATAGCGGGCGTTTGTCGAAAACATTTACGCGCGGGGTTGTTTATGTGTCCGGCGGCCACCTCATGACCCCAGGCAATGGTCTCTTTTTGACCTCCAGAGACTATAACGCCGGGGTAGGTTATACATATACGGGAATTCGGCGCTGGGCCTTCAATCTTTCGGCCGGCTACGACCGGGAGCAGTCCATCGGCAACATCCTGGGCGAATACGGGGACATGAGCGCCGGCTTGCAGACCAGCCGGCAGATCAGCCACCTGCTGCACATGGTGGCCGGCGTCACCGCACGCAAGTATCAAAGCGACAGCTTCGCGGGCTACAACCGGGTGATTTGGGACGCCCGGGTGGGGCTCTCATTCTCTCCCAGGGATATACCGCTCCGCATCTGGTAGCGCGGCCGATCCCGCGAAGACAGTGTACATCCGGAATAAAGCGCGGGCGCGCAACCACTACGCTGCATGGTAGGAATATAGTGTGGTGGCTCGCCCCGCATGATCCGGCTATTTCGCGTATTCGTTCCCGCCAGCACGTTTGGGCTGTTCCTATTCGAAGCTCTGCTGATCCTTTCATCGTTCATTTATTCCGCCAACCTGCTCCTCGACGTGGATCCCACGGATTATTTTTCGAGCCTCCCGGGATTGGCGAGTGTCGCGCTGGCCTGGCTCAGCATTCTCTTCGGGATTCATTTTCAGAGTCTCTACTCGCAGATCCGCGTCCGCTCGCGCTTGCTGCTGTTGCAGCAACTCCTGATGGTCGCCGGTGGCGCGTTTCTTCTCCAGGCGCTGATCAGCGCCGTCGCTCCGGACCTGCAGATACCACTTCGGGTAATGCTTCTGGGCAGCCTGCTCTCGATCGCGGGCATTCTGGCAGGCCGCCTGCTGTTCAGTGCCTATGTGCTCCCGCGGGTTGCCGGCGAGCGGCTGCTGCTGATCGGGAACAGTCCCCTGCTCGAGGACCTCGCCAGTCATCTGGCGCGGAACCCGCAAACGGGGATTCAGGTCGCCGGGTACATCGGAAGGCCTGCTTCCGAAGAGACCGGCATCTCGGAGCCAGGCGGTGCAGGGGGGGCCGGCAGTTTGGAGGATTCCATCCAGGCGCTCCACCCGAGCCGCGTCGTGGTGGGCTTCGAGGGCGGCCTGAGTTCGCGCCTGGCGCATGAGCTGCTCGAGTTGCGGTTCTCCGGCCACGCCATCGAAGACGCCGCCGGAACCTACGAGAAAATTTGCAACCGGGAAGGATTGAGTGGATTGAACGCCACGCGCCTGCTGTATTCGAAGGAATTCGAACCCGGCACGCGCGCTCTATTCTTCCAGGCAATCGTCAACTGGCTGATTGCCGCCGTGGTCGTCGCGCTTCTGTCGCCGTTGCTCGTGCTGATCGCGGCGCTGCTGCGCTTGTCGTCTCGCGAGGGGGTGTTCGAGCGGCAAGTGCGGCAAGGCTGCAACGGGCCACTCACCCTCTACAGCTTTCGGGTCGCCGCCGGAAGAACTCGCCTCGGCCGCATCCTCTCCCGCACCGGCCTGTATGCTCTGCCGCAGTTCATCCATGTGCTGCGCGGGCAGATGTCGATCGTCGGACCAAAACCGGTCCGGCCGGAGTTCGAGCGCGAGTTGTCGCGGCACATCCCGTTCTATCCACACCGGCTCAAGGTGCGGCCCGGCATCACAGGCTGGAGCCAAATTCACATGCGGCACTTTGCGGTTCCCCGGAATTCGATGGTGGAGCTGGAGTATGATCTGTACTACATCAAGTACTTTTCGCCGATGTTGGACACTTTTGTTATCGCGCAGGCGGTCAAGGGCCTGCTGCTCTGGGGCGGGCGGCCATAGCACGCCAGGCGAGCCGGCGGAAATCCCATGAGTCGACCCATTTCCCCGCGTGCCCGGCTGCCGTTGGGCCGCGTGCCCGCTGGCGTGCTCTGCGCGCTCTGGATGCTGCCGGTCGCCGCGTGTGTTCCCCGGCTGGAAGCCCAGAGCGCCGGCAACGTGTTGCTGGTGGTGAACCGCCGGGATCCGGCCTCCCAAGCGGTCGCGGACTATTACGCGAAGCGCCGCCCGGCCAGCGCGCGCCACGTCTGTTTGATCGAGACGACCTCCGAAGAAACCATCGGCTGGGAGACTTACATCTCGCAAATCGAAAGGCCCATCGGAGACTGCCTGAAGCGCGAGCACCTCGAGGAAACAGTGCTGTACATCGTGACCACCATGGGTGTTCCGCTGCGGATAGACGGAATGAGCGGATCGATTCAAAAATCCGAGCAGTCTTCGGTGGATTCCGAACTCGCTCTGCTCTATGCCAAGCTTCACGGAAGCCACTTCGACCGCGCCGGCGCGGTTCCCAACCCATTCTTCGGCAAACGCAACAGCCCTTTCGTGCACCCGCAGTTTCCGATTTACCTGGTGACGCGCCTGGCGGCGAACGATTTGGCGGACGTCGAGGCCATGATCGACCGCTCGTTGGCCGCCCGCAATCGCGGCATGTTCGTCATCGACACCAGTTCTCCGGCCAATGGCGACGGCGACAACTGGCTTCGCGCGGCAGCCTTGCTGTTGCCTGCGGGCAGGGTTGTGCTGGACGACACTCCCAACGTCCTCTACAACCAGCGCAACGTGATCGGCTATGCATCCTGGGGATCCAACGACGTCGGCCGCAAGCAACGCTGGTTGGGGTTCGAATGGCTGCCGGGAGCGATCGTGACCGAATTCGTGTCGACCAACGCCCGCACGCTGAAGCCCCCTCCGCCGTACTGGAACCTCACCACCTACACCGACCGCGTGCATTGGTTCGCGGGCTCGCCGCAATCGCTCAGCGCGGATTACATTCACGAAGGCGCCACCGGCGCTTCCGGCAACGTCTACGAACCTTACCTGTCCGGATGCGTGCGTCCCGAGTACGTCCTGCCGGCCTACGCCCACGGCCGCAACCTGGCCGAGAGCTATTACCTGGGAATGCCGTTCCTTAGTTGGCAGGGCGTGGTGCTGGGCGATCCGCTTTGCTCGCTCGGGAAACCGTGAGCGGCCGGGCCGGAGATCACACCGTTTTCCCGGCTCATGCAGGGGTATCTTGCGTCGGACGAGAGTCAGGCTTCGAACGAGAGAATTCAGGTCGAACCCCGCCTTCTTTCAGTCTCAGAATCCGCTTTTCCGCCAGTTCAAACGACAAAACGGCCAGCCCGATCGAGGCCGTCATCGCCACTGTAAACATCGCCCATCCGTGCCGGACCACGTGAAGCTGCATCAGGGCGAAGTACAGGGGCTGATGATACACATAGATGCCATAGCTGTATTTGCCGAGCGTTGTCAGGGCCGGGGAGCGAAACGTTGCGCGGAGCCATCGTGGCCCGAGCGCAGCGTGCCAGAGCAGAGCGCCGAACGCCAGTGCCAGTCCCGAGGTGCCGATCGTATCGGTATACTGCGGGCCCAGCAGGCGGTCTCCAATGACTACGGAGGCGCCGATCGCGAGAACGGCGATGCCAAGATAATTGACTCGATCAGCCATCCACCTTGCAAGGGCTGGTGTCTGCCATGCGGTTGCAGACAGGGCGCCGACCATAAGTGAGTCCGTGTTGCCGAACGTGTTCCAATGGATGAAAAAATGCGCCGATAGAAAGGTGAACCGAAACAGTAATGCCGAGGCGAAGACACCCCCTGCGACCCACGCCAATCGTCTCGCGGGCACCAAGAAAATCACCAAAGGCCAAAGCCAGTAAAACTGCTCCTCGACAGCCAGTGACCAGAAGTGTCCCAGCGCCCCCTGATTGATCCGGTCTAACAGCGGTGTCCAATTGCTCAGATAGAACCAATAAAAAATCCGGTCATGCGCAGAGGGCAAGGCGGGCTGCAGGGCTGGGATGACGCCGAACAAGAGCCCGACGGCGATGAGAGTCCAGTAGTAGACCGGAAAGATGCGCAATGCGCGGCGGAGATAAAACGACCGGAAATAGTCGCTACGGCCGAGAGTTCGGAGTAAGATGTGCGTTATCAGGAAACCGCTCAGTGCAAAGAACAGATTAACGCCGGCCCAGCCCCAGGATAGGACGTATTCGAGTATGCGGTTCTGCGGTAGATCCAGCCTGAAATGAAACAGAAGCACCATCGCAATGGCGCAGCCACGCACGCCGTCGAGTTCAGGAATTCGGTCCGAGGGGCGCCCCTGGGGAGGGGTCAGCCTCATGTTGAACGAATGCTCGAGTTGGAGTTGCATGCAGCGCTTTCCCATCGCGCGGCGGCTGATGCCACTGGTGCGGGGCGTCACGATCATGGCGGTACCGCCCAGCTTCAAGAGCGCATGGACCTTTGCTCTAACGCCGGCGGGGTCGGGAACGCGCTCGATCAGATCGCTTATTGTCATGGCGCTGAAGAAGCCCGGCGGGAATGAAACTCTAGACCGCATCGCGGGCACCGGGCGACGCTGAACTCCGAGTGTTGGTGACTTCGGAACAGGGGTACGCCATCGGCGTTTCCGCGGACGATGCAAGCAGCCGGACCAGGCGCCCTCCGCAGGATCAGGTACAGGCTGAGCGGCTGTTGTTTCGCGCGGCGTGTTGCGGCAGTCCGTGCAGTCTCCGAAGGGAGGAGCATGAAGATGAGGTAATGCGACTGCGATCAAACTCTCAAGTGTTTGTTCGCGAACAGAACCTACACACGAAGTGCCACTGCTGCTTCTTCCCATCGTGGTCTTCGAGCATTCTAATCAGGCTGAACTGCCCGTTCTCGTAGACGGTGGTCAACCGCAATGGCGCAGCGGCGAGAAGCGGGATCAGATACCGGCGGTCGTCCGGCCGGCTCTTGTCGGCCACGATGTAGTCCGGGAGCACCCGGCGCAGGTACTGAATCATGCGTTCCGGCGGTCCCTCGGCCGGCCAGCCGCTCGAATGCCTTTCGGTCGAAAGAGCGAAGACGCGAGGGTTCCAGAAAATCACAAGCGCGTCCGGCGCGGTCTGGCGGCGCACCACGGCGCAGAGTTCCTCGTAATTCGGCGCGGTGACGAGCGTGTCGTTCGCATCGGGACGGAGCAGAACCGCATTCGCGGCCGGAGCGAACAGCAGCAGCGCAGCGGCGGCAACCTCGAGCGGCCGCACGAAACGCCGCGGCGCACGGGCGACGAGTGTCCGGAAGCCTTCGAACATATAGACCATGTAGACGGGCATTACGCACAGCAGGTATCTGGGGCTGGGCGACCAGTACACGCCGATTGCGGCGAGAATCGCCAGCAGATAAAGCTCGGCGATTCCCAAACCGTCGCGAACTCGCTTCCAAAACGCGAAGAGCGCCAGTAAGAGCGTCGCCGCCCAAAGCAGATAACGGAAGTGCTGGCTCAATGGGTTGGCGAAAACATAGGACAGGTATCCGGCGTGCGCCGCAGCGTGTCTGGCAATGAGCGGGATCGACCAAGTGAACTGATGGGCATAACTCGAGTCCCTGTAGAGTAAAAGGTTATTCAGCAGCACCAGCGGCGCGAAGGCGGTTATGATCGCAACCAGGAACGCCGTCAGCCGGCGCTTTCGCAAAAGTTCGGTTCCGGCGGCCGCCAACAGAAATGCCAGCCCGAATGGGCGAATGAAATATGCGCCCGCAATACTGAAGCCGGCCAGCAATCCCCATTTCCAGGAATTCGTTTCATTCAGACGCCGGTCGTAAATGTGCAGAAGCAGAAGGAGCACCCGAAAGGACACAAGCTGGTACGGCGCGTCGGAGCCGATCATATCGAAGATCCCGAGGAACAGCGTGGAGAAGCCCAGCGACACGATCAGAAGCAAGGAGTAGAGCGGCGGCAGAGTTCTCCGGGCGTACCAATAGACCGGCCACAACGAGAGCACAAGGAAAGCTACATTCACCAGCTTGAACAACCGGATATTCAGCCCGAAGACGGCGTATAACGGCGCGAGCAGAAGCGGGTATCCGGAAGGATACGAATTGGCGCCGGCTTCGGTGGTCGATTCGGGCTGAAAGACATAACCGGTTTGCGCATAGGGCAGCCCTTTCACGATATTGCGCGCATGCGTCACATACATCGCCCAGTCCGTTCCTTCGGAGTGCATGCCGGGCGACAGTTGGGCGGCCAGGAAGGCGTAAAGGAAGACCACAAACGCCGCCGCCAAAGCGGGAATCGCCAGCCGGGTTTTCATCCCTTGAGTACCCAAAACTGATTGCGTGGAACCGGCGCCGCCGGATCGGCGGCCAGGCGCATGCATATGTTCTGCCCCTTGCAGGGCGGCTGATGCGACATGTGGACGCAGGGAGAGCAGGGTATTTTCAGGTAATGAATTTCATCGAGAGCGGTTGAGTTCCGGCGCAGCAGCGTGCGCGGATCGGTCGGCCCCCAGAACGAGACCGTCCGGCGGCCCAGCAGCCGGCTGAAATGCAACAGCGCCGAATCGATGCACAGCACCTCGTCCATGGCGGCAATGATCCGCACCGATTCCTTCAAGCTCGTTTTTCCGGCGTGATTATGAACCGCGGCGCGGCCTCGAAACCGGCCTTCGAATAGGATCGTCATCTGTTCGAGTTCGGCGCGGTCCGCGGCCCCCCCCAGCAGATGCAACTCCACCGCCGGCTCGTATCGCGCGATTCGCCGCGCCACAACCTCCAGCCACTCTTGGCGGCGCAACATCCGCTCGCGGCTCAACCCGGAACAAGCCGGCGCAATCGCCAGCCGGAACGGGTCCCTGTCGAAACCGCGCTCTCCCGGCCGGCGCCGGAACTCCGGCTCGCAAACTTCGGCATCCACCGCCGTGGCGCCAACTGCCGCGGCCAATTCCTGCAAGCTGGTCCTGCCGGCCTGGCTGCGGACCGCGGCGCGGCCCGGAGACCGCCCCTGCAACAGAGTTGTCGTCCGTTCGAGCCGCGCCCGATTCGCGGCGGCTTCCAGCGGATACAACTCCATGCTGGCCGGCTCCCGCCGCGCAATCCGCCGTGCAGGGGCCTCCACCCACGCCGGCGCCGTCGCCAGCCGAATTAGATCCCCCGCGAACTCGTCTTTCCCCAGCCGGCCGCGGAACTCACGCTCGCAAACTTCGGCATTCACCGGCGAGGCGCCGAATAATGCGGCCAACTGATCGTAGAAATCGCAAATGCCGTTGGTGAGGTTGCAGAACAGCAGGTGCGTGTTGAGGTGGCGCCGCCAAAACGAGATGTGGGTGAAGAACCCTATGCGGTTTCGCGCGGCAGTCAGCAGAGCGAATACGGTCGTAAGCCGGCTGTGGATCTCCAGATCGATCAAAGCGTCGTGGCGGAAGAATTTCCGGAATGTCCGCACCGAATCGGCGGCCAGCGCCGGCAGCCCATGATCGTCGCGGACGATTACAATCTCGTCGAAGATGCCCAGCAGCGCCCCAAACGGCGCTACGGCCGGAGTCGTAATCAGCCTCAGCTTTTCGAGACGCGGGAGACGTCGAAGCGCCAGCAGCGCCGGATAAGCGATCACCAGACTGCCACCGCCCAGAAGTTTCAGAATGGCGATTTCGCGGCACCTCGAAAGATCGTGATCGCGGCGCAGCAATTTCCCCAGAAGAATTGTGGGGACCCTCAGGACGGCGTGAAGAAAGCCTCCGAAATAATAATCGAGAAAGAGCTTGGAGCGGAGGTTCATCTTGTCATGCCGCCAAACAGTCGCTCATGGCGCTCAAGAACTCGGTCCCTTACGCTTTTCCGCTATGGCGGAGCGCCGCCCGCTCCATTCCCTTGTTCAACCGCGAGCTCTACGATGGCGACCTCGGTGCCTGAAAAACTCACGGAGGCCACTCCGGCGATCGCGATTCAGCCCAACATCGGCGACGGGAATAACGCGGCGCCCTATCCGAGAGTGCACCGAGCGGTCGGCTTCTCTCCGAAAAATGCAATGTCAGTTGAAGCCCTGGGGGGGCTTGCCTGCGGTCGGGCTACCGTTCGAGCAGCCAGCGAACGGCCTCGGGAACGTCTTCGGCAACATAATCGGGTGCCACAAAACCCCGATCGAGTTCCAGCGCGGCTCCATAACCCGTCCGCACGAGGATGGTGCGCGTGCCGGCGCGCCGGCCGCATTCGATATCGGACGCCTTGTCCCCTACCAGGAAAGATGCCGCCAGGTCGATCTCGAACACGGCCGCCGCCTCCAGCACCATGCCGGGCGCCGGCTTGCGGCGGAGCGATGGAACGCCGGGCGCGTCCGGGCAGAAGTAGGATGCGTCAATCCGGCCGGCGCCGATCTGGCGCAGGAGCTCCTGCTGTACGGCCGCGTACTCCGCCTCGGTAAACAGGCCCCGGCCGATGCCGCTTTGGTTGCTGATGACGATTGCCAGGTATCCAGCGTTCTTCAGCTCTTCGATCGCTTCCGGCACGCCGGAAATGACCTTCACGTTGGCGGGATCGCTGCAGTAGTCCACGTCGTCCATCAACGTCCCGTCGCGATCGAAGAACACCGCCCGGCGCCGGCTCATGATCGGGCGACGCTCGCGGCAAGTTCGGCCGCGGTCACGGTGGCGGTTCCCAATTTACCGACCACGATGGCGCTGGCGTGATTAGCCAGCTCGGCAGCCTCGGCAGGCGTGGCGCCGGCGGCCAGCGCCAGCGCCAGCACGGAAATCGCCGTGTCCCCAGCGCCGGAAACGTCAAAGACATCCTTGGCGTGGGCCGGCAAATGACGCGGTGGCGCTTCGCCTTCGAGCAGCAGCATTCCCTGCGCGCCCAGCGTGATCAACAGGCTGGCAGGCCGCCAGAGCGCTCGCAATCGCCGCGCGGCTTCCAGCAACGGCCGATCCTCGAGCGGCGGGTCGACCGGCGGACTGGGCGGGATACCAGCCTCCAGGAAGGCTTCGCGGCGGTTGGGTTTGATGACGGTGGCACTCTGCCAGACCAGCGAGGTGTGGGGATGCGGATCGACCGCCAGGATCTTCCCGGCCGCGCGCGCCTTGCCGCCGATGCGGTCGGCGAGCGGCTGGGTCAGGAAGCCCTTGCCATAATCCGCCACAATGACGGCGTCCACGGCGTCGATCGCCTGCTCCACTTGTGACAGGATGAATTCGGTCTGCGCGGCGCTCAGCGTGGCACGGCGTTCGCGATCCACGCGCGTCACCTGTTGATGGCTGGCGATGATGCGCGTCTTCACGGTGGTGGAAAAAGACGGGTCGCGGAGCACGGCGGCGGTATCGATGCCCGCGGCAGCCAGCAACTCGAGCAGCCGGGCCCCTTGCGGATCGGCGCCAGCAATCCCCGCCACGCGCACCGCCGCGCCGAGTTCGCGGACGTTGCGCGCGGCATTGGCGGCGCCGCCCGGATAATACGATTCGGAGGTCACCTCGACCACCGGCACCGGCGCCTCGGGCGAAATGCGCGACACTCTGCCCCAGATGAATTCGTCCAGCATGAGGTCGCCCACTACCAGGATGCGGCAGGCGCCCAGGCGTTCGATGACGTGGTTCAGACGCGAATTATCCATTGGACTCGCTCGCAAACTGCCGAATCTCCGCCGCCACCGACGCGGTTTCCTCCGCCGTCAGCTCGGGGAAGACCGGCAGGCTCAGAATCTCTCTCGCCGCCTCCTCGGCCACCGGCAGCGCCGGATGGGGTCCGAACTTCAGAAAACATTCCTGCGCGTGCAACGGAACCGGGTAATAGATCTCGGAAGCAATCCCGCGTTCCGCGAGGCGGCGGCGTAAAGCGTCGCGCGGCGATTCGCGACGTTGCCAGGTGGGACCGCGCCGCACGCGTATCGAATATTGGTTCGCAATGTGGGTGCGGTCCGGGTGAGTCACCGGAGGCGAAATCGCGACGGCGTCTCCGTTTGCCATTCCGGCCAGAGCCAGCGTGTATGCCGCCGCATGCCGTTGGCGGCGCGCGGTGTATTCCGGCAGATGGGGAAGCTTGACGGCCAGCAGCGCAGCTTGCAGCGCGTCCAGCCGGAAGTTGCCGCCCACGCTAGCGTGCATGTACTTCGGATGCATCCCGTGATTGCGCAGGCGCCGCACTTTCTCGGCCAGTGACGGGTCGTTGGTTACCACCAGCCCGGCATCGCCGAGCGCGCCCAGGTTTTTCGAAGGGAAAAAACTGATGGCGCCGAATTCGCCGATGGAGCCCACCGGCCGCCCGCGGTATTCGGCGCCAAACGATTGCGCCGCGTCTTCGATGACGGCCAGATTGTGCCGCCGGGCTATTTCCAGAATCTCGTCGAGATCCGCCGGCTGCCCGAACAGGTGCACTGGAACGATCGCCTTGGTGCGCGGCGTGATGCGACGCTCGATTCCGGCCGGATCCAGATTCAAGCACCCGGCGCACGAATCCACGAACACCGGAACCGCGCCCACCCGCGCCACGCAACCGGCGGTCGCAAAGAACGTGAACGACGGGCAGATCACCTCGTCGCCGGGCCCTATGCCGAGCGCCATCAGGGCAACCAGAATTGCGTCGGTGCCGGAGGATACGCCAATGCCGAAGCGGGTGCCGGTCACCGCGGCGGCCGCGGTTTCGAACTGCTCCACTTCGGGGCCGAGGATGAACTGGCCGGAGCGCAGCACGCGCTCGAAAGCCGCGGATAATTCAGCCTCCAGCGGCAGGTTCTGGCGCCGCACATCGAGCAACGGTACGCGCATGAAGACACATGATAGCAGTGGAGCGGATGCACCCTCGGCGGGCCGGGACATGCCCGGCGCAGGGCCGATGTGGCGGCCAAACCTGCGCGCAACGCAAACCCGGACAAAATCGCGAGTCCGGCGCGTCCGCCTGGACCTCCTTGAGGGGCGGCTTTGCCACCATGTTGAGGAAGCGATGTCCTGAAATCAGGCAGTTACGTTTATTTCGTGGGGCGAATTCGCCCCACTTGGGTGCTTTCCGGAGAGGGGAAAACGGCTGCCTCCACCAGATGAGACTCTCACGCCTCATCCCCGATCCGATTATCTCGCCCGAGGCAATCAGAACGACTTGAGGAACGCGCCGGGCGGCGGATAAGCCGCTGGCCAACCATGAGTTAAGAAAATGGAGCAGGCTGTGATTGCCGGCAGGCCGGGCTCAGTACTTTGCCAGTTCCTCAAAATCTATGTTGCCGCCGGAGAGGATCACTCCTACCGAAGCAATGCCTGGCGGCAATTTCCCGAACAGGACGGCGGCGGCGGGAACCGCGCCGCTCGGCTCGACCAGCAGTTTCAAACGCAGCAGAAGGAATTTTACCGTCTGGCGAATTCCGTCGTCGCTCACCAACAGCACGCCTTCCGCCAATTGCCGAAGCACGGGGAAGGTCAGCGCGCCTGGCTGCGGCGCGCGCAACCCGTCGGCGATAGTTTCGGGATGAGGCACCGTGACGCGCTGGCCGGCCTGGAACGACAGAAACGTGTCATTGGCGCCTTCCGGCTCGGCGCCGAAAACGCGGATTGCGGGATGGATGGCTTTGGCGATGGTGGCGCACCCGGAAAGCAGGCCGCCGCCGCCGATCGGCGCAATCAGCGCGTCGAGCGGTCCGGTCTCTTCGAGCAGTTCAAGAGCGGCGGTGCCCTGCCCGGCCATGATCAGCGGATGGTCGAAGGGCGGCACCAGCGTGGCGCCGGTGCGCTCGAGAATGCCGGCGGCGATCCGCTCGCGGACTTCGGTGTGCCGGTTGTAAGTCACGATATTGGCGCCGTGCGCGCGCGTGGCTTCCATCTTGGCGCGCGGCGCATCCTCCGGCATCACGATGGTGGCCCGCGCGCCCACGTGTTTGGCCGCGATCGCGACCGCCTGGGCGTGGTTGCCCGATGAGTAAGCCACCACGCCACGCGCGAGCGCGTTGGCAGACAGGGAAAGAATCAGGTTGGCCGCTCCGCGGATTTTGAAGGCTCCGCCGCGTTGCAGGTTCTCACACTTGAAAAACACGCGGGTTCCGGCGCGGGCGTCGAATCCTGCCGAGGTGAAGACCGGCGTGCGCCGCGCCAGCGGGCGTATGCGCTCCGCAGCCTGCCGGACGTCAGAGGCTTGGATGGCTAGGTCCATTGGTTCCAGGATAACCGCGCGCGGCGGGAAGAAAAGCCGAGATGACTCTCGGCTCGGCAGGCCTGGCGGCCCGCGCCACGGTGCTCGGTTTCATCCCTTTGGGAGCGGCCGGTCGTCACGGCATGCACGCTTATTCCGCCGAGATCGAGACCACCACTACGCCGCGCTCGCGCGAGTCGTGCGCGTCGGGGGGCAGGGCGGAGGCAACGCGGAAGCGCACCACCATGTCTTCGGCGTCGCGCGGCAGCGGCCGCACCAGTGCGTGCGCGCCGGGGCGGCGGAACTCCGACGGCTCCAGCTCGCGTCCGTTCACGGTGCCGGTCAGCACAACCGCGCCGTTGGCGGCGAAAAGCTGGTCGGGCAGGAACAGATCGATGGCCACGGTTCGCACTCGCGCGGCGCCGGTGGAGCGGATGCGGAAGGAAAACTCCTGCCCGGTCCATCGCCAGCCGGTGCCTTCCGCGGGGTGCCAGCCATCCAGCAGTTCCACGTTGGCGAGCCGGTCGAAACGGCTTCTCAAAAAGCAGAACGCGCGCTCGTCACGGTCCGCGCGCACCGGGTCCGAGCGGCGCGTGTCGCCCACCGGAAGGAACTCGAGCACGTCCCAATAGGTCCGCTTCAGCGCCAGCCGCAACCCAGGCTCGGAAAAAACGAAGTAGTTGCTCTCGTCGTTGTTGAGCTCGGTCTCGTCCAGCAGGTACGCCAGCGCGACATCCTTCGGCATCGGCGCGCCCCCGGGGAAACGGCGCGCGATGCGCGTGCTCAGAAAGCAGTAGGCGGCGCGCTTGGCCAGCTCCTCGAGAACGTGGAAAGGGTTGCGCAGATGATAGAGCGTGCCCAGAAAAAAGGCGAAATCGTACGGGCCGCCGGGCAATTGGAACGGCCGGTCCAGATCGAGTTCCACCAGCTCTACCGACGACCCGAGCGCGGCCTTGAGCGCGCGCGCTCCGCGCATCCCGTTGTGATTGTAAACCCCGTGATCGACGGCGGTTACCTGGTAGCCGAGGGATTCCAGAAAGAACCCCAGCTCGCCATCCGCGCAGCCCAGGTCCAGCACCTTGCGCCCGGCTCCCTGCGGCCCCAAAATGGCCCGATTGGCGCCGTGCAAAAGCTGGTTGCAGTGAGCGATCGACGATAGCGTGTCGTACGGATACCACTGGAAGCCCGGATTCCGAATCCCCAGCCGCGCGCGGCAGAGAACCTCGCGATATTGTGCGGCAAGATCGCGCACGGCCTCGATGCCCTGGTTTGCGTTTTGTGCCGTGTTTTCTGGCCCGCCGATGGCGCCTGCCCGCATGGCGTCCATCATAACGCGCCGCCGCACCCGCTTCCCCCTTCGGGATAGACCTAGCCTAACCAAAGTCAGTCTTGGCAGTGTTGTCGGCTGCATGGTACTAGTAGCTATAGTATCTGTTTTGGTACTTTCCGACCAATCGGGTACTTGTCCCCAGGGTCGTGGTCGGGCTGGGGAAATCCAGCCTGATGAGCCAAGGAGGCTCGGTTTTTATGTCAACGTTCGGCATCCTCTTCAAAGCGGCAATTCCAGCCGCCATCTTGAGCTGCACTCTCATTGCGCAAACTACCATCGCTCCAGCGGGCAACAGCGTCCGGCTCGTAAGCACCATCGGTGTGGATCGCAGCGTTTATTTCCCTGGCGAGGAAGCCGTGCTGACCCTGACCGCGCGCAACGCGGGCCCGGCTGCGTTGGAGGTTGCGTCGCCGTTCTCCGCCTTCGGCTGTTTCGAGCTATCCCGCTTGTCGCCAACGGGTGCGATGGTCCCGCTCTTCCCGCGGCCGGTCTGTCCGCTGCGGCTGGTCGAGCCGGCTGGCGCGAAAATGGTGCTGGGGCCGGGCGAAGAAAGCAGGGTCACCGTGAGTGGCGATGACTTGTGGCCGGGATCGAGCGGCTCTACGGTACCCGGCACGGCCGGCTACTACCAGATCGCAGGCGTTTCCGGCGCATCGGCGGTCTTCCGAATCGCCATGCCCCGCCTGGAAGCCGCTGCGGCGGTGCGCATTCACGACATTACATATAACGATCCGGCCACCGGGCGCGAAGTCCGCCTGCCGGCTTACATGCACGCCTTTTCACTGCGGTGGAACAACCAGAGCTACCTCTGCGTGGCCCTGTCCCCCAGCCTGCGGGACAAGGCCGTGGCTACCGATAGCTCCGGCAACGTGACAGCCGTCGGGGTTCCTTATCGGCGGCTGGCCACTCTGCCGGGCCCGGTCGCCTCGCTGGAGGGCACGGCCAACGCACAGGACAAGCTGGCGATTACCTGGGCGAATACGAGAGGCACCAGCCAGATCGTGCTGGTGGCCGGCAACCAGCAGAGCGGCGCCTCGGACGCCGTTCAGGTCGGCCTGGAGTCGGCTTTTGAGAGACTGAGTTCGGCCGATACCTTGCAGTTCTACGCAAAGGTTGCCGGGGCAGCTAACCGGAACGTGTCCTGGAGCGTTCAGCTCGCTCCCGGTGCTCCGACAGGAGCCCAGGCCGGAGTGGTCACCGCGGCGGGCGTCTATAAGGCGCCAGCGGGAATTACGCGGCCGTATGCGGCAATCGTCACCGCACAAAGCGAGGCGGATCCGTCCAGGTCAGCGGTGGGCGTGGTGGCTCTACAGCCGCGGAATCAAAATACCTTAGCGACGGCCGCTGGCGGCGGTTTGACCTTCGTGGCCAAGTCGCCGGCCACCGGCTCGTCCAGCCCTGGCCAGCAGTAGGGACTGGGCCTCACAAGATGGCGCGTGAAAAACAGGGTGCTCGCGACCCAATAGCCCGCGGTTGAGCTGTTTCTCCTCTCAGCTCAGCCGCGGGCTTTCCGTTTGGGCATGCGAGCACGCCCATGCGAAAAACAACATTGATAGCAGTGATTCAGATCTCTAATGTCCTCAATGGCATGAAGCTTGCTAGCATAGGAACTGACCACTTCATGGAGGGTTCCTGTGTCCAAGGGTTTTGTCGCCATCAATGTGGAACGCTGTAAGGGCTGCTCCTTCTGCGTGGAGTTCTGTCCTACCCACGTGCTGGCTCTCTCTTCCGCTTTCAATTCCAAGGGTTACCACCCCCCCCACGTGGTAGCGTCGGACAAGTGCAGCGGCTGCGACCTATGCGGAATGTACTGTCCCGACTTTGCGATTTATGGAGCGCGCTATGCACGCTGACCCCCGTGGGGTATTAACAGGTGTTCATTTTCTCGACGGTGACCACGCATGTTGTGAGGGAACGCTCGCAGCAGGTGCGCGATTTGCCGCAGGTTATCCGATTACGCCGTCCACCGAGGTAGTGGAACGCTTTGCGTCGAGAATTCCTACTGTCGGCGGCATCTTCATCCAAATGGAGGATGAGCTGGCTGCCTCCATCGCCATTCAAGGCGCGGTATGGGGCGGAGCGAAGGCGTTCACCGTCACCTCGGGTCCGGGTTTTTCGTTGATGATGGAGCACATCGGCTACGCGGCCATCACCGAAACTCCGTGCGTGTTTGTGAATGTGCAGCGCGGCGGTCCTTCGACCGGCCTGCCGACGCTGCCGGCGCAGGCCGACATGATGCAGGCCCGGTGGGGATCGCATGGCGACTACGGCATCATCGCGCTGTGCCCGAATTCTCCGCAGGAATGCTTCGATCTCACGATAACCGGCTTCAACCTGGCCGAAGAATTTCGGGTACCGGTGATGATGATGCTCGATGAGTGCGTTGGCCACATGACGGAAAAGGTCATCATTCCGGCGGCCGAACAGATTGAGGTGACGCCGCGGCGCTACACGCACAAGCCGCCCGCCGAGTACCACCCCTTCGAGCCCGGTGAGGACCTGGTGCCGGAGATGGTCAAGGCTGGCGATGGGTACCGCTTCCACGTCACCGGACTCACGCACGACGAACGCGGCTACCCCAGCATGAACGTGGCCACGCAGGACCGGCTGGTGCGGCGGATCGTGGACAAGCTGAAACCGTTTTCCAATGGCCGCGCCATTTGCGATACGGCCGATCTGGAGGATGCCGAAGTCGCGGTGGTCTCCTACGGCATCACCTCGCGCGTGGCGCAGCGGGCGATCGAGCTGGCCCGTAAGCGGGGCATCCGCGCCGGCAAGTTCCGCCTGATTTCGGCCTGGCCGTTCCCCGAGCGGCATATCGCCGATCTGGCCGGCCGCGTCAAGGCATTCGTCGTGCCCGAGTTGAATTTGGGCCAGATGGTGCATGAAGTGGAGCGCGCGGCGGCCGGGCGCGCCAAGGTGATTCCGGTCAGTCACGCGGGCGGAACGGTGCACGATCCGGAAGTGATTCTGAAAGCCATCGTGGAGGCGGCCCAGTGAGCGAACAATTACTCGAAGTCGAATGCGAGATTCCGGAGGGTTCCTTTAACCCGGTTGAGCCGTTTCTGCGGATGGATCGCATCCCGCACATCTGGTGCGCCGGCTGCGGCATCGGCACCACCGTCAACTGCTTCGTCCGTGCGCTGCTCGCCTCCGGCGCCAACCTGGATAAGGTGGCCATCGTCTCCGGCATCGGCTGCACCGGCCGCGTGGCCGGCTACGCGCGCCTGGATTCCTTCCACACCACGCACGGCCGCGCCATCCCGTTCGCCACCGGTTTGAAGCTGGCCAATCCGGAGCTACAGGTGGTGGTCTACTCGGGCGACGGCGACCTGTTCGCCATCGGCGGCAACCATTTCATCCACGCCGCGCGCCGCAACATGGATATCAAGGTGATCTGCGTGAACAACCTAACGTACGCGATGACCGGCGGGCAGACCGCTCCCACCACGCCCAGCCACGTGATTAGCGCCACCGCGCCCTACGGCGTCTTCGAGCCGGCCTTCAACCTGGTGCAACTGGCCGACGCCTGCGGAGCATCGTACGTCGCCCGCTGGACCACCTTCCACGTCAAGCAGCTCGCGCGCTCCATGGAAGAGGTGCTCAAGAAGAAGGGCTTCGGCTTCATCGAAATCGTTTCGCCCTGCCCTACGCTTTATCAGCGGCGCAACAAAATGGGCGACGGGCTGGACACCATGAAGTACTACAAGCAGGCGAGCAAGATTAGGCACGGCGCGCCCACCGGCGAATGCAGCTTGACCAAGAGCGGGGAAATCGTGGTTGGCA
>Ga0371490_1000167_pt1 | contig 61977 bp, 51 predicted proteins | sample MB2SIPfraction_FD_207959 | JGI IMG/M metagenome (GOLD analysis project Ga0371490, IMG submission 207959) | Lab enriched peat soil microbial communities from McLean, Ithaca, NY, United States - MB28FN SIP fraction | ecosystem: Environmental > Terrestrial > Soil > Wetlands > Peat | place: USA... | reverse complement strand
TGCGACTCCGGACCTCACTCCGTGCCGTGGAGCTGGAGCGAGTCGGTGTACGAGGCCCCGAAGCAAACTCCCTGGTACCAGCTCTGCGAAGCGTGGAGCTGGAGCGTGTCGGAGGGGGGACTTGAACCCCCACGCCCTTGCGGGCACTAGCCCCTCAAGCTAGCGCGTCTGCCTATTCCGCCACTCCGACGTGGCCACCACCCGGAGCTCAATGAGCCCTGAAGGCGTCTCGTACTGTACCGCAAACCCCTTGCGCGCCATCGTTGGCGTCTCGCCTGCGAGGAACCCGGTTCGTACGCGCTGGGAAGCTAACCGGTCGGGTACGTGAGCTCGATTACCCAGTCTTCCGCGTCCCAGAAGGGGCCCGCCGAAGTCGGGCTTTCGCTCACGTTCACGATGTCGGCCTGCTGGACAAGGCTGACGGGCGCCTGGAACAGCGGAAAGGTCGGGAGCTGTCGCGTCAGCAAGCTGTCCAGCTTCGACAAGAGCAAGATCTGCGAGTTGGTGTTGAGCTCAGCGAGGACCTGCTCGAACCGAGTCGTGACAGCCGGGTCGTTGAGACCTGTGACATCCCTGGTCACCGACCTTATTGCGACCGCCCCGGGCTCGGTGCCGGCGGGCGTGGACGCGTTCCACAACCAAGCAGTGCCCATCACAGGACCGCCAGACGGCGTGGCAGCGACGTTCGACCCGCCGTGGAGGCTGAGGCTCGGCGGCGACAGAGGCGAGGTCATGTCCGGATCGGTGTAGATGATGGCATTCCAGCTCGGGAAAACCGGCATCTGGTACGGAGCGAGCGCGAGCTGGTAGTCGCCCTCAGGCAGCGCGCTGTTGAGGAGATCTTTCATCGACACGTTGTGGACGATCAAAGAAACGCCACTGGCAGACCACTCGGCTTGGAGCTGCTGCTCGAGCGCCTCGATGATGCTGTTGCCTTTCGGGCCGGTGAGGGTCAGCCTCAGCGGACCGCCGATCCCGTTATCACGGAGGATTCCGTTCTGATCGGGGACATAACCAAGCATCTTGAACAGCGTCGCGGCCTCGACTGGGTTGTACCCGAGGGACCCGGTCTCGGATCCCGATCCGGGCTGGTTCTCTGCGAACAGCCGACTGTTCGTGCCCGAGGTGCCTGGGTCGTCGAACCCGGCCGAATCCGCCACGAGCTGGTCCCGGTCGGTGATGAGCACGAGGGCTGTGCGCATCAGCGGGTTGGCGAGAGTGAGGTTGTTCAGATTGAACACGAGCTGCCAGAGCACAGACGAAGGTGATGTGGTGACCGAGAGATCAGCCCCGAGCGCGTTGTCGCGGGCGATCGTGCCGCTCAGGGCCGGACTGGGTTGGAGCTCAGCGATGGAGATGCTCCCGTGCTGCAATCCGACCAGGGACGCCCGCTCCGACTTCTCGACGAGAAACACGATGCTCTGCAAGTGAGCCGGCGTGGCCCAGTACCTGGTGTTGCGCGTGAGAACGAGCCGCTTTCCAGGCTCCATCGAGCTGACGATGAACGGGCCGCCGGATATGACCTCGGAAGGGTGGAAGCCGGCGAACGCGGAGACCCATCCTGCCCGTTCGGCTACATGGGCGGGGATGAGATTCGCGAAAAGCCCTTCCCAGTCTGAGTACGGGCTCTTGAAGACGACGGTCACAGTCTTTCCGTCGTTGCTGCCCGAGACCGACTCGATATCGCGGTAACCGGCGAGGACACCGACCGGCGCCAACCGCGGTCCATTGCGCAGCTGCTGCTGCCAGTTGTACTCGAAGTCGGTCGCTGTGATCGGATAGCCGTCTGACCACGTCGCTTTCGGGTCGATCAGGTAGCTGACCGTCATGGGGGTCAGGCTGACGACCTCCGCGCTGTCGATGAATCCCGTCGTCTCCGCTTCGAACTCGGGGTCGATCACGAAGGCCTGCGGCCAGACCTGCTCCATCACCATCTGAGTCACGCTGTTCGCGCCTTCAGGCGTCGACGGGTTGAAGTTGGTCGGCAGATAGGACACCGCCACCGTGACCGTCCCGCCGGTTGCGAACACGGAGCTCGTCGGCGGCGCCTGGTTCGTCGAATTAGAGCCCGAGGCTGAGGCGCTGCAGGCTGACGCCGCGACGGCGACGCCGAGGAGGGCGAGTGCGGCCCGCCTCAGCTCCACCGAAGTGACAGGGCAACCGTGACGAACGCGAAGATCAGCACGAACACCACGGTTATCCGATCGAGATTGCGTTCGGCGACGGTCGAGCCGGCGGCAGCCGAGCCCGTCGAGGCACCGAACATGTCGGAGAGCCCGCCGCCTCGTCCGCTGTGGAGAAGGACGAGAACTATGAGCCCGAACGCGACCAGCATGTCAATCACGACGAGAGCATCGGTCAGCACTTCGGACAACCTCCTATGGCCCTACTGCCGGGCAGCAGGTTACCACCGCCGCGACCCCTCTCCCGCCTCGCCTGGGCTGCCCGTCGATCGCTTCTCCTGGTGAAAGGGCCTGTCGCCGCCCTAGATGCCCGACCTCGCGATCGAAACAAGCTTGTCCGCGTCGAGGCTCGCCCCTCCGACGAGCAGGCCGTCGACGTCCGGGCAGGCGAGGAGCTCGCGGGCGTTGTCCGGGGTGACAGATCCTCCGTACTGGACGAGCATCAAGCGCGATACGTCCCCCCCGAGCAGCTCGAGCTCGCCACGGATCATCGCCGACATCGCCTGGGCGTCGTCCGCGCTCGCCGTCCGGCCCGTCCCGATTGCCCAGATCGGCTCGTAGGCGATGACGATCGAGCCGAGGGCTTCAGAGCCGCGCTCCGCAAGGGCTGCGGTGAGCTGGGCGGACACGGTCGCCTCGGCCACTCCGGCTTCTCGTTGCGCGAGCGTCTCGCCCACGCACAGGATCGGAGTCATCGCGTGGCGCAAGACCGCGTCCAACTTGAGCCTCACGACTTCGTCGGTCTCACCGAAATACGCGCGGCGCTCCGAGTGCCCGACGATCACGTAGCGAACGTTCAGTTTCGCCAGCATTTCCGCGCTCACCTCGCCCGTGTAAGCCCCGCTGTCTTCGAAGTGACAGCTCTGAGCGCCAAGAGCGATGGGAACGTCGTCGGACTCGAGGGCGGTCTGCACGGAGCGCAAAGAGGTGAACGACGGGTGCAACGAGACGTCTGTGCCGTCGGGGAGCGGCGCGGCTCGCAAGAGCGCGGCAAGCTTCTGCACCACCTGGATCGCCTCGTAATGGGTGTGGTGCATCTTCCAGTTGCCGCTGACCAGCACCCTGCGGCCATTGCGATCAGTGCTCATGAGACGCCACTTGGTGTCATGGGCTCTACGGCTCCCGCGGGGGTCTCACCACGCCGCTTCAGGCTCGTTGTGGTAGTCAGGTCTCGCATTGGGCGCAGCGCGCAGCGCGGCAAGGCCTGGGAGGTCACCGAACTCGAGCAGTTCCAGCGAGGCACCGCCGCCCGTGGACACAAAGCCGATCTTGTCCTCGAGCCCGAGCTGAGACACTGCGGCGACGCTGTCGCCCCCACCTACGACGGTACGACCGGGACAGCGGGCGACGGCCTCCGCGATCGCCTTGGTTCCCGCGGCAAAGCGCTCGTCCTCGAACACGCCCATCGGGCCGTTCCACAGGACCGTGCCGGCCGAGGCGACGACATCCGAGAACAGCACGATGGTGGCAGGACCGATGTCGACTCCGCGCCAACCGTCGGGTATGTCCAGGCCGCACAACTTGACGTCGGTCCCGTCGGCGTCGCTGCCCTCCCCGGTCCCTGAGCTGTCACCCTGGCTCTCGGTGCTGAGCTTTCGACCCGGGGCAAGTGCCTTCGAGTCGACAGGCAGCATCAGGTTCCCGGGAGAACGCATGAGATCAGCGCAGTCCTCGAGGCGGGCCGGGTCGACGATGGACGCTCCGATCGAGTGGCCCAGCGCCTGGAGGAAGGTGTAAGCCATCCCCCCGCCGACTAGCACGGTGTCGGCGCGGGCGGCGAGCGAGCGCACCACACCGAGCTTGTCCTTGACCTTGGCCCCTCCCATGACGACGACGAATGGCTTCGCCGGGGCGTCGAGCAAGCCCGTGAGGACCTCGACTTCGCGGGCCATGAGCCGTCCGGCCGCTGAGGGCAGGTACTTGGGAGGGCCTACCACAGAGGCGTGTGCCCGGTGCGAGGATCCGAAGGCGTCGTTCACATAGGCGTCCTGGCCCTCGATGAGCTCGAGGACGAACTCGGGGTCGTTGCCCTCCTCGCCTGGCGAGAAGCGCAGGTTCTCGAGGAGCTTGATGCCGGGCATCAGCTCGTCGAGGCGTGCCCTCACCGGACTCACATCGAAAGCGGGGTCAGGCTTGCCACCGGGACGGCCGAGATGGGTGCAAGCGGTGATCTTGGCTCCGTGCTCGCGCAGCCACGTGAGGGTGGGCAGGGCCGCGCGGATCCTGAAGTCGTCGGCGACGACCCGCTCGCCCGCCGGCGTCTTGGTGATCGGCACATTGAAGTCGACGCGGACAAGGACGTGCTTGCCCTCGACGTCCCCGAGATCCTCTAGAAGCGGTACGCCCCGAATCATGACAGACCAATCACGCTGCGCTGATGATCCGTGCGAGGTCGACGAGGCGGTGAGAGTAACCCCACTCGTTGTCGTACCAGCCCATGACCTTCACCAGCGTGGTCGACTCGTCGATGGCTATGGCCATCGTGAGCGTGGAGTCGAAGGTGCAAGACGCAGAGCTGCCGACAATGTCGGTCGAGACGATCTGGTCCTTGTTGTAGACGAGGATCCCACGGAGACGCTCGGTCTCGGAAGCGGCCCGGAAGGCTTCGTTGATCTCGTCTGGCTTCACCTGGGCACCCAGAACGGCCGTCAGGTCCGTGATGGAGCCATCCGTCACCGGCACCCGCAGGGCTTGGCCGTCGAGGCGCCCCTTCATCGCTTCGAGGACAAGGCTCGTCGATCGGGCGGCCCCTGTAGTCGACGGGATGATGTTGACCGCCGCCGCCCGGGCCCGGCGAAGGTTGTCGCGGCCGAGGTCGAGCAGCGACTGGTCGTTGGTGTACGCATGGACTGTCGTCATGAGCCCCTGGCGAACGCCGAAGGCATCGTCGAGCACCTTGACCATCGGCACGAGGCAGTTGGTCGTGCACGAGGCGGCGGAGACGACAAAGTGATGCGCCGGGTCGAAAGTGTCGTCGTTCACGCCGACAACGAAGGTGGCGTCGACCTCCTTGCCTGGCGCCGAGATGATGACGCGCTTGGCGCCCGCCTCGATGTGGCCACTCGCGGCCTCCCGGCTCGTGAACCGCCCTGTGGACTCGATCACCACGTCGACGTTCAACCCACCCCACCCGATAGCCTTCGGGTCCCTCTCCTCGAAGACCGTTATCTCACGATCGCCTACGCGAAAGCCCTTGTCGGTCTTGGTCACCTCGGCACCGAGGCGGCCGAAGGTGGAGTCGTAACGGAGCAGGTGCATGTTCGCCTCGAGCGAGACAAGGTCGTTAATGGCGACTATGTCGACACCCGGGCCTGCACCTGGACCCTTCTCGAGCTGGAGAACTGATCGCAGGAAGTTCCTTCCGATTCGCCCAAAGCCGTTGATGCCGATACGAATGGTCAAGTCGATCACCTCTCTAGCAGGCGCTCTTTCGAGCAGTTTCACGGCCGCCGCAACCACTATCGCTCACCTGGCGACGCCTCTGCAAAACGTCATCCCCGGTTCACAACGAGTTGCGAAAGCACTGCCGCGAGCAGCTCAGGGTCGTGCTCGCGAAGTCCTCCCGCGGCCACATCTGCAACAACCAGCGCGACACCGTCAGGCAATTCGCCGATCGGCAGCCCGACCCCGTCCGCCACGACGACGTCGACCGGGACCCCGTGGTCCCGAAGCGCCCGAAGGAGCCTCGCAACGTCGAACCCGGCCGTCTCGGGCTGCTGCTCGCGCAGATTCGCCACGTAGACACACTGCGCGCGGGTCGACAGAAGGCTTTCACGGATGCCTGGCACGACACAGGCGGCGAGCACACTTGTGAACAGCGACCCGGGGCCGAGCACGATCTGATCGGCCTCGCCGATCGCCTCGAGAACGCTTCGCGGTGGGACTGCCTCCGGCGGAACGAGCGACACCGTCGCGATCTCCTCGCCTTTGCTGACCCTGACCTGTCCGACGAGCTCGCCGCAAGAAGCCTGAGCCTTCAGCACGACCGGGTGCTGGGTGGCCGGCAGTACCCGGCCGACTGCTCCCAGAACGCGACACGCCTCCTCAACCCCGGACACGAAGTCTCCGGTTGCGCACGCCATGGCGGCGATCAACAAGTTGCCGAAGGCGTGGCCCGCGAGCTCACCGCGGGAGAAGCGATACTCGAGAGCCTCGGCGAGCGGGGACGGCTCGGGCAACAACGCTCCGATGCAACGCCGGAGATCACCAGGGGCGGGAATGCCGAGAAGCTCTCGCAGCCGGCCGCTCGAGCCGCCGTCGTCGGCGACCGAGACCACCGCCGTGAGCTGGGACGCGTACTGCCGAGCTGCCTTGAGTGTCTGGGCGAGCCCATGACCGCCCCCGATCGCGACCACTCTCGGGGCGATGACGGTCCCCCGCTCGCTCAACGGTCGATGTCCCGGTGGTGGACGATCGGTGTGTAGCCGCGCCGGCCGATCCGCTCGGCTATCTCCTCTGCCAATACGACAGAGCGATGCCGGCCTCCGGTACAGCCGATGGCTATCGACAGGTAGGACTTCCCCTCACGGACATAGGCCGGGAGCAAGAGGGCGAAGAGATCGTCGAGGCGTCTTAGGAGCTCCGTGGCCTCTTCGTTGCCGAGCACGTAGTCGCGCACCGGCGCGTCGAGCCCGCTCAGATTGCGCAGCGCAGGCACCCAGTGAGGGTTGGGCAGGAAGCGGCAATCAAAGACGAGGTCGACGTCCAGCGGGATCCCGTGCTTGAAACCGAACGACACGACCGCAGTCTGCATGCCCGCCGAAGTGTTGACGCCGTCGACAAGCTCGATAAGGCGGTCACGCAGCTGATGCACGTTCAGGGTTGCGGTGTCGACCACGACGTCGGCCTCGTCGTGCAGCGCGGCGAGCATCGCACGCTCTTGCTGGATGGCCGCGAGCACGCTGGTGGCCTCCACCGGGTGCCGTCGGCGGGTGCCCTCGTAGCGACGGACAAGGACCTCGTCGGCAGCGTCCAGGAACACCACTCGCACGCGGGCGCCGGTCGAGCGCAGCTCTCGGATCTCCGGCGTGAGCTCTGCGATGCCCTCGTAGCCGCCGCGGCCCGAAACGAGGCACACCCGCTCGTACTCGGCGCCGGCCTGGCTCGTGAGCTCGGCGATCTTGCCTATGAGAGCTGGAGGCAAGTTGTCGATGACGAACCAGCCACGGTCCTCGAAGGTGGCGGCTGCGGTGGAGCGTCCGGCTCCGGACATGCCGACGAGGATCAGGTACTCGGCCATCGCCCCTATCTTCCCATGTGGCCCGCTCCCAACCGCTCAAATCGAAGCAGCAGCAAGCGCGGGATGGCGGACTCGAGCTCGAGATCGACCGAACCCTCCAAGAACGCGAGCGGTGGCTCGGGCTCCTCCAGGCGCGTCAGCACGCACCCGAGGGCGGTGACGGGGTTCACATAGCGCGACAGGGGGCGGTGGGCGAAACGCAGCCGCACGCCTGGGTCGACCTCCTCGACGACGAAGTCCTCGCGCAGGTACGGGCCGACCCGCCAGTAGTGCTCGCCCAGGATCCGGTCGTCCACCAAGCCGCTCCCGGTCCCCTGGAACACCGGGTGGTTGACGAGGAGGACGAACCGGCCACCCACGGCGAGCACGCGTACCGCCTCGGCGAGCAAGGCATCCGGGTCGGACGCGTGCTCGATCACCAGGCAGCAGACGACACCGTCGAACGCACCGTCCCGGAACGGCAGGTGCTCCCCCACCCCGCGCACGTACCTAGGGCCGGCGTCGGCTTGTTGGGCCACAGCGCCGGCTTGTTGGGCCACGGCGCCGGCTTCTTGGACAACGGCACCGGCGAGCTGCGCGGCGGAGGGCTCGAGCCCGACGACGATCGACCTCGCCGCGGTCCCCCGAGCAAGGCGACGGGCGAGATGGCCCTCACCACTGCCCAGGTCGAGCACCCGACGGGCGCCCTCGAGGTGCGACTCGGCGAGGGGAAGGATCTGGAGCTCGTACTCGAGGTCCGCTCCGTTCGTGAACGTCTCGCGCCACCAGGTGGCGTAGCGCTCCCAGGGATCCTCGCTCTCGCTCATCCGGCCTTCGGGGTCCGCCGGGCGTGCAGATGCTCGTAAACGGCGCGGGCAACGGCCTCCGGCAACCAGCCGAGCCCGAGGAGGTCCTCCAGAGCGGCCGCCTGCACGGCTCGCACGCCCCCCATTTCTGAGATGAGCCGTCGCCGCCGGGCCGGCCCGAGGCCGGCGATGCCGTCCAGCGCGCCCCGGGTCATTCGCCGGCCCCGCAACTCGCGGTGGAAGCCGATGGCGAATCGGTGCGCCTCGTCCCGAGCCTGCTGCAACAGGTAGATCGCCTCGCTGTCACGCGGTATCTGAACCGGGTCTGGCCGGCCGGGCACGAAAACCTCCTCCAACTGCTTGGCAAGCGAGGCCACCGCGATCTCGTCCGACAGACCCAGCTCCTCGAGGACTCGTACACCGACTCCGAGCTGCCCTTTTCCTCCGTCGAGGAGCAGTAGCTGGGGCGGATAGGCAAAGCGCGCCTTTCGCCGGCGGCGCCCGTCCAGGCTCGGCTCGGCGTCGACCTCGGTCCCCGCCGCGCCGTGGGTGCCCGCCACGACCTCGGGCCTGTCCGTCCCGACCTCGCCGCTCGAAGGGGCCTCCGAGAGCCGCCGAAGACGCCGGGTGAGCACCTCGTGCATGGCTCCGTAGTCGTCGTTTCCCTGAACGGCTGACACCTTGAAGCGCCGGTAGTCGCTTCGCTTTGCGAGCCCGTCCTCGAAGACGACCATCGAGCCCACGTAGTCGGTGCCCTGGATGTGGCTCATGTCGTAGCACTCGATGCGCAGCGGTGCCTCCTTCAGGCCGAGCGCTTGCTGGAGCTCCTCGAGAGCGGCCGCGCGGCTCGTGAGATCGGTCGCCCGCCGCAGCCGGTTACGTTTCAGCTGGTCCTCCGCATTCTGGCGAGCCGTGGCGAGAAGCTCGCGTTTGCGGCCTCGCCTGGGCACGCGCACTGTGACCTTGCCGCCGCGCAGCTCGGAGAGCCACGCCTCATAGGTGGCCACGTCCTCCGGCAGCTCGGGGACGAGCAGCTCCCGGGGGATCCCGATCGGAGTCTCGGCGTAATGCTGCTCGAGCACCCTGCCCACGAGCTGAGAGGACGTCAGCGGCTCCACCTTCTCGACGACGAAGCCGTGCCGGCCGACCACCCGGCCGCGGCGGACGTGGAGGACCTGCACCGCCGCAGCCAGCTCGTCCTCTGCGATGGCGATGGCGTCAAGGTTCTCAGGGGTGTCGGTGACCATCTGCTGGCGCTCGACGGCGAGCCGGACCGTCGCCAACCGGTCACGCAGGCGTGCCGCCCGCTCGAACTCGAGCTCGCCGGCCGCCTCGCGCATCTCGGCCTCGAGGCGGTCGACGACCGGTTTGGTGTCGCCGTCGAGAAACCCCATCAGCTCGGACACGAGCCTCCCGTACTCCTCAGGCTCGACGGCGCCGACGCAGGGGCCCGAGCACCGCTCTATGTGGTAGAGCAGGCAGGGCCGTCCGAGGAGCTGGTGGCGCCGTAGCTTGGCATCCGAACAGGTCCGGATCGGGAACGACCGGAGGAGCAGGTCGAGCGTCTCCCGAATGGCGTAGGCGTGCGCGTAAGGCCCGAAATAACGCGTGTCCTTGCGCCTCGCGCCTCGCATGACCGTCGCCCTGGGCCACTCGTCGCCGACGGTGACCGCTAGGTAGGGATAGCTCTTGTCGTCTACGAGGCGGATGTTGAAACGGGGCCGGTGCGCCTTGATGAGGTTGTACTCGAGCATGATGGCCTCGACGTCGCTCCCGACGACGATCCACTCGACCGAGGTGGCCCGTTCCATCATCTGGGCGGTGCGCGGGTTCAGGTGCGCCGGGTCCTGGAAATAATTCGAGAGCCGGCTGCGCAGGGACCGCGCCTTGCCGACATAGATGATCCGGCCGGTGGCGTCCTTGAACTGGTACGAGCCGGGGGCGTCGGGAACCGATTGCGGTCGTGCGAGCACTAGAGTGCAGGTTACGGCCGGCCTGGTACCCCGGCTGACATATTCGCTTCGTGGCCGACATACCCGCGGTTGGGCGACCAGGCTGTCCCCGCCGGCCGATCAGCGAAGCGTCCTATAGGGGGTCATCTGATGTTCCGCCTACAGCCGCCGTTACCTGACGACTATTCGACGGCAACCGCCGACGAGCTGGTTCGACGCGTCACCACGGCCCGTGCGCGCCTCGGCAGGCGCCTCGTCGTCCTCGGCCACCACTACCAGCGTGAGGAGGTCATCCGGTTCGCTGACATGCGGGGGGACTCGTTCGGCCTGTCCCGTTTTGCTGCGAACCAGCGCGAGGCCGAGTTCGTGGTCTTCTGCGGCGTCCATTTCATGGCCGAGTCGGCGGACATCCTCACCGGAGCGCACCAACAGGTGATCCTCCCCGACCTCAACGCCGGTTGCTCGATGGCCGACATGGCCGACCTCGAAGGTGTCGAGCAGATCTGGGACGAGCTCTCCCAGGTGACAGACATCGACGCGATCGTGCCCATCACGTACATGAACTCGGCGGCTTCGCTGAAGGCGTTCGTGGGTCGGCACTCAGGAGCGGTTTGCACTTCGGCCAACGCCCGCTCGGTGTTGAGCTGGGCGCTCGACCACGCTGACAGGGTGCTCTTCTTCCCTGACCAGCACCTCGGCCGCAACACCGGCTTCCAGCTCGGCTACGGCGCGTCTGACATGCAGGTGGTCGACCCGCACCGGCGCCTCGGAGGGCTGCAGGACGCCGAGGTGAAGGAGGCCACCTTGCTCCTGTGGAAGGGCCACTGCTCGGTTCACCAGCGATTCCGCACCGAGCACGTCGAGGCGTTCCGTTCCGAGCACCCGCAGGGCATCGTGATCGTGCACCCCGAATGCAGTCGTGAGGTCGTCGAGATCGCCGACCAGGTTGGCTCCACGGACTACATAATCGCGGCGGTCGCGGCGGCACGGCCCGGCTCGACGATGGCGATCGGGACCGAGATCCATCTCGTCGACAGGCTCGCACGCGAGCATCCCGACCGGACCGTGCTCTCCCTCGACCCGCTCGTTTGCCCCTGCTCGACGATGTTCCGGATCGACCTGGCGCACCTCGCCTGGGTACTCGACGGCCTCCTCGAGGGACAGGTGCGCAATCGCATCGTGGTCGACGAGGCCACGGCCGCCGACGCCCGGGTGGCGCTCGAGCGCATGCTCGCCATCACATGAGCCACGCCCACCTGACCGACGAGCCGGGACCTGGACGACTGACAAGCGAGGCCCCATGACACGAGAGCGAGGCCCATGGAAGATGACATCGCCGTCGCGATGGCGGGTAGCCGCGAGGCGACCGGCCGGCTGTTCGCCACGATCGAGCAGATCGACGATGCCCTAGCCGCTCGCCCGAGCCTGCTGCCCGGTTGGAGCATCGCCCATGTCCTGACCCACCTCGCCCGCAACGCCGACTCGTTCGTCCGGGTCCTCGCCGGCGCGGCGGAGGGCCTTGAGGTGCGCCAGTACCCGGGCGGGAGCGCCGAGCGGAACCGGGACATCGAGCAGGGAGCGAAACGACCGGCGCTGGAGGTCCTCGACGATGTGCGCGACTCGGCCATGCGCTTGGACGTTGCCTGGATCGACATGCCCCCTGTCGTGTGGCAACGCCAGGGCCTGCGCGGCGACGGCTCGCCGCTTCCTTGCCGCCTCTTGCCCATGTCACGTTGGCGCGAGGTCGAGGTGCACCACGTCGACCTCGGCCTCGGCTACGGCGTTTCGGACTGGCCGGTCGAATTCGTCAGCGCGGACCTGCCGCTCGCCCTGGACCGCCTGCCGGAGCGGATCGAGGATCCCCGACAGCGCGCCGCACTCCTGGCCTGGGTCTACGGTCGCGCCGCCGAGCCCGGGGAAGTCGTCTTCCGGCCCTTCTGAGCGGGCTCTGTCGCGATCAGCTCCAGGCTGTTGGCGAACGTGTCAGCCACCAAGCAACGACGCGCCTTTGCGAGCTCCGTCTCCCCATCTGACTAGGCGACCGGCCTCGCGTCACCCCGTGCGAGCTCACGTCCCGAGCAAAGGAGCGAGAAAACGGCCCGTGTAGCTCTCGTGGGTCTTGGCCACCTTCTCGGGCGTGCCCTCCGCGATCACCTCTCCGCCGCCGTCTCCACCCTCAGGGCCGAGGTCGATCACCCAGTCCGCCGACTTCACGACATCGAGGTTGTGCTCGATCACACAGACCGTATTGCCCTGGTCGACCAATCGTTGCAGCACGTCCAAGAGCTTGCGGACGTCCTCGAAATGAAGCCCGGTGGTCGGCTCGTCGAGCACGTACAGCGTGTGCCCGGTCGATCGCTTGGCGAGCTCGGACGCCAGCTTGACCCGCTGGGCCTCTCCCCCGGAGAGCGTGGGAGCCGGCTGGCCGAGGCGGACGTAACCGAGGCCCACGTCCACGAGCGTCCTCAAGTGCCGCGAGATGACCGGCTGCGCCGCAAAGAACTCGAGCGCCTCCTCACAGGACAGGTCGAGCACCTCCGCGATGTTCTTCCCGCGCCAGGAGATCTCGAGCGTGTCGCGGTTGTAGCGGGCGCCCTTGCAAACCTCGCAGGGGACGTAGACATCAGGGAGGAAGTGCATCTCGATCTTGAGAGTCCCGTCGCCGGCGCACGCCTCGCAGCGACCGCCCGCGACGTTGAAGGAGAAACGCCCCGGCTGGTAGCCGCGCAAGCGCGCCTCCGCCGTCTGGCTGAACAGCTTCCGGACGTTGTCGAACATGCCCGTGTAGGTGGCCGGGTTCGAGCGTGGTGTGCGGCCGATCGGTGACTGGTCGATGTCGATGACCTTGTCGAGCGATTCCGCACCTTCGATCGTGCGGTGCCGCCCCGGGACGACGCGGGACTTGTAGATGCGTTGCATGAGGGCCCGCAACAAGATGTCGTTGATCAGGGTCGACTTGCCCGATCCCGACACGCCCGTGACCGAGACGAAGCAACCGAGGGGGATCTCCACGTCGATCCCCTTCAAGTTGTGCTCCCGAGCCCCGCGCACGACGAGCCACTCGCCCCGGGGCTCGCGCCGCATGCTGGGCACCGCGATCGAGCGCTTCCCCGAGAGGTACTGACCAGTGATCGAACCCCGGCATCTCACGAGGTCGGCGACCGAGCCGGCACAGACCACCTCGCCGCCGTGCTCGCCGGCCCCGGGGCCGATGTCGACGACATAGTCGGCGATCCTGATCGTCTCCTCGTCGTGCTCCACGACAAGGACCGTGTTGCCGATGTCACGCAGACGCAGGAGGGTCTCCACGAGCTTGCGGTTGTCCCGCTGATGGAGACCCACCGAAGGCTCGTCGAGCACATAGAGGACGCCGACGAGCCCGCTGCCGATCTGCGAGGCGAGGCGGATTCGCTGAGCCTCCCCGCCGGCGAGCGTCGCCGCCGAGCGGTCGAGGCTGAGATAGTCGAGGCCGACGTCGACGAGGAACTGGAGCCGGGCACGGATCTCCTTCATGACCCCGGCAGCGATCATCTCCTCCCTCGAGCTCAGCTCCAGGTGCTCGAGCAGATCGTGAGCCGCCCGGATGGAAAGCGCCGACAGCTCGGCGATGCTCCTGCCCCCGACTTTGACGGCGAGCGACTCCGGGCGAAGCCGCGTCCCACCGCAGTCCGGGCAGGGCACCTCGCGCATGTAGCCCTCCACCTGCTCGCGCACCCAGTCGGAGTCGGCATCGCTGTGGCGCCTCTGCAGCCAAGGCACGACACCTTCGAACTGGGTGTCGTAGCTGCGCAACGTGCCGTAACGATTGCGGTACTGGACGTGCACGCGCCTGGTGCCGGCACCGTACAAGAGGATCTTGTCCTGCTGCCTTGAGAGCTTGGACCAGGGCTTGTCCATGCTGAAGCCGTAGGCGTCGGCGACCGCCTTGAGCACACGCGAGAAGTACTCGGTGCGAGCGCCCGCCCACGGGGCGATGGCACCTTGCGAAAGGGAGAGATCCGGGTTGGGCACCACGAGATCGGGATCGACCTCGAAACGGGTCCCGAGCCCGTTGCAAGAAGGGCACGCACCGAAGGGCGAGTTGAAGGAAAAGCTCCTCGGCGCCAGCTCGTCGAGGGAGATCCCGCAGTGCACGCAGGCCAAGTGCTGGGAGAAGGTGAGCAACTGCTCGCCGTTCGCGTCCTGCGAGCCGTCCTCCGCCACATCCGCGATCCCGTCCTCGGCGACGTCGGCAGCCCTGTCGGCGGCGGTCGCCTCGGCGCTGCCGGCAACGGCCTTGGAGCCAGCTGCCTTGGTGCCAGCTGCCTTGGCACCCGCTGGCTTCGCGGCCACTCGGGCCGCGCCCCGGGGGGACGAATCGGCTTCCGGCATGAGCATGATCTCGGCGATCCCATCGCCGAGGCGAAGCGCCGTCTCGATCGAGTCGGTGAGCCGGCGTTCGATGCCGTCGCGCCGGACAAGGCGGTCGACGACCACCTCGATCGTGTGCTGCTCGTAACGGGCGAGCTCGAGCGAGGCCCGGTCGGAGAGCTCCATGAGCTTGCCGTCGACGCGCACCCGCGCGTAGCCCTGCTTGGCGAGGTCGTCGAGCAGGGCCGAGTACTCGCCCTTGCGGCCGCGCACCACCGGGGCGAGAACCTGAAACCGGGTGCCCTCGGGCAGGTCGCTCAGGCGGTCGACGATCTGCTGGGGGCTCTGGCGGGTGACGAGCCTGCCGCAGTTGGGGCAATGGGGCTGGCCGATGCGCGCATAGAGGAGGCGCAGGTAGTCGTAGATCTCGGTGATGGTCCCCACCGTTGAGCGGGGGTTACGGGAGGCGGACTTCTGGTCGATCGAGATGGCCGGTGACAGCCCCTCGATGAAGTCGACGTCCGGCTTGTCCATCTGCCCGAGGAATTGCCGGGCGTAGGACGACAGCGACTCGACGTAACGCCGCTGGCCCTCGGCGTAGATGGTGTCGAAGGCGAGCGACGACTTCCCCGAGCCCGACAGCCCCGTGAAAACGATGAGCCGATCGCGCGGCAGCTCCAAGGAGATGTTCTTGAGGTTGTGCTCGCGGGCCCCGCGAACAACGAGGGTGCTGGGCACGGCCGCAGACTACCGAGTGACCGGCGCGCGCCGATCACTGCCCTGCTCGTCCGGGCGGATCGGCCCGATCGTGGCGTAAGGGGCGCTGTGGATGTTCACCCGACCTCCCTGAGCTCGCGGCGCAGGGAACGGATCTCGTCTCGCAGCCTCGCCGCGTACTCGAAACGGAGCTCGGCGGCCGCAGCCTCCATCTCCCGCGCGAGCGTGGCGATCAGCCTTCCGATCTCGTCCGCGGGGAGCTCGTCCTTGCCGGCGCGCCCGTTCCCGGACACGTCGAGGAGCTCGGCGGCCCGCTCGACTGCCCGCCGGCCGGCGCGACGGGACCGATCAGACCCCGCCCGGCTCGGGAGAGGGGCCCCGGCCCCGAACCCGTCCCCTCCGGCCCCTGCGGCGCTGCGGAACTGAGCGACGAGATCGGTCACGGCCTTGCGGATCGTCTGCGGGTCGATGCCGTGCTCGCGGTTGTACTCCTGCTGCACGAGGCGGCGGCGTTCGGTCTCCGCGATCGCCCCCCGCATCGAGTCCGTGATCACGTCCGCGTAGAGGATGACCCGGCCCGAGACGTTCCGGGCGGCACGACCCATCGTCTGGATCAACGACGTCTTGGAGCGGAGGAAGCCCTCCTTGTCGGCGTCGAGGATCGCCACGAGCGCCACCTCCGGAAGGTCGAGTCCCTCGCGGAGGAGGTTGATGCCGACGAGCACGTCGAACTCGCCGAGGCGCAGGTCCCGAACGATCTCGATCCGCTCGATGGTGTCGATGTTGGAGTGCAGGTAGCGGACCTTGAGCCCGGTCTCGAGCAGGTAGTCGGCCAGGTCCTCGGCCATCTTCTTCGTGAGCGTCGTCACCAGCACCCGCTCGCCCCGGCCCACGGTCGTGTTGATCTCTGCGATCAGATCGTCGATCTGGCCCTTGGTCGGCTTGATGACGACCTCGGGGTCGACGAGGCCGGTCGGCCGCACGATCTGCTCGACCACCTGGCTCGAGACCGAGATCTCGTAATCGGAAGGCGTCGCCGAGAGAAAGATGCACTGGTTGATGCGTGCCTCGAGCTCCTCGAAGCGCAAGGGACGGTTGTCCCTGGCCGACGGGAGGCGGAACCCGTGCTCGACGAGGATGTCCTTGCGGGAGCGGTCGCCCGCGAACTGCCCGTGAAGCTGCGGCACCGTCACGTGGCTCTCGTCGATGACGAGGAGCCAGTCGTCGGGGAAGTAGTCCAGGAGCGTGTAGGGTGCTTGGCCCGGCGCCCGCCCGTCCAGGTGCCGGCTGTAGTTCTCCACTCCGTTGCAGCTCCCGAGCTCTGCGAGCATCTCCAGATCGTGCTCGGTGCGCATCCGCAGCCGCTGAGCCTCGAGCAGCTTGCCCCCCTGCTCCAGCTCGCGCAGGCGCTCGCCGAGCTCGACCTCGATGGAGGCGATGGCGCGCCGCATGCGCTCGTCCCCGGCGACGTAGTGCGTGGCGGGAAAGACGATCAGCTCCTCGAGATCGCCGAGGACCTCGCCCGTGAGGACGTCGAAGCGGCTCACGCGCTCGACCTCGTCGCCGAACAGCTCTATGCGCACCGCGTACTCCTCGTAGGCGGGATGCACCTCGATCGTGTCGCCCCGCACCCGGAACCTCCCCCGAACGAGATTGGCGTCGTTGCGCTCGTAGTGCATCGTGACCAGCCGCAAGAGCAACGACCGCTGGTCGTGCGTCTCTCCGGGCGAGAGCACGAGGATCTGGTCTCGGTACTCCTCAGGCGACCCGAGCCCGTAGATGCACGAGACCGACGCCACGACGATCACGTCTCTCCTCGTGAGCAGGCTGGCGGTAGTCGAGTGCCTGAGCCGGTCGATCTCGTCGTTGATCGAGGAGTCCTTCTCTATGTAGGTGTCCGAGGAGGGCAGGTAGGCCTCGGGCTGGTAGTAGTCGTAGTAGGAGACGAAGTACTCGACCCGGTTGTCCGGGAAGAAGCCCCGCAGCTCGCCGGCGAGCTGCGCTGCGAGCGACTTGTTGGGCGCCAGCACCAGGGTCGGGCGCTGGGCCCTCTCCAGGGTCCAGGCGATCGTGGCGCTCTTGCCGCTCCCGGTGATCCCGAGGAGGGTCTGGAACCGGTCGCCCCGCTCGATCCCCCGCGAGAGCGCGTCGATGGCGGCCGGCTGGGAACCGGCCGGCTGAAAGTCAGAAACGACCCGGAACGGAGGCACTATCGGCATGGTACCGAGAGGGTGCGCGCTGGCAAGCGGGGGGTGCGCGCCGTCGTGCCACCAGGGCGAACGGCTCAGCCGGTCGGCGCGGGCGACACCTCGAAGACCGCCGACACGGTCACGGCCACACTGAGCTCGACCAGCTCCACGGGCGGCGGCACGGGCATTGGTCTCCCCGCCGCCGCCCTCAAGAGCACCGGGCCACCTGGGGGCGGTCGTCGCCCTCCCCCACCCTCGACGAGCTCGACGAGGGGACCGAGCACGAGCCCTGCCGCCTCGGCGAGCTCGTGCGCCGCTCTGAGAGCGCCGGCAACGGCCTCGCGCCGTGCCCGCGATAGCGGCGGCGCCCGGTCGTCGAGGTCGAAGCGGACGTTGTTGATCCCGACTCCCGTCCCGGCGGCGTCAACCGCGGCCGCGATGACCCGACCCAGGTCTTCGGGCCGGCGGACCGTCATCGGCTTGTCGAGAAAGTCGCTCAGGGAACGCCCGCGCCATTCCCGCCGCCGCCCGCTGCCGCCCACCGGAGACCCTCGATCCAGTCCCACGCCCGCCCGACCATCTCCTCGAGCTCGTCGAGGGTGCCCATGTTCATGATCACGAAGTCCGCCCTGGCCACTCGCTCGGAACGGCTGGCCTGGTTGGCGATGCGCGCCTCGGCGTCGGAGCGGTCCATGTGCCGCAGGTTCACCAGCCGCTCCAGCGCGACGTCCTCGGGCGCGTCCACGACGAGCACGCCCGAGAGCCCGTACCGGTCCGGACCGGCAGTCTCCACCAGCAGGGGGACGTCGAGAACGACGACGTCATCGCCGCCCGACTCGGCTGCCAGCCGGGCAGCGATCTCGGCACGCACCTCGGGATGGACGACGGCCTCCAGATCGGCGCGAGCGGTGGGATCGTTGAAGACGACGGCGGCGAGCGCCGGGCGATCGAGACTCCCGTCCGGCGCGACGACCCCGGCGCCGAAACGCTCCACCACCTTCGCGTAGGCCGGCCTTCCCGGCTCGACCACCTCTCGCGCCACCTCGTCGGCATCGATGAGCACCGCGCCACGCTCGACGAGCATCGCGGCCACGGTCGACTTCCCCGAGCCGATGCCGCCCGTCAGGCCGACGACGATCATGCCGCCCCCGCGGCCCGCAACCGGAGCTCAGCCGGGGCCCGGAGCGCCTCGAGTGCCTCGGCGGCCCGTGACATGGGCGCCTACACTAACCGGGCCGTGGCTCGAGCGAGCAGGACCCGCCTCTTTCCGATGCGAGTCCTGGAAACCGGCCTCCTTGCCGCCCTCGCCTACGTCCCGCTGCTTTGCACCAAGCCGGGGATCCTCGCCGACGACACCAAGCAGTACCTATATCTCGATCCTGGCCGGCTCTTGAGCTCGGCCGTCTCGATGTGGGACCCCTCGGTCGCGGGGGGCACGGTCACCCACCAGAACATCGGCTACCTGTTCCCGCAAGGGCCTTTCTACTGGCTCTTCGCCGAGCTCGGCGTGCCCATGTGGGTGGCGCAAAGGCTCTGGATGGGCACCGTGCTCCTCGCGGCCGGAGCCGGGGTCTGCTACCTGGCGAGAACGCTCGGGGTCAATGGTCCCGGTGTAGTCGTCGCGGGGCTGGCTTACGAGCTCAGCCCTTACTTCCTCCAGTACATCCAGCAGACCTCGGCCATCCTGCTTCCCTGGGCGGGTCTCGGATGGCTGGTCGCCTTCGCTGTGCTTGCCGTTCGCCGCGGCGGATGGCGCTATCCGGCCCTCTTCGGTCTCGTGGTCGCCCTTGTCGGGGCCACGAACGCCACCTCTTTGATCTATGCGGGCATCGCCCCGGTGGCCTGGCTCTTCTACGGCGTCCTCGCGCTCCACGAGGCGCCGGCGCGCCGTGCCGTCGGCGCCGCGGTGAAGATGGGCCTGTTGGCGCTCGGGGTCTCGCTGTTCTGGATCGCCGGGCTCCGCATCGAAGGCGCCTACGGCGTCGCCATCCTCAAGTACACCGAGACCCTGCCTGCGATCGCGGGCACCTCGCTCGCTTCCGAGGTCGTGCGCGGGCTCGGCTACTGGTACTTCTACGGCAGCGACCGGCTCGGGCCCTGGAAGCAGGCGGCCGTCAAGCTGGAGGAGACCGCTTGGCTGCTGGCGACGAGCTTCGCCGTGCCGGCCCTTGCGGCCCTCGGTGCGCTCACGTCCCGATGGCGCGCGAAGGCGTTCTTCGTCCTGCTGGTACTCGTCGGAGTCGTCCTGGCGGTAGGCCTGCACCCGTACTCGGACCCGTCGCTCGTCGGCCGGGGGCTGAAGGCGTTCATGTCCGGATCGTCGGTGGGGCTCGCCCTGCGCTCGAGCGACCGCGCCACTCCTCTCGTCGTGCTCGGCTTCGCCATGCTGCTCGGTGTCGGAGCCAGCGCCCTGTGGTCGCGGTTCCCCCGCTTGGGGCTCGGCACCGCCTGTGCCTTGGCGGCGGTGGTCGTGGCCAACAGCGCTCCGTTTCTCGAAGGAGGCGCCGTCGCGCAGAACTTCGAGCGCCCCGCGAACGTGCCTTCGTACTACGGAAAGGTCGCCCGTTACCTCGACGCCCAGGGCGACTCGACACGGGTGCTCATCGAGCCGGGGCAGAACTTTGCCGCCTATGACTGGGGCACCCTGTTCGACACGATCTGGCCCGGCATCATGACCCGGTCGGAGATCCTCCGCGAGCAGACGATCCAGGGTTCCTATCCCACGACCGACCTCCTCCAGGCCTTCGACCTCACGCTCCAGCAGGGCACCTACGAACCCTCGACGCTGGCGCCCATCGCCCGCCTCCTGAGCGCCGGCGACGTCGTCTTGCAGTCGAACCTCGCCTACTGGCGCTACAACACCCCGCGGCCGCAGGAGACCTGGGCCCTGTTCGACCCGCCACCGGCGGGGATCGGCGCACCGGTCGCGTTCGGCGAGCCCGTCCCCAACGTCGCGCCGGCCAAGTACAGCCTCACGGACGAAGAAGCCTTGGCAGAACCGGCGAACGCCCCGTGGCCGCCGCCCATCGCGGTCTTCCCGGTCTCCGACGCCCGCCCGATCTACCGGGCCGAGCCGGCCTCGGCACCAGTTGTCCTCGACGGCAGTGGAGCCGGTGTCGTCGCCGCCGCTGCCACCGGCCTGCTCGACGACAACCCGACCATCTTCTACGCCGGGACTCTCGACGGCGATGCGAAGTTGCTCCGCGAGGCGGTGACCCCGGGGGCAGAGCTGGTCCTCACCGACACGAACCGCAAGGATCTCGAGCGCTGGTCGAGCGTGAGCGACAACATCGGCGAGACCCTCCCGGCCGGGCCCGAGCCCTCCCCGGCGGACCCGACCGCAGTCGCCCTGCCGATCTTCGCCCACGTCCGTGTGGACGGTCAGAGCATCGCCGTCTACAGCGAGGCCCGTTACGTGACGGCTTCGGCCTACGGCAACCCCGTCAGCTTCACCCCCGAGGACCGGGCGGCGGAAGCCTTCGACGGCAACATCGACACCGCCTGGAGCGTCGGCGCCTTCTCCAACGCCACGGGCAACTGGATCCAGGTCCGCCTAGATCATCGGGTGACGACCGATCACATCAACCTCGTCCAGGTGCTCGGCTCCACGGTCAACCGGTGGATCACCCGAGTGAGCATCGCCTTCGACGGCAGGCCCGCCCTCTCCGAGAAACTGGGCTCTGCGTCCCGGAGGGCCGCCGGCCAGACGATCCGGTTCCCGAGGCGCTCTTTCACGACGCTTCGGATCACGATCGACGGCACCACCTGGTCGGGGCGTGAGTCGATGCTCGGCGCGTCGGGGGTCGGTTTCTCCGAGGTCCGGATTCCCGGCGTGAGCATCGCCGAGACGATCCAGATGCCTTCGGACCTGTTGCGGGCGCTCGGGGCCTCCTCGCTCTCGCACCGCCTCACCATTGTGATGACCAGAGATCGCGTGGGCGCCACGCCGCCTCGCTCCGACCCGGAGCCGGCGATGAGCCGGACCTTCTGGCTCCCGACCGCCCGAACCTTCTCGCTGAGTGGGACCGCCCGTGTCTCCGCCCTGATCCCCGACAACGTGATCGACACCCTCCTCGCGGGCCCGGACGCCTTCGGCGGGGCGGTGATCGGCTCGAACGAAAGGCTTCCCGGTGATCTCAACGCCCGGGCCGTGTTCGCCTTCGACGGCAACCCGAAGACCTTCTGGAGCCCCGGCTTCGACGGCCCGGCCCAGATCGGCGCCTGGATGCAGGCATCGCTCACCCACAGCGTCACCTTCGCCCACCTCGACCTGCAGCTCATCGCAGACGGCCGGCACTCCGTCCCCACCGAGATCAGGATCACGACCAACACCGGCGGTGACGAGCTCGTAGCTGTGCCGCCCGTGCGCGACCGCAAGGCCATCGGCTCGGTTGTGAGCGTCCCGGTCAGCTTCCCGAAGCTGACCGGAAGCACGATCCGCTTCACGATCGAGGCCGTCCGCCAAGTAACGACCATCAACTGGTACACGCAAAAGCCGATCGTCATGCCGGTCGGGATCGCCGAGATCGGTCTTCCCGGCGTCCGCTTCTCCCCCGAGACGGCGAGCGACAGCATCCCTGCGGTCTGCACCTCGCAGCTGCTGCGCGTCGACGGGCGGCCGGTCTGGCTGAAGGTGTCGGGGACTGTCGGCGCGGCCGAGAAGCTACAGGGCCTGACCGTCTCCGGCTGCGGGCCCGACGCGAAAGGCATCGTCCTCGGGCCCGGCACCCACACCGTGGATGCCACGTGGGGAAAGATCACCGGATGGAACCTTGACCGGCTCGTGCTCGACTCGGCCCCGGGAGGCGCGGCCCTGCCTCCGCTCGCCAACGGCGACGCCGTCCCGGCGCCGGGGACGATCGGCACCTCGGGCACACCACCGATTGCGACCCCTACGATCCAGGTCCTCGGGTCTTCTGCGACATCGGCCAGGCTCGAGATCAAAGGCGCCACGCGACCGTTCTGGCTCGTTCTCGGCGAGAGCCTGAACGTCGGCTGGGATGCCAGCGGGCCCGGCGGGCGGTCTCTCGGGGCGCCTCAGCTCATCGACGGCTATGCGAACGGCTGGTCCGTCACGCCGCCGCGAAGCGCCAGCTTCATCGTGACGCTCCGGTTCGGGCCGCAGAGGATGGTGACCCCGGCGATACTCGTCTCGGGTGCGACCCTGGCGGTCTGCCTCGTTCTCGGCTTCGTGCCCTTTGGGCCCATCCGGCGGAGGCTGCGCCGCCGCGGGGCGCACGCGGCTGAAGTGGGAGCTGACCGCGGCGGGACGACCGCGCTCGAGACGGACCGCAGCAGAGCTGAGGGCAGGGGCGTCCTCGACCTCCTCGAGGAGCCGCCGCGGTGGGGAGTCCCGTTCGCCGACGGAAGGAGATCACCCGGGTGGCTCGCTTGCATCCTGGTCGCAGCCGCCTGCGGCGCCGTCTCGGCGGCGGTGCTGCCACCGCCGTCGGCGCCTTGGATCGCCTGCACGATCGCGCTCGGCGCGCTCGCCGGCCTGCGGTGGTCGGCCGCACGCTCGCTGCTCAGCCTTACGGCGTTCGGGTGCCTTGTCGCGGCAGGCTTGCTGACGGTGATCGAACAGGTCCGTCACCACTATCCGGCGGGCAGCGGTTGGCCGCACAACTTCGAGTCCGCCGGAGTGCTCGCTTTTGTCGGGGTCGTGACGCTCGCAAGCGACACGACGGTCGAACTGGCGCGCCGGCTCCGGCGGAAGGCACTCCCAGCAAAGGGCCCGCAGACCTAGCGGTCGCGCTAGTGAGGCACCGAGATAGGGCTGGGCTGTACGTCGGCGACGAGGGCGAGCGAGTCGCCCACCAGGCCGGCGTCGCCGAGCACCACGGTCACCATCTGCGAGGGCGCAAGCAGGCGGCGGGCGGCCTCGTCGACCTCGTCCCGCTTCACACGCTTCAACGCGGCCGAGTAACGACCCACATAACCCGGGTCGAGACCCAGGATCGCCAGGTTGACGAGCCTGCTCGCGAGCCCGTGCTGAGTCGCCATCTCGAACGAGAGCGTCCCGAGGGCGTAACGCCGAGCGGACTCGAGTTCGTCCTCGCTCACCCCGTGGATGACGATCCGTCCGAGCTCGTAGCCGATCTCGACGAGAGAAGCGGCCGTAGAGGCCGTCGCCACGTCGGCATCTATCAGGAACGACGAACCCGCCCGGCCGTGGTCGAACGACGTCCCTGGCGAGTAGGTGTAGCCGTTCCGCTCGCGGAGGTTCTCGACGAGGCGCGAGGAGAACATCCCTCCGAAGATCATGTTCGCGAGCGCCGTCGCCGGCCAGGAGGGGTCGGTGCGGCTCGGGGCGAGCCGCGCCATGCGGATGTTGCTCTGCTCCGCACCCGGGCGGTCGAACAACATGATGGGGCCGAGGCGCACGGCGGGAACAGGATCGAGCGGCACGCCGGCGCCGGCGGGCGCTCTCGCGAGCCACTGCTCGAGGGCCCCGGTCGCAGCGGCAAGCGCTTTGCGGGGAGTCACGTCGCCGACGAGCACCAGGTGGCCCAGGGCGGGCGTGAGGATCTCGTCGTGGACCCGGCGCAGACGGGCCGCACTCACCTGTCGCAACGCGCCCGGGCTCGGGAGCCCGGAGGCGTAGGGATGTCCGTGATACAGCCGCCTGCTGACCTCCTCGTCGACGATGACCTCCGGCTGGCTGAGCTGAATCAGGACCTCCTCGGCCACCCGATCGCGATCCGCCCTCACCTCCGCGCTCGGATAGGAGGCGCCGACGAGCACCTCGCCCACGATCCCGAGCATCTCGACCAGGTGCTCGGCGAGAACCGAGCCGCGGACAAGAAGCCAGTCGCCGGCGACATCTGCCGAGAGGCGGCCACCGATACGTTGCACCGCCGACGCGAGCCCCGCCCTGTCGTGCCGCAGGGTGCCGGCGAGCAGCGACTCGGACAGCACCGTAGGGGCGGCGGGCTTGCGGATCAGCTCGCCCGCGAGTGGAAAGCCGAGCCGAATCTCGACCATCGGGACATCGGAACGGCGGGCGACGATGGCGTGGAGCCCCCCGGCGAGGTTGTCCTCGACGACCCCGGACGCACTTGGAGCTCGTATCGGTCCGATGGCGGGCCGCCGGGCGGCGTCGTCGCCCGGAGGCCGGTGAAGCCCGGTCCCGCGGACTCGGCTCGGGGCCTTCGCCGGGGGAGTCAAGAGCCGCCCCCCGGCAGCAGTTCGACGATTGCTCGGTGCTGGTGGACCAAGTCTGCGGCTGCCGCCGCCACCGCTTCCCGACCTACCGCTGTGACCAGCCCGGGGAGCTCGTGAACGAGCTCGGCCCGGTTGTGCACCACCTCGGCACCTGCGAGGGCGAGGGCACGGTTCAGCACCGGGTCGAGCCCCCGCCAGTGGCTCGAGGCCGCCGACGCCGAGGCTCGGGCGAGCTCGTCCTCGTTCGGGCCCTCGGCCGCAAGCCGTTCCAGCTCCTCGTCGATGACGGCGAGCAGCGCGTCGGTGCTGGCCACGCCCGGGTGGAACACGACCACCTGGAACAGCAAGGGGTCTCGCATCAGGAACGTGTCGCTACCAAAGACACCCAGGTAGCAGGCAAGGTCTGTGACGCTGCGGTCGTGATGGACCAGGCGTGAACGGAGGCGGCTCGCGTCACCGTCGGAAAGCACGTTCGCCAACACGAAATAGGCGACGTAGTCCTCCATCTTCGAGACAGGGTCGGGCACCCGGTAGCCAGCCGCAAAGGCCGGTTGGGGGATGAGCGCGTCGTGGATGACCTTCCGGCGTTCCTGGGAAGGTCGCGGCTCGGCGAACGATCTGCGCACGGGCGCGGGGCGTGCCTCGATGCGCCCGAAGTGCCGGCTTGCGAGCTCGACCACGTCTTCGGGGGTGCAGTCGCCGGCAACCACGAGGGCCGCGTTCGCGGGCGCGTAGTAGCGGCCGTAGAAGTCCTTGGCATCCTCGATCGTCGCTTCTTCGAGATGGGCGAAGTCTCCGTAGCCGTTGTGGGCATTCGGATAAGTGTCGAAGGCGAGGCCGGGCAGCGGGATCCAGGGAAAGCCACCGTAGGGTCGATTGAGGACGTTGACCTTGATCTCCTCCTCGACGACCGAGACCTGGTTGCGGAGATTCTCCTCGGTGAGCGCGAGAGCACCCATGCGGTCGGCTTCGAGCCAGAGGACGAGCTCGAGCCCCCCAGACGGAAGCGCCTCGTAGTACTGGGTCAGGTCGGCCATCGTCTGCCCGTTGATCACCCCGCCGGCGCCCTGGACCAGCTGCATGTGCTCGATCTTGCCGACATGGGCGGACCCCTGGAACATGAGGTGCTCGAAAAGATGGGCGAAGCCCGACCGCCCCTCCGGCTCGGAGCGGAAACCCACGTCGTACACGACCGCGACCGCGACGAGAGGGCTGGAGTGGTCGGGGGCGACAAGCACCCGGAGGCCGTTGTCAAGCTTGGCGCGCTCGAAGTGAGCGAGAGCGGACCCCGTGCTCATGGAGTTGCGACCCGCCCAGTCTCCTCGCCAAGGGCACCGGTACTGTCTGTCGTCACAGGCACAGCCACAACTCTCGGAGTCTTCGTCAAGACATCCAGCAGGGTCACGGGGCAATACCGTAGCCTCTCGCCCCTGGCTCAACCAGAGGAGCCCGATGATACGGCACCCGACATTCGGGACGTTCTCCATGACAGGGGGAGGCATTGTGGGGTGCGTGACTCCGGAGGCTGCGGCTGCGAGTGATGCGGGTACGCGTCAGGTGAGCCGCAGGACGCTGCGCGCCGCGGCCTTGGGTCTCTTCCCGCTCGTGCCCGTGCTGGCCACCTGCGTCGTCTCGCTCGTGCTGCTTCGCCCTCAGCTCGTGCAGGTGCCGTACCTGAACGATTCGGCGATGCACGAAGAGATGGTCCGCTTCGCGCTGGCGAAGATCCGCGCCGGTCACTTCCCGCCCGACTCGTGGTTCCCCTTCCTCAACCTCGGTTCGCCTCAGTACCTGCAGTACCAGAGCCTGGGCGCGATGCTCGCCGCGCTGGTGGGCTGGGCGATCGGCGTCGGGCGTGCCTTCACTCTTTCGACCTGGCTCCTCGTCGGCTGCTGGCCGCTTTGCGTCTACGGCGCGGCCCGCATCTTCGGACTGAGCCGCGGCGCTGCCACGACGGCCGCCGTGCTCTCCCCGTTCGTCTCCAGCTTCACGCACGTCGGCTACGAGCAGATCAGCTACCTGTGGAGCGGCTACGGCCTGTGGAGCCAGCTCTGGGCGATGTGGACGCTGCCGTTCGCCTGGGCGTTCTCGTGGCGGGCGGTCGAGGACCGGCGCTTTGTCGTGCCGGCGGCGGTGCTCGTCGCGGCCACGACCGCGTTGCACTTCGAGACCGGCTATCTCGCTTTTGCCGGCGCGGGCGTGTTCGTGCTCGCGCGCCCCTCGGGTTTCCTCCGACGCGCAGGCCGCGCCTGTCTCGTCGTCGGCGGCGCGGGAGCACTCTCCGCCTGGGTGATCGTGCCCCTCGTCTCCCAAGGGCGATGGGTGGCCGTCAACCAGTTCCTGCAGAGCGGCCCCGAAGGGGTCGACGCGAACTCCTACGGCGCGAGAAGGGTCCTCGTCGCGCTTTTCGAGGGGAACGTCCTCGACTGGCACCATCTGGCGCTGATCACGGCGCTGTTCATCGTCGGGCTCGCGCTCTGCCTCGCCGCCTGGCGCCGGCCGGAAGGCCCGGGACCGGTCGGTGCCGGCGCGGGGCGCGCGCTCGTGCTCGTCTTCGCGTGCAGCCTGGTGCTCTTCTTCGGCCGTCCCACGCTCGGCCCCCTGCTCGACCTGCTGCCGGGTTCCAGGGACCTGTTCCTCCGTCGGTTCATCGTCGGCGTACAGCTCACCGGCCTGCTCCTCGCCGGAGTCGGTGCCGCCCAACTCGGGACCTGGACCGTCGCCGGGGCAAAGCGACTCGCCCGCGCCCTCGGCGACGGCGGCCAACGGCTCGGGACCGTCGCCGGCTGCTGCACCGCCGGGTGCCTGGCGGTGGCAGCACTCGTGCCGGCCTGGTCGTTCGTCGCCGGCCAGGCGGACCTCGACGCGTCGTTCGTCTCGGAGCAGTCCGCCGCCGGTGCCGCAGGGGCGCAGCTCGACGCCCTCGTCGCGACGATCGCGAGGCAGGGCGGCGGCCGGACCTTCGCGGGGGACCCGTCCGACTGGGGCGCCTATCTCACCGTCGGGGAGGTGCCGGTCTTCAAGTACCTGGCATCCGAGGACGTCGACGAGGTCGGCTTCACGCTCCGGACGGCGTCGCTGATGAGCGACCCGGAGGTGGAGTTCGACGAGGAGGATCCGGCCGACTACGCCGCCTTCGGGATCCGCTGGTTGATCCTTCCGTCCGTTATGCGGCCTTCAGTGGCGGCAGTACCCGTGACGAGCCGGGACGGCTATGCCCTGTGGGAGATCCCTCGTGACGGCTACGTCCAGGTCGTCGACACGCGCGGCAGCCTGGCGGCAAACTCAGGCGACCTCGGCTCCTTCTCGGTCGCCTTCCTCGCCGGGCTCCCGTCGGCTGACCCGGTGTACCCGACCGTCGCCTACGAAGGCGCGAAGGCGGCACCGGGGACGCTTGCCGCCGGAGAGCACCCGTCGGGGCCTCCTGGCACGGTGCTCTCGGAACGGGCCGATCTCGCCGCCGGCACCGTCCTTGCCAAGGTCTCCCTCGCCCGGCCCGCCGTCGTGCTGCTGTCCGCTTCCTACGACCCGGGCTGGGAGGCCGTCGTCGACGGGCGCCCCGTGGCCACCGAGATGGTCGCGCCGGCGCTCGTCGGGGTGCGTCTCGGACCGGGCGTGCACACGGTTCGCTTCGTCTACCGGGGCTTCCCGGACTACCCGCAGCTGCTCTTGCTCGCTGCCGCGGCGCTCATGGCATTGATCGTCGCCGAGAGGCGCCGGAGGACCACGAGCTCAGTACGCCCTTGAGCGGATGCGGCCCGGATATCGGCGCCGCGCGGACCAGCTCAGACGGCCCGTGCCCCGTCCCGGGCAGCGCTCAGGAGAGCGGCCAAGGTGCCCCGCGCCGTCGCTTCCCAGGTGAGCGGGGTGACACGCTCGCAGGCCGCTCGACCGAGTCGCCGCCGGAGCAACGGATCAGCCAGGACGGTCTCGAGTTGCCGTGCGAAGTCCTCGTCGGAATCGGCCAGCATGCCCGTGAGCCCGTGGTCTACGGCGTCGACATGTCCGGGGATCCGGCTGGCGACCGCCGGCGTCCCGCATGCGGCGGCCTCGCTCAGGGTCAGGCCCCAGCCTTCACGCGTCGAGGTCGACGCGACCACCCAGGCCCGGCGGTACAAGTCCACGAGCTGGTCCGAGCTCAGCCGGCCTGGTAGCGACACATAGCGCTGCGCGCCAAGCTCCCGGATCCTCGCCTGCAAGCTGGAGCGTTCCCTGCCCTCGCCGACTATGACCGTCTCGAGCTCAGGGATCTTGTCGTGAACTCGCCCCAGTATCCCGATCAGCCTCGGGAAGTTCTTGACGGGCACGAGGCGGCCGACGGCGACCACGAGCGGCCGATCAGCCCGCTGACCGCCCGGGGAGTAACGCGGGTCGATCCCAGGGGGCACGACGCTGACGCGGCTCGCGCGCACTCCTGGCAGGGCCACGATCTCGCGCCGGGACGACTCGGAGAGAGTCACGATCTGCGATCTCCGGTAAAAAGGCGGCGCCAGGCGCGACTCGAGTGACCTGCCCGCCTCGGCGAGCGGCGAGGGCAGCGCCATCGGCCACATCTCGCCGTGCACATGGTGCAAGAAGACGACTCTCGGCAAACGCGACCACAGCGGGCTCAGAAACGGCATGCCGTTCCAGATCTCGACCAGCCCGTCGAGCGGGCCGAGATGGTTGCCCGCGATGTCGATCGGCCCCGTCACGAACACGGCGTAACGACCGGAGCGGCGCACGACCCGATAGCCGCCCCGCTCCACCAGGACCGCCCTGCCGGCCACCGAGGACGTCCTCAAGACGACGTCGATCCCCGCCGCGGCCCACCGCCTCGCCACCTCGTGCGCGTGGAGCTCGGACCCGCCTGCCTCCGCGTCGTCGAGGTCCCGCCAAGCGAGCATGGCCACGCGCCGCAGGCCGGCTTCACGGGCAAGCTCGCCGAGCTCGGCGATCGCCAGGGAGGCGGCGTCGCCCGAGGTGAGCGTCGCCCGGCCAGCGGCAAGGGTCGCCGCGGGCGTACTGGCCGCGGTCGCTCGGCCTCGGGCGACAGTCGCTCCACCCGCGGCCCTCTTGGGCCACGCGGGTCCGAGGTCTCGTCTCTTGGGCGAATGGTGGGCGCGGGCTCTCACCGGCGACGGCTCATGATCCGACCGGCATGGGCACGGCCCGGCCCGTTCCGGCACCGCCTGAGGGCGTCGCCACGGGCTGCCTTCCGACCTGCTGTTCGTGGTAGTCGGCTTCCACGTTCACTTCCCAGGTGTTGTAAGGCTCTCCGTAGAGGCCCTCCACGGTCAGCATCGCGGTCAGCATGGAGTGGTCCTGGTTGTTGTAGCGATGCATGCCGTTGCGCCCGACCGGGTGGATGTTGGGCGCTTCGGCTTCCAGCCACTCCCGGATTGCCCGCACCTTGAGGCCGTAGCCCTCGTCGTAGACCGGGTAGGCCTTCGCCATCCTGACCACGTAGCCCCGCTCGACGTCTCCCGACCGTACGAGGCCGAGCGTCACCAGCTCCCGGGTCCCGAGGGCCACGAGATCCTCGTCTGGCATGGACCACAGCCCGTCACCCTCGAAGACGAAGTACTCGAGCCCGAGGCATGTTCGGCCTTGCTTGACGAGGTCGGGCGACCAGGAGCCGAAGTTCTGCACGCGCCCGACACGCACCTGGTCGGAATGCACGTAGATCCAGTTGTCGGGAAACCCGCGCTCGGCCGGCAACACCAGGGCGACGGTCAGGAAGTCCCGATAGCGTAAAGCGCGGGCGGCTTCTCGGACGTCCGCGGGCGGGGGTGGGTCGATCACCCGAACCAGCTCGGAGAGCGGCATGGAGGAGATCAAATGGTCGAAGGGCCAAGTCGTCCGGGCTTGCGAGTCGCCCGGCTCGCACGCGCCCGCAAGACCCGTCCCCCCCGCCGGGACCACGCACGTCACCGCCTCCACCGCCCGCCCGCCGGAACGACGGATCGACTCGAGCCGGGTGCCGAGCAACACCTTTGATCCCTGGGCTTCCACGAGCTCTTGGGCCCGCTCCCACATCATCCCCGGGCCGAGACGCGGGTAGTGGAACTCGTCGATGAGCGAGGTGACCCGCGTCTGGGTGCTGTTCGGGGCGAAGGCGTTCCTGATCGCCTTCCCGAGCGTCAGGCTCTTGATCCGCTGCGCTGCCCAGTCCGCCTTGATGCCGGTCGCCGGCATTCCCCAGATCTTCTCGGTGTAGGACTTGAAGAACTTCCGGTAGAGGCGCCACCCGAACGCACGGGCCGTCCAGCCCTCGAACGTGTCGAGATCCCTCGGCGGATGCGCCCGCACCCAAAGAAACGACAGCCCGCACCGTATCGACTCGACGACTCCCAGGCCCCGGAGCGCGTTCTGCAGACGGATCGGGTAGTCGTAGTAGGTCCCCTCGTAGTAGATCCGGCTCAGCCTCCGCATGAGGAGGAAGTCCTCCGGGCCGAGGATCTCCCGCCAGAGGTCCTCGACCTCGGGCACCTTGGTGAAGAAACGGTGCCCCCCGATGTCGAACCTCCATCCCTCTCTCTCGACCGTGCGGGAGAGCCCGCCCACCACGGTGTCCATCTCGAAGACCGTGCAGGTGGCACCTCGCTTGGCCAGCTCGTAGGCCGCAGTGAGGCCGGCCGGGCCCGCGCCGACGATGACGACCGCACCGGGCCCAGCGCCTTCGGACCCGCTCTCCTTGGGCCCGTCGTCCCCTCGCGCGAGCGGTTCGGATCTCGAGTCGTCCGACGTGGCCATCCCGGCATCATCGCACGGGAGCGGAGCCGCCCTCCGGCTTCCTGCCCCGGAGCATTTCGCGTCCCGGCGCTTCGACACCGGCGTCAGGGCATCGTCAGGGCACATAGATCCCTAGGAAGGCGAGCATCGCGTAGGCCACCAGCAGCAGGCCGGAAAGCCCGATCACGGCCCGATAGGCCTTGCGGCCCCTCGTGAGCATGGCGCCGGCGATGACGAAAGGGAAACAGCCGAGCCCGTACCGCTCGAGCGAGGCGAGGTTGGCGGCGCTCAGCACCACGGCGAGCAACGCCACCGCGTACCACCCGTAGGCAGCGGGGAGCCTCCAGAGGATGTACACCGCCAGCAAGACCAGCAGCACCGCCCAGAAGGCGTGCTCGGCGACGCCGAGATGGCTGCCGCTCAGCAAGTCGCGAGCATCGCGGACAAGCGTCATGATCGGGTCGGTCACTGTTCCCCGGTGCGAGACCGCGAGCTGCTCGCGCAACGGGAGCCAGAAGCTGCCGAAGATGGCTTGCACCCAAGCGAGATATGCCGCCGCGCCGGCTGGGGCCGCCAGCACCGTACCGGCGGCGAAGACGCGCTCGCGGGGCGACGACGAGAACCAATTCGCGCCCATCTCGATCGCCGCCGGGACCGCCAACAGCATCCCCACCGGCCGGCACAACCCGGCGAGGAAGGCGGCGCAGATGGCAAGCCCGTAGCGGCGCTGCCGGAAGCCGAGGAAGGCGGCGAGGGAGGTCACGAGCAAGAGGGAGTCCGCGTAGCCCATCACGAGCACGAAGGCCGGCGGCGCGAGGGCCAGCAGCCACACAGCCCGGCGGGCACACGCCTCGTCGCCGAGCTCGAACACGACCAGGCGGTAGAGGAGGACGAAAGCAGCCAGGGCGCCGGCGTTGGCGACGATCACCACCGACATCCCTGCCGTCATCCCCGGCACCGCTCGCAATGACCTCGCCAGCACCGGCAGCAGGGGGAAGAAGCGCACCGCCCCGTTTCCCAGACCTGCGTAGCCGTCGGCCGCGATCCTCTCGTACCAGGTCGCATCCCAGCCGAGCAGCCCGGCATGGCTGGCGTTGTGGGCGGCGGTTCCCAGCCGGAACTCGCTCGTGAGAAGGCGTGCCGCACCGAGCGCGAGCAGAACGATCGCCCTCGAGGCGAGGAACGGGAGCGCGGATGCCCGCAGAGCCGGCACCGCGAGCGCCCACTGGGTCCTGGCGGTGCCGGGGCTGATCGTCCGGCTGTTCACGACGGCGGTGGGTAGCGGTAGAGGTTCTCGCCCTCGAAGATCTCGAAGGGCGTGTCGGAGGCTCGCTCGGCCACGACGCCTTGTTGGGGACGGCTCGCGGCGAGATCGTTCGCGATGGCCTGGCAGTCCGCCCCGAAGTTGAGATAGCCGGGCGCCCAGACGTACCAGATCACCTCTGTCGAGCCGGCCCGCGATTCGAGGAGCCTCACGAAAGCGCCGGCGCTCGTGTGATCGACCACGGCGGCGTAGTCCACCCAATTCACGATCTCCGGAGTGTCCGCCCGCGGGAAGGCCACCTCGTCGAAGCGGTCGTCGAGCTCACGGCTCACAGCTGGGCCGAGCTGGTCCGGGCAGTAGGCCACGACGTCACCACGATGCGCGCCGGCCAGGACTGCGGACGCGACCTGCGCCGCCTGCGTACGGGTGAGAAACGCGTTCGGGATCGACGCCGCCAGACCGAAGACGACCGCGACGGCGACGACCCCTTGGCGCACGCGGCGGTCAGCCAGCATCGTCGCGCCGTAGGCGACGACGAGCAGGCAGGGCGTCAGGATGACGGCCGAGTAGCGATCGGCGAAGGTGCTGCCGCTCAGCTTGCCGGCGACGAGGGCGACAAGAAGCGTCCCGACCGCTAGCGATGCGAGCGCGCGCACTCCCGGGCGCGTCCGCAGGTCGAGCACCACACGGCGGCCGTCCAAGGCACTTCCGGCCACCCCGAGCAGGGCCAGGAAGGCCAGCACAAGGGCAAGTGCCCGGCCCGCGTCCGAGTCACCACCGGCGAACTGGGTGAATGTGTACACGAGGGCCGTGAAGTCCGCCGGGGACGCCCAAGGCGTCCCGGTGTGGCGCAGCTGGAACAGGAACGTCGGCACCCACGGTCCGAAGGCGCACGTCCCGGCGGCCAGCGCCAGCAGGGCGACCCGGCAACTACGTGCGTGCGGGCCGGACCTGGCGAAAAGAGCGGTCCCTGCGGCGGCCGTCGCCACAAGAAACAATGCCCAGTAGTGGCTGTACTCCAGGGCGCAAGTGACAGTCGCCAGCGCCAGGGCGTTCCAGACCGTCGGCCTGCGCAAGATGGCGACAAAGGCCAGGACTCCGAGCGTGGACAGCAAGATCACGAGCGAGTACATCCGGGCCTCGGTGTCGTAGTACACGGCGAACGGCGACGTCGCCACGAGCAGCGTCACCGTCCACGCCGCGATACGGCCGGTACGGTCCCGGTCCCTCCCCTCGGCTGCGCCGACCCCCGGTTGAGCAACGGCCTTGGCATCCAGCGGCTGGGCTTCGGCTGCGCCGGCCCCCGGTCGAGCAACGGCCGTCCCGGCGCCGGCTGTGCCGACGCCTCGCCACGACTGGGAGCCGACCTGGTAGCCCGCGAGCCACGCCGCAGGCAGAGTGAGGACCCCGATGACCCCGGAGAGCGAACGCGCTCCGAGGTCGCTTGTTCCGAATGCCCTCATCCAGAAATGCAAGAGCACGTAGTACAGCGGCGGCGCCCCGTCATCGCGCAGCAGCCCTGGGATCAGGTGCAGGGGGGCGCGGGCGATGTTGACCGTGAGGGCTTCATCCAGCCACATGGGCGACGGTGTCCAAAAGCGGAGCACGACCGAGAAGACGAGCACCGCCCCCGTCGCCAGCGCGACGGCAGTCTGTTCGAAGGTTCTGCCCCGCAGGCCGCGGCGCGTCCCGACGCTGTGTGGGGACGGCGTCGGCACCTCGGGTGAGCGGACCAGCGCCGTCACCGGGTACCTACTCCGCGACGGCCTCGTCGGACGGAGAAATCGGAGTCTCGGCCTCGGCGATCACCTCTGGCGCCGGACCGGCGACCGCATACGGCACCGTGTCAACTACCTCTTCCGGCTCTTCTGGAAAGCCACTGCCGGCGTCTACGGCTCTCGAGGCGCTCTCGACGCCATATCCGTCACCCGGGCCCCCGGCAGCTTCTTGAGCTGTGGTCAAGTCCTCGAAGGGCTCTTCGAAGCTGGACGCGCTCACGGCCTGCTCGGCACCGGCCGCGATCGCGGCCTCGTTGGCCGCCACGAGGTCGGCCCACGCCGCCTGGCTCTCTGTCTCCGGAGTGAAGTCGGTTGCCGAGTAGTCGTAGCCGATGTAGTTGCCCTCCGCGTCATAGGCGTGCTCGCCGAAGGCCTCGCGGTACTCCTCGGCAACTTCCCCACCTTCAGCGGCCTGCTTGATGGAGAGGCTGATCCTGCGGCGCTGGAGGTCGATGTCGATGATCTTCACCCAGAGCTCCTCGCCTGGTGTGACGACCTGCTCGGGAAGGTCGACGTGGTGCGCAGCCATCTCAGAGATGTGCACGAGCCCCTCGATACCGTCTCCCACCTGGACGAACGCACCGAAAGGCACGAGCTTTGTGATCCTGCCGTAGACGAGCTCGCCGATCCGGTGGTTCGTGGCGAATTCCTGCCAGGGATCGACCTGGGTCGCCTTCAGCGAGAGGCTGATCCTCTCCTTGTCGAGATCGACGTCGAGCACCTGCACGGTCACCTCATCGCCGACTGCGACGACCGAGGAGGGATGGTCGACGTGCTTCCAGGACAGCTCCGAGACGTGCACGAGCCCGTCCATCCCGCCGAGGTCGACGAATGCGCCGAAGTTGACCACCGAGGAGACGACACCCTTGCGGATCTCGCCCGGCTTCAGGTTCACAAGGAACTCGCCCCGCTGCTCGCGCTGGGTCTCCTCCAGCCACGCCCGCCGTGACAGGACGACGTTGTTGCGGTTCTTGTCGAGCTCGATGATCTTGGCCTCGAGAGTCTTGCCGATGTAAGGCTGAAGATCGCGCACGCGCCGGAGCTCGACGAGCGAGGCCGGGAGGAAACCCCGCAGCCCTATGTCGACGATGAGCCCACCCTTGACGACCTCGATCACAAGGCCGCGCACGACGCCACCGGACTCCTTGACCCTCTCGATCGTGCCCCAGGCGCGCTCGTACTGAGCCCGCTTCTTCGAAAGGATCAGGCGGCCCTCCTTGTCCTCCTTCTGGAGCACGAGCGCTTCGATCTCGTCCCCGACCGAGACGACATCGTGGGGATCGAGATCGTGGCGGATGGATAGCTCACGCGCCGGGATGACGCCTTCTGACTTGAAGCCGATGTCCAGGAGCACCTCGTCCTTGTCGACCTTCACCACTTTGCCCGTGACGACGTCTCCGTCCTCGAAAGCAACGATTGTCTGGTCGATCGCGTCCTCGAAGGACATGTCGCCAAGGTCGTCCTCGACGATCTTGCGCGGAACGTAGACCCCTTCGGCGTCGAAGGTGCCATGACGCTCTTCTTCTGCAAGGGAATCCGCGGTTACGGTGCTCATAGTGTCGGACATTTGGGGTAGGTCGCTCTCTTTTCGGACATGTCAACCAACGGCGGGCCGCGCTTGGCCACCGCCGGCTATAGGGATGTAGGTGTTCTGCGCCGTTTGGCACAGCTGATCATGAACTCGGCCACCGCCGTCATGGTCGCTTAACAATTGTACCCCTCGGATGGGCCGAAGCCCACAAGTTCAGGCCAAGGGCTCCCCCGCCTCGAGAGGGTATACGTCTTCGAAGCCCGTGGCCGAGTCAACCGCGGGCTCCTTGCCCGCCGCCCAGCTGTCGCCGACGGCCAGGTGCACGGCCAGGGGGACCCTCAGCTCGAAGGCGCGCTCCATGGTCTTGGCCGTAAGCGAGACGGCCTCGTCGCGTTCGCTGGCAACCACCTCGACGAGGATCTCGTCGTGGACCTGGAGCACGATGCGGCTGGACAGGCCCCGCTCCTCGAGCGCCTCGTCGAGGCGAACGAGCGCCACCTTGAAGATGTCGGCCGCCAGGCCCTGGATACCTGCGTTCATCGCCTGGCGCTCTGCTGCCTGGCGAACACGGAAATTGCTCGAGTCGAGCTCGGGCAGGTAGCGCCTCCGTCCGAGAAGCGTCTCGGTGTACCCGCGGGCCCGTGCTTCGGCCACGGAGCGCTCCATGTACTGCTTGACGTTCGGGAAAGCCTCGAAGTACTGAGCAAGGATCTCGGCCGCCTCGTCGACGCCGACACCGAGACGCTGCGACAGGCCGTAGGCCTCCATCCCGTAGGCGAGCCCGTAGGAGATCATCTTCGCCTTGGAACGCATCGCCAGGGTCACCTGTGCGGGCTCGACGCCGTAAACCCTTGCCGCCGTCGTGTTGTGTATGTCGAGCCCGGAGCGAAACGCCTCGACCAGGCCCGGGTCGCCCGACAGGTGGGCGATGACGCGAAGCTCGATCTGGTCGTAGTCCGCGATCAACAGCTCCGCGCCGGCACTCGGCACGAAGGCTTCGCGGAACCGACGGCCGATGAGGCTGCGCACCGGGATGTTGTGCAGGTTGGGCTGGTCCGAGGAGAGCCGGCCGGTACGGGCGACGGTCTGGTTGAACGAGGCGTGGATGCGCCCGTCGGGTGCGACCTCAGCGAGCAGGCCTTCCCCGTAGGTGGAGCGCAGTTTCTCGACCTCCCGGTATCGCAGCAGGGTGTCCACCAGGGGATGGGCGCCGCGCAGACGCAGCAGGCTCTGGGCGTCGGTGGAATAGCCGGTCTTCGTGCGCTTTTGCGGCACGAGCTGGAGCTTCTCGAAAAGGATGCGCCGCAATTGCGGGGTCGAGTTGACATTGAACTCTTCACCCGCCAGCTGCTGGACCTCGGTCTCGAGTCTTCGTGCCTCCGAGATCAGCTCGGCGCTGATGGCCCGCAGCCGGTCGATGTCGACGGCGATGCCCGCGACCTCCATCTTGGCGAGCACACGGATGAGGGGACGCTCCACGTCCTCGTAGAGGCGGGTCGCGCCGGTCTCCTCCAGGGCTTGGCGGATCGCCGGAGCGAAACGTCCCAGCATGACCACTTGCGCCGCCGCTGTCCTCGCGTCCGCCGGCACGCCATCGGGCGCCGCCGGCTCTTGCTTCGCCTCGCTTGCACCCCCGAGGTCGAATCCGAGCTGCTCGGAGACTGGCGCCGGTTGCGCCCCGCGTTCGCCTGTGCCGAATGTCGGCACGAGGCCAGCCAATCCCGACAGGGAGGCCTGGCCTTCCCTGGCATCGAGGAGGTAGGCCGCGACGGCGGTGTCCAGATCGAGCCCGGTGAAGCGGATCCCCTGTGGCTCGAGGGCGCGCATGAGCTCTTTTGCGCGATGGGCGACGACGCGTCGCGTGCCGTCTGCGCCCTCACCGAGAACAGCCCCGAGAGCTTCGGCAATTTGTGGCTCGGGGATCTGCCCACCTTCCAGCCAGCCCACCTCGAGAGGCTGTGCTTCCGCCCCGGTCCTGGCCGGAAAGCCTCCCTCGCCGGCGGGCGGCTCGTGCTCGTCGAGAGCCGCCAAGGCGAGCCCCTCCAGCTCGGACCGGCCTGGAGCGCCCACCCAGACGGCCTCGATCGCAACCTGGCTGGGTGAGACCGCCAACGAGGTCAGCCATGCGCCGGCATCGTCGAGCTGTGCCAGGGGCACGACCTGGACTGCCCGAGCCGGCGTAGCGACGGTGGCGGCCGACTTGCCCGTCCCGGCCGAGCTTTCGCCGCCCGGCTCGGAGGACCCCGATGCGAGGGGTTCCAAACGATCGAGCTGCTTGAAGATGCGATCGCGAGGTCCTCGGATCTCGAGGAGGTCGAGAAGGCTGCGCATCTCCTCACGGTTGGACCGGCCCAGGGTGAGATCCTCGGGGGCACACGACAAGGGCACGTCGCGAACTAGCGGCGTCATCTGCAGGTTGAGCCGCACCTGCGCCTCGTGCTCGGCAAGCGAGGCCCTGAGCCTCGGCGTCTGCTCATCGAGATGCGCGAAAAGCGTGTCCAAGTCGCCGTAGGTGTTGACGAGCTTCGCCGCCGTCTTCTCGCCGACCCCGGGGACGCCTGGGAGGTTGTCGGAGGGATCACCGCGCAGCGCCGCCAGGAAGGGGTACAGCTCCGGACGCACACCAGTCTTCTCCTGGATCCCGGCTTCGTCGTAGAGCACGTAGTCGGTCACACCGCGGCGGTTGTAGAGCACCTTGATGAGCGGGTCGTGCACGAGCTGGTAGGCGTCGCGGTCGCCGGTCACGATCACAACCTCGTGACCCTCGGCCGAAAGCCGGGTGGCGAGTGTTGCGATCACGTCGTCGGCCTCGTAACCCTCGGCGTCCACGGCTGGAACCCCGAGGGTCTCTACCAGCCTGCGGATGAGGTCGATCTGCTCCAAAAGGGGCTCCGGCGTCACCGGCCGGCCCGCCTTGTAGGTCGCGGCAAGGGCGTCACGAAACGTCGGCTCGCGCCGGTCGAACGCCACCGCCATCCCGGTCGGCGACTGGTCCTCGAGCAGCCTCGCCAGCATCGAGGCGAAGCCGAAGATCGCCTGGGTCTCCTGGCCGGAGGCCGTCGACAACTGTGCCTCCTGCAAGGCGAACCACGCCCTGTACGCGAGGGAGTGGCCGTCCAGGAGAAGGTCGCGAGCCACTGTCTGCATGCTAAGCGAGCACGGCCGGACGTGACGGGTCGGGTTTTCGGGATCAGCGGCCAAGCCGCACGCACCCAGCCCCGGGGTTCGGCTGGCAGCCGGTCGGGCTCCCGGGACCAGGGGCCCGAGACGCCGCACGGCCCCCAGGGTGTCGTTGGGAGGCGCTATGGGACGATCGCGCCCTCGACGATCTTTTCCGACACTTCCCGCATGGTCGTGCGCTGGTTCATGGCGGTCTGTTGGATGAACGTGAATGCGTCGGCCTCCCGCATCCCCTTCTCGTCCATGAGCTTGCCCTTGGCTCGGTCGACCCAACGGCGCGTGACCAACTGCTCCTCGAGATTGCGCTTGTCGTCGGCGAGCGCGGCGTTCTCCGCCTCGAGCGCCTGCATCTCGTTGAACCTCGCCAGGGCGACCTCGATGGCCGGCAGCAGTTCGTCCTGTTGGAACGGCTTGACCAGATATGCGAGGGCTCCGGCATCCCGGGCCTGCTCGATCAGGTTGCGCTGGCTGAAGGCCGTGAGGATCAGCACGGCTGAGGACCGGTCGACGTTTATCTCGCTCGCCGCCGACAGCCCGTCGAGGCCAGGCATCTTGATGTCGAGGATCACCAGGTCGGGCTTGTGGCGCTTGGCAAGCTCTACCGCCTCGTCACCGCGTCCGGTCTCGCCGACGACGTCAAAGCCCTGCTCTTCGAGTATCTCGCGCAGGTCAAGGCGAACGATCGCTTCGTCCTCCGCGATCACGACGGTTCTAGCCAACGGGTCCGCTCCTTTGTCGACTCATGGCACTTGCTTGCGGCCGGCGGTCGGCTCGGCATCTCCGCGGCCGAACGCTGATCAGACTACGAGTTTGCCTAGCAGCTCGTCCTGCGCACGTTCCAACTCGACGACACGAGCACTGGCCGTGTCCCGGGCGCGCATCATCACCTCGGCATGCCGCTGCGCATCCTGCCAGTCGCGATCGGCCAGCGGTGTCTCGGACACCAGTGCCCGAATCCGTGTCTCCTCCGCAGTCTCGAGAAAGAAGTCGAGCTGTTCTTCGGCTACAGCCAGCTCCTGGCGCGCACGCACGAGCCGCTCGTGGACTTCCAAGAGGCGGCGCTCCACCACGTCCCGCTTCATACAAGGAAGTTTAGGACCAGGTCGCAGCATCAGCTGAACGCGGCCCGCATGCATCCCCGTCGGCCGCGGCTGCCCCGCCGGCGTGGGCCAGTCCGGCTTGGTGCCGCCTCAGCGAAGGATGGCCATGGCCGCCACGGCTAGAGCGCTCAGCGTGAGGCTGAAGGCGTCGATCATTGCGAATGGATGGGTCTCGAGAGCAACGGTCGGAACGCCGCCTCTCGCCTCGATCGCCTCGGCGATCTCACGCGCTCGCCGGATGGCGTTGGCAAGCGCTCCGAAGACGCTTTCGACGGCCTCGTCACCGAGCTCCCGGAACGTCCGCGGGTTGGCCGGCCGTCGAGCTCTCCGGGCCGCTCGGAGCACCTGCGCCTCTTCGAGCAGCAGCGGCAGACACCGGATGGAAAGCGCGACGGCCCCGACGAGCTCGTCGACGGGCACGCGGATGCGGCGCAACGGGCCAAGAAGCCTGCCGAGAGCGGGCGACAGGTCGGCCAAGGGCGTCGTCCAACCGAGCAACGCCGCTGCCGCGAGCACGTCGGCGCCCACCATCGTGAAACGCGCGAAGTTGTCGAGGCCGCCGAAGCCAACCTTCAGCGAGCCGAGGTGGACCTCTGGCGCGCCACCGGCGACAAGGGCGAGGGCTGCCCCGACCAGGAGGATGCCGCCAACCCACCACGGGAGCCTCGGGCTGATACCCCTTGGGAGGTGAGCCGCGAGGAACGCAACCAACACCAGCACGGCCATGATGCCTATCGATCGCCACGATGGCCAGAGAAGAAGACCGATCGACAGCACCCCAAGGGTGACCAGCTTCGTCCCCGCCCACATGCGGTGGAGCTGGCTCGTCCCAGGCACGAACCGCACGACGTGTATCTCGCCCAACCGCAGGCTGCGGGCGCGCCGGCGTGACTGGTCAGCCTCGGTCCCGAGAAGCCCACCTGGCTGCCCGGACTCGGTCGTCCTCACTTTCCCCTCCTGAGGTTTCGCTCGCCGGTCACGCGCCCGGCCTCGAGAACAACCATGCGATCACCGAGCAGCTCGGCGTTGTCGAGATCATGCGAGACGACAACGGTGGCCATGTCCCGCTCCTCGCGCAGCCGGGCGAGAATCGCCGCAAGCCCCGCCCTCGCCTCGTCGTCCAGGCCCGCGTAGGGCTCGTCGAGCACGAGCAGCACTGGATCGCGCACGAGAAGCCCGGCAAGGGCGACGCGCCTTTGCTCGCCACCGGAAAGCTCGTCGACACGCCTCGGCCCCATCGTCACAGGGTCAAGCCCGACCGACCGCAACGCGGCGGCCGCCCCGTCCTTGTCGGCGCCGTAAGCGACGTCAGACAACACGGTCGGACGGATGAGCTGGAGGCGAGCGTGCTGGAAGGAGATGCCGACCGCTCCGGTCCCGGCAACGACTTCCTGGCCGTTGAGCAGCACGTCCCCTTCGGTCGGGACCAGGAGACCGGCGAGGATCCAGGCAAGGGTCGACTTGCCTGACCCGTTGTCCCCGGTGACAACAATGCCCTCACCGCGCCGGAGGTCGAGATCGACACCGTCCAGCGCACGACGGGCCCACGGCGTGCCGTTCGCGTACACGAAGCCCAGCTTCCTTACGCGGAGCAACGACCTGTGGGGCGGGCGGGCCCACCCGGGTACCGGACGTCGCCGCCCAGTGGCCGAGGATTCCGCCCGCGCCGGCAAAGGCTCGGAGCGGGACGCCGGGGCGCCAGTGAACGCCGGAGCGCCGGGCCGATCCTGGACGCCGGTGGGCGCCGGGATGCCCGGCCCCGGCGACACGTCTGGCTCCGGCGACACGCCTGGCCCCGGCGACACGTCTGGCCCAGCCGTTGACGGCGGAGGGATCAGCCGACCCCCAAGCATGAGGATCGTCTTGTCCGCCTTGGCCGCCTCGGCCTCACGGTGGGTGACGTGAACGACTGTCATCCCGGCCGCGGCAAGCGACTCGAGCAGCGCCACCACGTCGGCCCGTCCCGGCCCGTCGATCATCGCGGTCGCCTCGTCGGAGATGAGCAGTCGCGGTTCGCGGGCCAAGCAAGCAGCGATCGCGAGACGCTGGAGCTCGCCACCCGACAGCCCGGCAGTCTCCCGTTCCTCGAAGCCTGCCAACCCCACACGGGCGAGCAACGCCGTCACGTCCGGGCGCGGCGTCGGCGGAAGCCCCCAGACGACGTCGTCGCGCGCACGCACACCGAGCACCTGACTCTCTGGCCTTTGAAAGATCATCGACGTTCCGCCGGGCATTCCGAAGCCAGGATCGCCCGCCCGGCTCATCGTGCCCAGCGTCGGCGACAGCCGCCCGGCGAGCAGACGGACCAGGGTTGACTTGCCCGAGCCGTTTGGGCCGACGACGGCCAGAAACGACCCCGGCTGAACGCTCAAGGACACCTCTGCGACCGCCCAGGCCATGCTGCCCGGGTACTGATACGAGACCCGGTCGAGCTCGACGGGCACCGGCGCCCTGTCCCGGGAGGCGATGCTCACTCCACGCCCGAGACTGGCGCCGCCGTCCTGGGCGCGCCAGGGCACCACCTCGGCGGGTGAGGGCTGATCGCGCTCGACACGAACCAGGAGCGGCCAGAGGTAGCGGGCGCAAAGCGCCGCTGCAAGTACGACAGCGAGGAGCTCGAACAACGGCACGGTCAGCCACCACTGGACGATGATCCATCGAATGGCCCTGTCGCCCCACGAAGCGAACGAGTCGAAACGGGCGAGCAGGAGAATGGCCCGCACGTCGCGCCACAAGATCTGCAGTTGCGCGAAGGCCAATCGCCGAAGGCCAGGCGACAGCGCTTCAGTCGCGAGGGAGATCCCGGCCACCGGTATTCCGGTCGTGAGCGTGGCCATCAGCACCGCTTTGGCTGGGTTCCACTGCCGTCGGTAAGCAGTGCCGACCGCCAGCCCGAGAGTTCCGGCGATCGCAGTCTCCAGCACGATCCCCACTCCTCCGACGAGAAACGAGACCGTGCTGGCCGCCAGCATGGCCACCACCGTCGTCCGCGCCCGCTGTCGCGCGGCGAGCGCCGCGAACGGGACGACGGCCAGGCCCTGAAAGGCCGCGCCGACGACCGGCACGAACCAGCCGAGCACCTCAAGGACGAGTGCGAGGTCACCCAGCACGGCGGCCTCGGCGAGCTCGGACGGCCTTAGGGCACCCCGCAGCTCGTGGCGCACGACGTGGTCGACGGACGTACGAGACGGTTCGTCTTCGGCACAGGCGCCGCTCTCGGCACGCGGTTCGGTGCCTGCCGTCGTCTCAAAGGAAGCGGATCCTGAGCGACGCAACGGACCGTCGGCCGTGACTTCTCCCATCGCCTTCAGGTTTGCAGGTCCAGAGGGTGCCCGGTGCGCAGCTGGCCAGCTACGCTCAACCGACGGCCCGGATGGCGGAATGGCAGACGCGGCGGCCTCAAAAGCCGTTGTCCGAGAGGGCGTGCGGGTTCAAGTCCCGCTCCGGGCACGCCTGTTTTCCGCCTCAGGTCCAGGTCAGCGCCTTGGACTTGCGCCTGGGATACACCGAAAAGCCTCTCGTGGTCACAGATTGGTCACAACTGCGCCGTCGACCATCGCTGCGACCGCTCTAGCGGCCTGTGAACCGGCCTGCTCGAACAGGTGTCCGCGGCGGTCCATCGTGAACGAGCTCGACGCGTGACCAACCCGCCGGGCGACCAATGCGGCTGCTCCCCCGCTGCGATCAGGTGGGCGATGTGCGTAAGTCGGAGGTCGTGGAACCGGAAGCGCGGGAGCCCACTCCGGGCAACCCAGCGGTCGAACACCTTGGCCACGCTCTCGGGGTCGAGCGGCCGACCGTCGGGCAAGGTGAACACGAGGTCACGCTCGTTCGACCATCCAGCGCCCATGGCGAGCCGGTGCTCCGACTGCTGCTAGCGGGTGACCGACGGCGTCGAGGATCGTCATCGCCGGGTTTAGCGAGGCGTGCGGGTCCTGGAAGATGAGCTGGAGCCGCTTGCGCAGCGGCCGGAAATGCCGCTCGGAAAGCCCCGAGATCTTCTCTCCGTTGAACGCGATCGACCCGCCCGTGACCTTGACGAGGGAGAGCACGGCGCGCGAAAGCGTCGTCTTCCCGCTCCCGGACTCGCCGATGAGGCCCAGCACCTCGCCGCGCTGCAGCCTGAAGGTGACGCCATCGACCGCCTTCACAGAGCCTGTGTCCCGGCCCAGCATCCGCTGCAAGAAGTTCCCCCGGAGCGAGAAGTAGACCTGGAGGTCGTGGACGTCGAGGAGAGGGGGCGCCCCGGGGTCAGGCTTCATCTGCAATACCGATCTCCTCGCGTTCCAGTGGGCGACGGCCATCGGGTGGGATCTCGTCCTGCGGACCGTGGATCCAGGACTCGGCGAGGTGGCTCGGCCTGAGCTCGACACCCACCGGCTCCTTCGCCCGGCAGACCTCCATCGCCTGCGGGCAGCGTGGGTGGAACCGGCAACCGGAGGGAGGCGCGGCGAGATCGGGCGGCGCACCCGGGATGTGGTGGAGCTTTCGCGTCGAGAGCGAGATCGTCGAGCGCATGAGCTCCTGGGTATAGGGGTGCTCGGGACGGGAGAAGATGTCGGCGACGGCACCCTGTTCGACGATGCGTCCCGCGTACATGACAGCGACCCGGTCGCACGACTCGGCGACGATCCCCAAGTTGTGCGTGATGAGCAGCAGCGCGGTGTCGAAGTTGTTCTTCAGGTCGGCGATGATCGAGAGGATCTGGGCCTCGACCAACACGTCAAGAGCGGTCGTCGGCTCGTCGGCGATCACGAACCGCGGCTTGAGCACGAGCGCGAGAGCGATCATGATCCGCTGGCGCATGCCGCCCGAGAACTCGTACGGATAGTTACGGAAACGGGTCGGCGGGATGCGCACACCGCCGAGGGCCTCGAGCGAGCACCGACGGATCTCGGCGTCGGTGATGCCAGGCTCGTGGGTGCGCAGGGCCTCAGCGAAGTGATCGGAGATCCGCATGAGCGGGTCAAGCCGGGTCATCGGTTTCTTGGAAGACGAGGCCGATCGAGGGCCCCCGAAGGCGGCACATCTCCTGCTGGGTCGCCTTCACGAGGTCACGACCTTCGAAGTCGACGGACCCGTCCCGGATAGCGGCCACGGGCAACAGGCCCATAAGTCCGCGGCCGAGGGTCGACTTGCCACCGCCGGACTCGCCGACCAGTCCGAGGGTCTCGCGCTCTCGGATCTCGAACCTCACCCCATCGACGGCGCGCACCGGACCCCGGTTCGTCGCGTACCAGACCCTGAGGTCGCGGACGCGCACAACGGCACGTTCCGCCTCGACGGCCGCGGTGGTGGCCTCCCGGGCATCCTTGGGCATCGCGAACCGGCGGTGGTTCGGCCGGCGCAGAAGCGGGTTGAAGGTGTCGTTGATCCCCTCACCGACGAGCGTGAGGCCGGTGACGAGGAGGATGACGGCGAGCCCGGAAAAGAGCCCGGTCCACCAGAAGCCGGCCTGAGCATCCTCGATCCCGCGGGAGATGTCGTAGCCCCACTCGGCAGCGACCGAGGGGTCCATCCCGATGCCGAGGAACGACAGTGCGGCCAGGGTGAGGATCGCATCCGCCGCGTTCAAGGAGGCGACGACGGGGACCGAGTGGACCACGTTGGCGAACACATAGCGGCGGATGACCGTTCTCGGCTTGGCGCCGAGGGCGCGGCCCGCTTCGACGTACGGCTCCTCGCGCACCGAGAGCGCCGTGTTGCGCACCACGCGGAAGTACTGCGGAATGTAGACGACCGTGATGGCGATAGCCGCCGTCAACACGCCGCCTACGACCGACGTCGAAAGGAGGAATGCGATCACGATCGCCAGAAGCAGGTAAGGAAAGGCGAAGATCGAGTCGTTGATCAGCACGAGGACCCGGTCGAGCCATCCGCCGAAGTACCCCGAGATGCAGGGACCACCCGCGAAGTTATGCAGCTCGAACACAAAGCCATCATCGACCGCATCAAGATCAGCGCCTACAACGCTGAAGACTGGCTCTGCGATCGTCTCATCGCGCATTACCCCAACGTGCGCGACGTGCGCGACCTCCTGCGATCCTTTGCTGAGCTCTCCGGCGAGATCCAAAGCGCCAATGGCAAACCCGTCGTCACCCTCGACCCGCCCGACACCCCGAGACACCGGCGGGCTCTACGAGGCCTCGTTGCCGGCCTCAACACCGTCGGCGCCACCTACCCCGGCACCGACATCCCCGTCATCTACCACGTCAAAATGCACCACTCAGAGGCCGCAGCTTGACCCCTGATGTCCAGACGTCTGAAATTAGATCACACTGATCGAGGTCTGAGACAAACCAGTCTCGTGGGCGAAGAACCGGCCGTCGACCAAAAGGCGCGAGTGGTCGTCGACGATGAGGAACAGCCGGGCGCGAACCGAGCTGTCGAGCCTGGGGAAGGGGACCCACGGCCCGATAAGGACGTCGGTGATCCAGCGCTCGTTGGCTCTTTCGGCCTCATAGCGGCCGAACACCTTCGGCTCGGCTTCGAGGGCTTCGCGCTGAAGCCTCCGTCGCCGCAGCTGGGCGCAGATGGTCCGCCCCCTTCTCGCCTCAGGGACTAACCAGCGCGGGGAGGGGTCCCTCGCGTTCAGGGACAGCTCATCCTCGCGAGATCATCGACGCGTCGGCCAATGCACGCGTCCTCAAAGAGCACGGCCGAGAGCCGCTCAAAGATGATCAGGAAGTCAGGCCGTCAACAAGTGGCTAGAGCATCTGCTTTGCACGAAGGGGGACCCTCACGTTCCAGATCCCGCAGGGACCCCGTAGAGGTCCAACAGTCGCAATCGCGTGGCCTGCAGCCGGTCCAGCATGATAGACGCGAAGCGCATCACCAACGCATAACCGAACGTCGGGTCGGATTCCAACTTGGCACGAAAACACCCTGCATCCACCACGATGGCCCCTACCGGCTCAATTGCACGGGCGTCGAAGCGCCAGCGATAGGGCGGGAACAGCCACGACCAACCCACGACCGCCCCTGGGCCAAGAATGTCAAGGGCCAGGGGCTCCTGTCCGGGAACCTGCACCTCCAGGCTGACACGTCCCCTGCGCAGCAGGTAGAGAGCATCAGCGGGTTCGCCTTCGACGAGCAAATGCTTTCCAGTGGCTACGGCAACGTTGCGGGCACAGCCCGTTACAAGCGAGGCCATGTCGCCTGGCAGGCCTGCAAGAAGAGGGTGGCTAGCAACCAGTACCGCGATGTCTTCATCCGTCATGGATCCTCCTCCAAGCAAGCCCTGCACCCGGGCCCAGGCCGTCAGAGACTCCTCTTCGGGACGCTGGCCGAAAAGCACAAGATCACCTGACCAGCTTAGGGCCACTCGCCCCCACCGAACAGGGTCATTCGCCCCTTGGGCTTCCCCCCGCTAGCCTCGATCCTCGGGAACCCCTATTTCAGTAGTCCTAATCGGAGTGTCCGGCTCAGTGGGGGATGCTCACCTAGTGTCCTGAGTCACTGAAACAACGATAAATAGGCGGCGAGGCTCTCGAGGATCTCGTCAGCGCTCTTGTGCCAGACGAACGGCCGCGGGTTCTCGTTCCAGCTGTCGATCCATGAGCTGATCGCCGCCTCGAGCTCCTTGGTCGAACGGTGCGTCTCGGCGAACCAACGCTCGACCAAGTTCATCCACGACGAATAGGTAGGCGTGCAGTGCAAGGTGAACCTCGGATGGCGCACCAGCCAGCGGTGGATCTCCTCGGTCTTGTGCGTCGAGGAGTTGTCGACGATCACGTGCACATCGAGATCGTCGGGCACCGAGCGGTTGATCAGGTTGAGAGAGCGCCGGAACTCATCTGCCCGGTGCCGTTCGGTCATGTCCGCGATCACCTTTCCCGAGGCGACGTCGAGGGCCGCGTAGAGGTTCGTCGTGCCATGGCGGAGGTAGTCGTGGGTCTGACGTTCGCTCACGCCCGGCCGCATCGGGAATACCGGTGCGGTGCGGTCGAGGGCTTGGACTTGTGTCTTCTCGTCCACGCACAGCACGAGGGCGGCGTCGGGCGGGTTCATATAGAGCCCGACGACATCGCGTACCTTCTCGATGAACTGTGGGTCGTTCGACAGTCTGAAGCTGTCGACAAGATGGGGCTTTAGGCCGAAGGCGCGCCAGATGCGCGAGATGGCGGACTGGCTCATCCCCACCTCGCGCGCCATAGACCGCGTCGACCAGTTCGTCGCGTCGGTGGGCATCTCCTCCAAGGTCTTCACGATCACCATCTCGACCATGTCGTCGGTGACGGTGCGGACCGCACCGGGCCGGGGATCGTCGGAGAGCCCGTCGAGACGCCTGTCGAGAAAGCGCCGGCGCCACTTCGAGACCGTCGCCTTGTTCACTCGGCATTTTTCGGCGACTGCGAGGTTGTTGAGCCCCTCCCCACAGGCGAGGACGATGCGACAGCGAAGTGCAAGCGATTGTGCCGACATCGGCCGACGAGACCAGCGTTCAAGGGTCTCCCGTTCCTCGTCGGTGAGCACAAGCGGCGCTTTGGGACGGCCACGTTCGGGCATGCCACAAGGTTACGCTGTCCCGACCAATACCGCGAGTATTCAGTGACTCAGGTCACTAGCCACGTTGCGGTCGTATGATATAATGTCGGCATCGAACGTCGATGAAAAACCTGATCGAACGAGGGTCCAAGCCGATGACGGTTGGGCTGTCTTTTCGGCATGAAGTCGATGAGCGAGAGCTTGCAGCTCAAATTGGGTTGCGTCTCTGCACCCAGTGCGGCACCTGTAGTGCTGTCTGCCCGATGACCGACTACATGGAATACTCACCCCACGTCCTCAACGCCTTGCGGCTCGGAGGCGACTACGAGGAAGCCCTGATCAGCCGGGCGATATGGGCATGCACATCCTGCTACGCCTGCACGTTGTACTGCCCAAAGAAGATCCCTATCACCGACGCCATCTACACCCTCAAACGAGCGGCCATGCAAGCTGGGGTCTATCCCAAACACTTCGTGACCCCCACCCTGGTCAGGGAGTTCGCCCACTTCGTCCACGAGAGTGGGCGCAACAGCGAGGCGTGGATGTCGATCCGCCTCTACCTGAAGACCCGGCCGTCGCAGCTGCTGCGCTACGGGCCGCTGGGGTTACGGCTGGTGCTGAGAGGAAGGATGAGCTTGCGGCGCGAGCGCATCCACCGACCGGACGAGTTGCGTCGTGTCCTCGATGCCCTCGAAGTGAACGCCGGAGGCCGCCCATGAGCTATGCGTACTTCCCGGGCTGCGGTTCGACAGGGACGGGCCGGCCCTACGAAGAGTCGTTGGTGGCGGTGTTCCAGGCGCTCGGATCAGGCCTCGACGCCATTGACGACTGGAACTGCTGCGGAGCTACTGCCTACCCGACGATAGACCCGGCACAAGCGACCGCTCTGTGCGCCCGCAACTTCGCCCTAGCCGAGAGGGCACATCCTGAGGCGAAACAACTGGACGTGGTGGCGCCATGCGCCGGCTGCTACCGGGCGTTGTTGAAGGCGGAGAAGGCGATGGCGGAAGGGGGGGTCCTAGCCGAGCGCGTAAGCAACGCTCTGGGCACTGCGGGGTTGTCCTACGATGGCCGCGCTCAGCCGCGGCATCCCCTCGATGTGCTGGTGAACGACATCGGGCTGGAGGCCATAGCAGCCGCCACCGTCCGACCCCTCCAGGGACTACGTGTCGCCTGCTATTACGGCTGCCTACTGGTGCGGCCGTACGCGCCCTTCGACGACCCTTATGAGCCGACGTCGATGGAGCGACTGTTCCGTGCCATGGGCGCCGAGCCGATCGACTGGCCGTTACGGACCCGATGCTGCGGTGGCTCGTGCTACTGCGGCGGGCCCATCGTGGGAGCCCTGCCCGAAGCGACCCTGGACCTCAGTCACACTCTCCTCGAAGACGCCAAGAAGCGTGGTGCTGACGTCGTCGTCACCACGTGCCCGCTCTGCCAGTTCAACCTCGAGGGCTTTCAGTCCCAGATGGCCCGGACCTTCGGGGCGCGACTCGACGTGACCGTCGGCTTCTTCAGCCAACTGCTCGGCCTCGCCCTCGGGATCGAGGATCGAAAGCTGGGGATCCAACGGATGTTCCGCTGGAAGCTCCCCGAGCAATCACCCAAAGACCACCTGACCAAGGAGAGCAAAGAGAAGGTGGTGGTTGATGCCTAATGCCGGTCCTGTCAAGGTGGGCGTGTACGTCTGCCACTGCGGGCTCAACATCGCCAGCAAGGTTGACGTCTCCCAGATGGTGGCTTACGCCGCCACACTGCCTGGGGTGAGCGTCGCCCGCGAGTACAAGTTCATGTGCGCCGACCCGGGCCAGGAACTGATCCAGCAAGACATCAAAGACGGCCTGGTCGACCGAGTAGTGGTGGCTTCCTGCTCGCCGCTCATGCACGAGGCCACTTTCCGCCGTGCCACTTCGGCAGGTGGCATCAGCCCCTTCTTGTTCCAGATGGCCAACATCCGAGAGGACGTCGCCTGGGTCACCGACGACCGCGATGCCGCCACGGAGAAGGCCAAGGCGCTCGTAGGAGGGGCCGTCAGGCGGGTCAGCGAGCATGAGTCGTTCGAACGCCGATATGTCCCGGTACACCCGGAAGTCCTCGTGGTAGGGGGCGGGATAGCGGGGATCCACGCTGCCCTCGTAATGGCGGAAGCGGGAAAGCACGTCTACTTGGTAGAGAAGGAAGCCACGATCGGCGGGCACATGGCCCGATTCGACAAGACCTTCCCCACCCTCGACTGCTCCGCGTGCATCCTCACGCCCAAGATGTCATCGGTCCGGGCTAACCCCAACATCACTCTATGGACCTACTCCGACGTGGAGAGCGTGTCCGGCTTCTCGGGCGATTTCGTCGTGCGGGTGCGTCGCCGCCCCCGCTATGTCAATGAGGACCTTTGTACGGGCTGTCTCTCCTGCATCGATGCCTGCATCTACAAGCGGGGTCGGACGGACGACCCTTGGAACGAGGGCCTCAGCAAGCGTCGGCCCATCTATATGGCCTTCCCCCAGGCGACACCGTCGGTGGTGGTGGTTGACCCGGAGGCATGCGTCGACTTCAGGACGCACAAATGCCCTCGCCCGTGCGTCGACGCCTGCGAGCGCAACGCGATGGACTTCGACCAGAAGCCACGCATCGAACAGATAAAGGTCGGCGCCATCATCTTGGCCACCGGATTCCACACCTTCGACGCCCGCCGCATTCCTGCCTACGGATATGACCGCTACCCCGGCGTCTACACCAGCCTCGAGGTCGAGCGCCTGCTCAACGCATCCGGCCCTACCAACGGCGAGCTGGTCATGCGGGACGGGTCCCACCCCCGGCGGGTGGCGATCGTGCACTGCGTCGGATCCCGCGACGCCAACACCAACGCCTACTGCTCCCGGGTGTGCTGCATGTACTCGCTCAAACTGGCCCACCTTGTCCGGGAACGCTCAGGTGCTGAGGTGACCGAGTTCTACATCGACCTGCGCACCCCAGGGAAGGGCTACGAGGAGTTCTACGAAAAGATCCAGAAAGAGGGCACGCGGTTCGTCCGGGGACGGGTCGCCCAGGTCACGGAAGAAGACGGCGCCCTGGTAGTCCACGCCACAGACACCATCCTTGGCAAGGTGCGCCGGGTACCAGTGGACATGGTGATACTCGCGGTGGGCATGGAGCCCCAGCCGGACGCTGAGGATGTCCGTCGCCTCTTCAACATCGGCTGCGGTGCCGAGGGTTTCTTCACCGAGCGGCATCCCAAGCTGGCGCCTGTGTCGACCTTTACCGACGGCATCTTCCTTGCCGGCGCCTGTCAGGGCCCCAAAGACATCCCCGACACAGTGGCCCAGGCGGGAGCGGCGGCAGCCGAGGTACTGGCCATGGTCGATCGCGGCTCAGTCGAGATCGAGCCCGCCACTGCTTTCATCGACGCTGCGGTCTGTTCGGGGTGCCGTACCTGCGTCGGGATGTGCCCCTTCAGTGCCATTTCCTTTGACGCTGCTACCAACGTCGCCACGGTGAACGAGGTGCTCTGCAAGGGCTGTGGGACTTGCGTCGCTGCCTGCCCGTCCGGTGCTGCTCAGCAGCGCCTGTTCACCGACGCCGAGATCTTCGCCGAACTGGAGGGGCTCCTCTATGCCTGACACGGCAGGGCTCGTCAAGCTGCCCGAAGAGATGGCAGCCGCGCTGGCCACCGATGACACTGCGAAACAGCCCTTTGCTCCCACGATTGTCGCCTTCTTCTGCACCTGGTGCACGTACACGGCCGCCGATATGGCGGGCCTGTCCAGGATGGCCTACTCCCCCGCGATCAGGGTTGTCCGGCTAATGTGCTCGGGCCGGCTCGACCCCCAGTTCGTGGTGGCGGCTTTCCGCCACGGGGCTGACGGGGTGCTCATAGGCGGTTGCCATCCGGGCGATTGCCACTACCAGGAAGGCAACTACAAGGCTCTGCGCCGAGTGGCGCTGCTGCGCTCTCTGCTTGGCCAGCTGGGCATCGAACCACAGCGGCTACGCCTTGAATGGATCTCGGCTTCCGAAGGCGAGAAGGTCCAGCGCGTTTGCAACGAGATGGCGGAGCAGCTGCGCGAGCTGGGCCCGTTACGCCTCGGGTCCCAGGGGCTGCAGGCTGAGCAGGTTCAAAATGGCCATCAGGAGTACTTGTCGATCGATACTCACGACCCCGTGGAAGCGACGACGCCATGACCAAACCGAAGGTGGCCTTCTACTGGTGCGCCTCGTGCGGCGGCTGCGAGGAGGCGGTAGTCGACCTCGACGAGGATCTGCTTGCCGCGACAAGTCTCGTGGACGTGGTCTTCTGGCCGGTGGCCTTGGACTTCAAGCGTGAAGACGTGGAGGCCCTCGAAGACGGCGAGTTGGTGGCGTCGTTCATAAACGGCGCTGTGCGGACCTCTGAGCAGGAGGAGATGGTTGCCCTTCTGCGCCGCAAGTCACAGGCCGTGGTGGCCTTCGGGAGCTGCGCTGTGCTCGGCGGGATCCCGGGCCTAGCCAACCTTTATGATCGGGAGGCCATCCTGAGCACTGTCTATCGCGAGGCACCGAGCCTCGAAGTCCCAGCCACAACGTTCCCCATGAAGCAAACCCGGGTCGACGAGGGCGAGCTCTCCCTTCCCACCTTGTGGTCCTCCGTGTGCACGCTCGACGACGTCATAGACGTCGATTATTACCTTCCCGGTTGCGCCCCGCCTCCGCGCCTGATCTGGGCGGCCCTGTCAGCCCTGGTCGAAGGGAGGCTGCCCGAGAAAGGCGCGGTGCTTGCGCCCGACGTTGCTCTCTGTTCGGAGTGTCCCCTCAGCGCGACAAAGCCGGAGAAACTCTCGGTGAGCCGGTTCCGTCGCCCTCACGAGTTCCTTGCCGACCCGGAGCTCTGCCTGCTCGCACAGGGCTTGGTGTGCCTCGGACCAGCCACGCGCGCCGGATGTGAGGCCGTCTGCATAGCCGGCAACATGCCATGCACTGGCTGCATGGGGCCGACGACCAGGGTGACCGACTACGGCGCGAAGGCACTATCGGGCATCGCCTCCCTCCTCGCTGCAGACGACGACGCCGACATCACCGCTCGCACAGCCGAGATCGTCGACCCAGTGGGCACGTTCTATCGCTACAGCCTGCCCGCTTCTCTCTTGCGCCAACGCGTGGGCGAGACGGTGGGGAACGGAGCAATCAAGTGAGCGCCGACATCGTCATTGACCCGATCACCCGGTTGGAGGGTCATGGGAGGATCGAGATCTTCTTGGACCCTGGCGGTGGCGTGAACCGGGCTTACCTTCAAATCCCGGAGCTGCGCGGCTTCGAGAAGTTCGCCCAGGGGCGCCGGGCCGAGGACATGCCCCAGATCACTTCCCGTATCTGCGGTGTCTGCCCAATGGCCCATCACATGGCTGCGACCAAGGCCCTCGACGACCTTTACAAGGTCGAGCCGCCGCCGGCCGGCCACAAGATCCGCGAGCTCGCCTACTCCACCTTCCTCGTGGAAGACCATGCCCTTCACTTCTTCTTCCTGGGTGGCCCGGACTTACTGGTAGGCCCGGATGCCCCCAAGGCGCGGCGCAACATCTTGGGCGTGGTCGACGCCGTGGGCTTAGAGGTGGGAAAGGAAGTGATCGGCGTCCGGCGCCAACTCCGGGCGCTGATGACCGCGGTGGCCGGCAAGTCCCTCCACCCCGTGTTCGGGCTTCCCGGTGGCGTTGCGCGGCCTCTCTCCAAGCAGGATCAGGAGGAATCGGCGGCTGCGGCAACCCGAGCCGTCAACTTCGGCCTTTTCGCGCTCGACGCTTTCCGCAAGATCGTGCTCGCTGACAAGGCCTTCGTAGACATGATCATGTCCGAGGCCTACACCCATCGCACGTACGCAATGGGAATGGTTGATGCGGCCAACAGAGTGGCCTTCTACGACGGCAACCTGCGGGTCGTCAAGCCCGATGGCACTGAGTTCCTTACCTTCCCCGCCCGCGAGTACCTCGACCACGTGGCCGAGCATGTCGAGCCCTGGTCGTACATGAAGTTCAGTTTTTTGAAAGAGGTGGGCTGGAACGGCTTCACCGACGGCGTCGAAAGTGGCATCTACAGCGTGGCCCCGCTGGCGCGCCTCAACGTCTCCGACGGAATGGCCACCCCTCGTGCCCAGGAGGCCTACGAGGAACTGTTCAGCACCCTCGGCGGGAAGCCCGTTCACCACACCCTTGCCATCCACTGGGCGCGCCTGGTTGAGATGCTCTACGGCGCCGAGCGCATGGCCGAGCTCGCCGCCGACCCTGAGATCATGAACCCGGTCGTCCGCACGGTCCCCACCGCCGTGCCAAGGGAGGGCATCGGAGCGGTCGAAGCGCCGCGAGGGACCCTTGTCCACCACTACCGCAGCGACGAGGCCGGGCTCATCACCTTCGCCAACCTGATCGTCGCCACCCAAAACAACGCCGCCAGGATCGCGCTGTCGGTAGACAAGGCGGCCCGCTCCCTGATCCACAACGGCAAGGCGGACGACGGCCTTCTGAACCGGATCGAGATGGCCTTCCGGGCCTACGACCCCTGCATGGGCTGCGCCACTCACAGCCTGCCAGGGCAGATGCCCCTCCTGGTCGAGATCCGGGACAGCGACGGCGCGCTGCTTGGTGAGGTCCGCAGGGACTGAGCTCTGACCGGGCGCACGGTCAGCATGGCGCGCCACGGCTTCTGAGTGCCCGCTGGAGAACCCGTCGCGCACGGTTAGGGTTAGGGTGGACTAGGGTGAAGCCGACCATGCGAACAGTGGTGCTTGGTCTGGGCAATGACTACGCAGGGGACGACGCCGTGGGCGTGCTGGCAGCGCGGGCGCTGCAGGGACAGCTCGCGGGTGCCGCCGACGTCGCCGAGACCGCTGCCTCGGGTTTGGCCTTGCTCGAGGACCTCGCCGGTTATGACAGGGCGATTGTGATCGACGCCATCCTTACTGGTCGCTACCCCCCTGGCAGCATCATCGAGCTTTCGCTGACGGAGCTCGGCCCGGTTGCGGCGCCAAGCCTGCACCAAGCCGGCATGCCTGAGCTGGCCGCTTTCGCAGGCCGGCTCGGCTTGAAGTTCCCGTCACAGTTGAAAGTGCTAGCCGTGGAAGTGGCCAGTCCGCCTGTGTTCGGTGCTCCGCTGAGCGAAGCGGTTTCCACCGCCATCGGTCCGATCGGTGAGCTCGTGCGCGCCCAGCTTGAGCGCTGGACTGCCGAGGACGCCCTCAAGGAGACTGACATCCTGGTTGAGCTGGAGCAGGGCCCGTGCACGACTACGACGCCGTGAGAGCCCTCGTCACCCACCTGACCGCTGCCCCCGATCTGGCCGCGGGGATCGTGGAGGTCAGGGTCAAGGCGGGCGCTGAATTCTCAGCCGAGGCGTTGGGACAAGCCTACGAAATGTTGACCGAGGACACGCGGCTCAAGGGCTCTCGGCTGGTCGTCGAGGAACTGGCCGAGCGTCACGAGTGCCTCAATTGCACGTCGACCTGGATCTTGACACGTGATGACGTCATCGGCCATCTCGTGGTCTGCCCGTCGTGCGGCATGGTGGCGCCATTCGGAGACGCCGTCGGGGTTAGGTTGGTCGAGGTCAGGACAAGTAAGGACAACCTACCGCGGCCGCAGGACCCTTGAGCACGGCGCAGCACACCTGGGCCAAGTGGCCCTCGGCCGTCATCGTTGCGACGACCGAGAACTTCGTTTTGGGGGAACCACCTCCCGGAGGAGCTCGCTGGCCCGCTTGGTGGCTGCGAGCACCGCTTCCAGTTGAGCAATCCGTTTCCGTGCCTCAGCGAGCTCGACACGATCGCTGCTGGTCAGTCCCGAGCGTTCGCCCGGTCGATCTGGTTCTGCCTGCGCCAGTTATAGATCACCCGAGTGCTGATCTCGAGGTCTGAAGCGACTTCGGCGATCGGCCTGCCCTCGGCGATCAGGTCAAGGACGCGGCGTCGAAACTCGGGTGGGTAACTCTTCCGCACGCCCACCTCTCGTCTCGCCATGCGGAGGTTTCTGATGAGTCGACGCGAGCGTACGAGCTGTTCTGTGGTAGACTGAGCAATTCAAAGGATCCCCCTTGAAAAACCAAGGTGGTACTTCCTAAGAAGGAGAGGTGGTACTTCCTAAGAAGGAGATTGTACTAGTGCTGGCCTGCTATGCCAGAGGAGGCGATAGCGGTGGCCATGAATGTGGGCGAGTCGGATGTCCTGCTTACAGGGGTGATCGTCGGCAGGCTTGAGAAACTGATCAGCGCTCTCAGCGAGTCGAGTCGTCCGCTTGAGGACGCCCTTGAGGAACTGCGCTGGCATGTGATCGAGTACCCCGAGTCCTCGGATCTCCATTCCGCTGCTGACCTGCTTGCCGAGTTCGAAAAGCTGGTCGGGGTTCTGAGGGAGACGTGCCCCGTGCTCGAAGAAGCGTTCGAAATGCTGCGCTGGAATGACGCATGGAGGCGCGAGAGTCCCGAGCAACAGATCATCGCCATGAGGCGCCGAGCTGAGTGGATTCAAGCCGCGGGCGACGAAGAAGAGGCATGCCTGTGGCTCTGGGAAGCCACAAGGCGGGAGAAGGTATTAAAGAGCTTCGTATAATACAGTGACGGATCGGTCATAGATCGAGGCCGCAGTGCTGGAAGAAGGCGAAGCAGAGGTCGGCGTTGCCGCCGACACGACCGAAGAAGCAGACGGGCAGCTATCGCCTCGACGGCTCTACGAGGTCACCGAATCGTGGGACTGCGCGTTCCGGGACACCAAGTCGAGCGACTACGTGGTAGGCCAAGTCTGGGCCAAATGCGGCGCCGACTCGTTCCTCGTCTACCAGGTCTGGGCGCGCCTCAGCTTCACCAACACCATCGAGGCGATCCGTCGTGTGACGCGCCTGTTCCCACAAAGCCGGCGGAAGATCATCGAAGCTAAGGCGAATGGCGACGCGATCATCGACTCTCTGAGGCACGAGATAGCCGGCATCATCAAAGCCGAGCCGACCCAGTCCAAGGTTGCTCGGGCCACGGCGGTCTCGCCGTTCATCAGGGCGGGGAACGTCCACCTGCCGACGACACGTGTGGCCACAGCAGAGCGAGAGATCACTTTTGACGTCGAGGCCCTCATCTAGCAAGCGACGAGCTTTCCGAACGCGGCCAATGACGACGCCGTCGACGCGGCGAGTCAGTACCTGAACGAGGCCTACTCGGTCGGTGGACAAGCGACTTTCAGTGTGCCCACAAGCGTGATCGTCGGACCGGGAGCGGAGCCGCTTGCGCAAGGTGAGCCCGGGGGCCGCGACGGCTGCAAGCGCGTAGCATGCGAGAGCGTGCAATGGGTGCCCGAAGACGACCCTGATCTTGATTGGGACCTCGCTATCGCCATTGCCGTTGAGTGGATCGAGGAGCGTTGCCAAGAGGAGGGTGCTCCCGGCCTTTTGGTGACCCCTTCGCTCTCTCCCATCGGGCCTTCGACGCTGGAGGACTTTGCGCGCCGCCACAGACGCACGAGCCGCCGCTCTCGTCCTCGCAGGCCGCTGGTCCAGTCTTATGCGTCAGGCTACGGCCGAGGACCTCGAGTTCGCGACACATTCTCGCGCGTAGGTCATCGCTCGCAGTTCTCGAGTCGTCCTTCTTCCCACTTCGAGGTTGGGCTGCGTGGCTCGGCGCCCGTAACCTCGCGACGGGCGAAGCAACTCCCAAGCTGCTGGCAACGATCCGCGACGCCGTTGAGCGTCTCAAGTACTACGGGAACAACGCCTTCGCCGAGCGCTTCGGGAAAGACCGTGCGCGGTCGATCGTGGGCGAGCTGCGGGGACGAGGAGACTTCGATCGCGATCTCGTGCTGGGTGCGGTGCTCGCAGCCGGCGTGTCGGCACATGGCGTCAAGAATCTCGCCGCGCTGATTGACAGAGTGCGCTGAGCGGCGCCGGCTCGGCAGGGCGACGAGCCAGCCGAACGCGTAGGGTGTCCGGTGTGACGGAGCGGACCGACGAGGAGCTGCTCAACTTCGACCGGGAGGGAATCGAAGACTGGGATGAGGCGGGCGCGATGGTGCTCTTCGTCGAGCAGCCGGACCTCTACCGCAATCACCTTGCCGTCGCGCTCTACCTTGACGGATGGGCCGCCAAGGTCGAGGAGCACGAGCGGGCAAGCTCGTCGGCGCAGTTCAGTCGCGGGTATGTCGAGGCGCTTCGCCAGCTCGCCGCCTATCTGCGAAAAGGCGCCCTCCTACCCGGTGGGGAGCAGCTCGACCCGGAGTGAGCGCCGCCGTCTGTCGCTGCCACATGACACGAACGTGACACAAGAGGTCGGCACCCGACACCGCGTCGATGGCAGCGAACGTCTGCTTCGACGCAACAGCCGGTGCAGACCGGAAGCGACGATCGTCTCGCTGAAGGAGCTCGCGACGCGGGCTGCCAAGGCGACTTCGGTCGCGACGCCGCTCGGCATCGAGGGGGCTGCCGCACGGCTCTACTTCGAGTCGTTTGCCACTATGATTCGCTCCGAGCTCGGGTTGCCCGGCGCAACTTTCGACTTCAATGGACGTAACCGGCGGCCGCCGAGGGACGTCGTCAACTGCCTGCTGTCCTTCGGCTACGCGCTGCTCACCAAGGACTTCACCACAATCACCTACGCTGTCGGCTTCGACCCTTACCTCGGCTTTTATCACCGGCCTCGCTTTGGCCGGCCCGCGCTGGCTCTTGACCTGGCCGAGGGCCTCGACCACCAGCCACCTGACTCCCGGGCTCGTGAGGACGATGTCCGCCCGTTCGACCTGCTAGTTGACGTGCTCGGTCGGCCAGTCGAAGCACGGAAGTGAACAGTTCGCGGAGGATCTCCTCAGTGGCGCGTTCGGGAATGCGACCGAAGCGATCGCCCTGGACGAGGTGTCGTCGACGGAAGTCGGCGAAGCCCGGCCAAGCTGCGCGGATGCGGTCACAGCATCGTTGATGCAGGACCAACACCTCAGGCATGGCGAGAACGTATCGCTGTCGACGCGTACCCGCGGACCTCATGAGAGTTCGCGGACGACTTCCTTGGACAGGCGTGGGAGTCTCTCTAAAGCAGTTGCAGCCCCTCGCACGCACGACCGAATCGCGTGGTCACACGCTGGTCACAGACGCTTGCGGATTCTTCCGGACAGCCCGTCTGGAGCGCGGGTTTGCCAACTGGAATAAGCCTCCTACCTGGACTCTAGCGGACTAGCTGGACCGGGTGTCAACGCCGCCCGAAAACTGACCCCCTAGCGCCGGGTGAAAGTTGACCCCTCTCCCGGCGATCGCGCTCACGCAGCGTCGTCAGTAGGCACCCTCCCGAGGTCTCGGTCCTTCAGCCGGTAACTGTCGCCCTTCATCGAGACGACCTCGGCGTGGTGGACAAGGCGGTCGATCATCGCGGCAGCGACCACCGCGTCACCGAAGACCTCGCCCCAGCGGCCGAAGGGCTTGTTCGAGGTGACGATGAAGCTCGCCCGCTCGTAACGCGACGAGACGAGCTGGAAGAAGAAGTTGGCGGCCTCGGCCTCAAAGGGGATGTTGCCAACCTCATCGATGACGATGAGCGGGTAGCGCCCGAGCCGGGTGAGCTCGTCATGCAGCCAGCCGGCGTTGTGGGCGGCAGCGAGGCGGTCGACCCACTCGGCGGCGGTGGCGAACAGCACCCGGTGCCCGGCCTGGCAGGCCCGCATCGACAGGCCGATGGCGAGGCGGGTCTTGCCCGTCTCCGGTGGTCCCAAGAACACGACGTTCTCTTTCGCCTCGATGAAGTCGAGCGCCCCGAGGTGGGCGATCACCTCGCGCTTTAGGGATCTTTGGTGGTCGAAGTCGAACTCCTCGAGGGTCTTTCGCGCCGGGAAGCGGGCAGCCCGGATGCGGATCTCGCCGCCGTTGAACTGGCGGGCCGCCACCTCTCGCTCGAGACAGGCCGAGAGGAACTCCTCACAGGTCCAGGTCTCTTGTCAGGCCCGCTCGGCGAGGCGCGCGACCGAGGCCATGAGCGAGGGCGCCTTGATGGCCCGGCAGAGGTAGGCGAGGTCGGCGGCCAGACGCTTGCTGGGCGCCATCACGCCACCCCTAAGACGTGGTCATAGACCGAGAGGTCGCGCTCTTCGACCTCGGTCTCGATCGCCGGCACGGCCGCCTGCTCGGCCCGGATCTTGCGAAGCGTCATGGCATGGGCCGCATCAAGGTGGCTCTCGTGGGCCGCGTAGCAGCGCTTGTGCCGAGCGGTCTCGATGCCCTCGCAGGTGACCACGACGGTCTCGAGATCGGCACGCACATCGATGAGCCGGCCGATGTAGCGCGGGTTGACTGAGTAGTCGTTCGTGTCCACCCGCAGGTAAAGTCCCGCCCGAGACGGGTCCGGCAACGAAACGAGGGGTCCGGCATGACCGGCGGGAAGGCAAGCATCGCCCCCCGGTCCTCGTAGATCATCTCTGCTGGCACTCGCCGTGTCGTGGCGTGCACCCTGCGGTTGGCCCGTCTCAGCCACGCGGTGATCTGGTCGTTGAAGTCCCCGTAGTCACAAAAGCGACGTCCGGGCAGGAACGAGGTCTCGTAGTAGAGGTTCCCCCGTTCGTCCACTCCCTTGGCCTCGGGGTCGTTCGGCTTGCAGAGTCGGGCGCCGGCACCGAGTGTGCCCCTGAAGGCCTGGAAGTCGTCGGTGAAGACCTCCTTTCCCCGCCTCCACTGGCCGATGCAGCCCTCGCCGTCCCAGACGATGGTGCGGGGGACACCTCCGAGCTGCTCGAAGCAGCGAAGCATCCCCCACAAAACGTCATAGGCGGCTCTTGAGGACACCATCCACGCGGCCATAAAGCGCGAGTAGCCGCTCACGGCCGTCACGACCCAGAGCTTGTCGTACTGGTCGTGGTCGAGGGGGATGAGGTAATCCGGCTGCCAAAGGTCGAACTGCACGAGCTCGCCTGGGCGGTAGCTCGTGCGCTGGCAGGGATCTGGCGGTCTGAACAGCGGTCTCAGCTCGGCGACGCGCTCTTTTAGGATCGTGATGCCGTGCGGCCATTCGATCCGCTCGGCGATCACCGTCGCCGGCATGCTCGGACAGTCTTTCAGCAGCACGCAGATGCTCGGCTCGTAGGCATCGACGAGCGATCCTTTGCGAGGCCTCTCGTAGTGCGGAGGCCGATCGGAGCGCACCGCCGAGCGCACGGTGTTCTTCGAGACTGCGAGCTTGCGGGCGATGGTCTTGATGCCGAGCTGCTCGGCGAAGCGAAGGCGACGGATCTCTGCCCAGTCGTCCACGTCGATCATGTCCTTCCTCCCTAACGCCGATTCTCGCGTCGGGGTCTGAAGGGGACTGAGCGACAGCGCCGCCGTCAACACCCGTTGTCTCACAAGGCTGTCGTGTCATGCTGAAGTCTTGGCTGGCTGG